>Ga0265295_1003374_pt1 | contig 23360 bp, 28 predicted proteins | sample Munlansysbiofilm_FD_192503 | JGI IMG/M metagenome (GOLD analysis project Ga0265295, IMG submission 192503) | Leachate microbial communities from a municipal landfill in Southern Ontario, Canada - Methane capture system biofilm | ecosystem: Engineered > Solid waste > Landfill > Unclassified ...
AACTGTGCCTGGCCGCCATCTGCATCGACGAGCGTCACCCCGACCGGGGCGACATGCCGCGCTGCACGCTCGCTACTGAATCGCGCGAATGGTGGCCACTGCTCCGCACCGGTGCGCTCGTGCTCCGAGGGACCGAGTGTACCGCCACCGGCAAACCACGACTGTTCGATATCGACTAGAGGGGAACGAGCATGTGCAGCCCATTCAATTACGCGCTCTTGAGGTTTCCTCCCACCAAGTGGGATGAGATGGACGACTACAACGGATTGAGCGAGCAGGTTCACGTAATCGCCGAAGAGTCCGGTGAGTGTGCGACCGCACTTCGCAAGGAGGGGCCCGAACGACTCGCGTACGAATGCTGGGACGTGATCCAGGCAGCCGAAGGCGTCTTGAGACGGCTTGGGGGCAATGGCGTGGACATCAAGGCTCAGCGTGATGCAGTCGAGAAGCGATGTCGTGAGCGCGGCTACTACGACCTACAGTCTGAGCAAATCGCACTCGACGCCGGCGGGACCACATGCCGGGCAGGGGCCAGGATGCCTGAGTTCTTCCGAACCGGCTACGTGAGAGTGACGCTCTTCAAGCCGTCAGGGAAGTTCTACACGTCGGAGGACTGGCGCATCCCCGAAGAAGCGATAGGCCCGTTCGACATGGGCAAGTCGCCGGATTTCCGCCGGATCGACGGCGGCGCAGTGCTCGTCCCTAGCCACAGCCCGTGGGGATTCCCGCACCTGTTCCCGTCTACAACAGAGGCCGCAGAATGACTGATCGCGAGACTGACTTGCTGGAAGTAATCGACGCGATCGACCCGGCGGCACTCGATTACCAGGAGTGGGCACAGATCGGCATGGGCCTCAAGCACGAGGGGCACACGGCGTCGGACTGGGACCGGTGGTCGCAGCGCGACAGCCGCAGGTACCACGCGGGTGAGTGCTTCCGGAAGTGGGACACGTTCCGCGGCTCCGACAAGCCCGTGACCGGCGGCACCATCGTCGCGATCGCGCGTGACCACGGTTGGAGGCCGCCTGCTCGCGACACCGGCTACGCGCTCGACTGGGACAGCGTCATCGGCCCGCGTGAGGACAAGCGCGCCATCGTCGCTGACGTGGCGTGGGTCGAGGGTGAGGACATCACGGAGCCCGACGACGCGACATGGGACGCCACCGGTGAGCTCATCAGGTATCTGGAGACGCTGTTCGAGGCCGGGGAGAACGTCGGCTACGTGACCGGCTCATGGGAGAAGGACGGCCGGTACCTGCCGAAGAAGGGCAACTACGACAGGACCGCGGGCGAGCTCATCCACGAGCTTTCCAAGAGCCGGGACTTCGGCCGTGTGTTCGGCGACTTCGACGAGGCCGCGGGCGCGTGGATCCGCTTCAACCCGCTCGACGGACGTGGTGTGAAGAACGAGAACGTCACCGAGTTCCGGTACGCGCTCGTGGAGTCGGACGACATGCCGGTCGCGCAGCAGAACGCCATCATCCGGCAGTTGGAGCTCCCGGTCGCGGCACTCGTGCACTCGGGCGGCAAGAGCCTGCACGCCATCGTGCGGGTGGATGCTCCTGACTACGACGAATACCGGAAGCGCGTCGACTACCTGTACGACTTCTGCAAGAAGAACAAGCTCGCGCTCGACACCCAGAACAAGAACCCGTCCAGGCTCTCCAGGATGCCAGGTGTTACGCGCAACGGTCGTAAGCAGTTCCTGGCGGACACGAACATCGGCAAGGCCAACTGGGCCGAGTGGCGTGCCTGGGTTGATGAGGCCGAGGACGTGCTCCCGGTCGACGTGACGGACTTCTCGGACGAATGGGACGAGGAGATCCCGGCCGAGGCCTCGGTCGTAGACGGCATGCTCGCCGAGAACGAGAAGATGATGCTCGCCGGTCCTGCGAAGGCCGGTAAGACGGTGGCGCTCCTCGAGCTCGCATGCGCTGTCGCAAGCGGCGGCACGTGGTTCGGGGCGAAGTGTGAGCAAGGCGACGCGCTCTTCGTCAACTTCGAGCTCAAGCGCGAGAGCAGGATCCGCCGCGTGAAGCAGATATACGAGGCGTGCGGGTACTCGCGCGAGAGCGCCGGCCGCCTGCACTTCCTGGACCTGCGTGGGCACTCGGCACCGCTCGAACAGCTCATCTCCAAGATCGTGCGCCAGACGGTCAAGTACCAATGCTCGCTTCTCGTGCTCGACCCGATCTACAAGATCATGCAGGGCGACGAGAACAACGCCGAGGCCGTGGGCGCGTTCTGCAACCAGCTCGACAGCCTGGGCAGGCAGCTCGGGTGCTCGATCGTGTACTGCCACCACTACAGCAAGGGCCAGCAGGGCCAGAAGTCATCGATGGACCGGGCGAGCGGGTCCGGCGTGTTCGCGCGTGACGCCGACGCACTCCTGGCGATGACCGAGCTCGAGGTCACCAAGGAGATACTGGCGGCGTACGTGAACCACTCCGAGTGCGCGTTCATCCCGCGCTGGCTCGAGGAGCACGGGCATGCAGGTGTGCTCGAGGACGTGCCGCAGGACGTGCTGGTGGTCGCCACAGCTCTTCGTACGGCACTCGTGGAGCTTCTCCCGAACAAGGCCATGAACGCGCTCATAGCGGCACTCGACGAGCTTGGTGAGGCCATCGGCAAGGCGAGCGCATACCGCATCGAGTCCACGCTCAGAGACTTCGCTCCACATCCACCGGTGAACGTCTGGTACAGGTTCCCGGTGCATGAGGTGGACACCGTCGGGATACTGGCTGATGCACAGATCAAGGACCTCATCGACCCGGTGAAGAAGGCGAAGGCTGTCCAGTCGAGCATCCGCGCCAGCAAGAAGGAGATCATCGAGGCGCGGGAGCTCGAATCGATCAGAAGCGCGATCGACAACGCGAACCTGGGCGAGCCGCCGACAGTGCGTCAGACGATGGAGTACCTCGGGCTCGACGCGTCCGATGAGGCAGCGAAGAAGAGGTTCAAGCGGAAGCTCCCGACCATCGATCACGAGATCGTGTGCGTCGACGCGTCGCTGAATCTGTACGTCATCAAGCCGAAAGCCGGTGCACATCATGAGGGGTAGGACAGGGGGTCGGACAGTGTGTCGTCCTACGGGGGCCGGACAGGGTCGGACAACCCCCGTCCGACGGGGGTCGGACAACCCCCCTACTACAAGTAGTAGGTGTGTCGTGCACACCCCCCCAGGGGTGGGGGTCGGGCCGGGCTGCGCCCGACACCTCCACCCCCAGGGAGGCGGTGCACTCCCGCGCTGCCTGTACGACCGTCGGTCAAAGCGAGGTGCAGACCGATGACGATCGAGTTCTTCATGCCGATGGTGCCGCCGACGATGACCCATCAGGACAAGCAGCTCGCGGTGAAGAAGAACGGCAAGCCGGTGATGTTCGACTCGGCCGAGCTCAAGGCGGTCCGGGCGAAGCTCCGTGATCACCTGGGACCGCACGTCGGCGACATCAGGCTTAACGGGGCGTTGAGGTTGATGACCAAGTGGTGCTGGCCATGTGAGGGCACCGGGCACGGCAACGGCGAGTACCACACCGACAAGCCAGACACCGACAACGTGGCAAAGACGCTCAAGGACGCGATGGAGGACGTGGGAGCGTTCGCGGTAGGCGACCAGCAAGTGGCGAGCGACATCACCGAGAAGTTCTGGGCCGACGTGCCGGGCATCTACGTGAGATTGGAGGAGCTGACATGACGGGACTGTTCCCGAGGACACCCGAGGAGGCGCACGAGCATCTGGGGCGCGTGCTCGACAACGAGCGGAAGATGCGCAAGCTGATGCGCTCGCAGAAGCCGGACGAGTACCGGTACTGGACGAAGCGGATCGGTGAGATGGACGAGGCGCTCGAGTGCCTCGAGGTGCTGAAGCCGGTACAGGGATGAGCGACGTGCTGCTCTGCCGGACGTGTCGATCGTGGAACGCCGAGAGGCTGGCGCATCCAGAGCTTGGGGAGCGAGCCGGATCCATGCGGATCTGTGACAAGGGGCACGAGACACACGCGGGTAGCTGGAAGCCGTGCTGGATGCCTCGGACACCCCGACAGCTGGCACAAGAAGCGAACGACGAAGGGAGACTGTTCTGATGAACGATGTCTACGAGATGGCGAAGGTGCTTGCTGGAGACTCATCACGGAAGAGGGTCGTGGACGCAAGCGATTACGGCACGATGCCGAACGTCGAGTTCGTGGAGGCCGTGTTCTCCACCAACGACCGGGACTCGAGCCGTGAGGTGCTCACGGAAGTCATCGACCGGCTTGCCGCCGAGGCGAAGCACTACGAGGCTGTGGCGCAGAAGTCCGTCAATGCCCGGGAGGCGCTCGATACCATAGGTGAGCTGATCGACACGGCACAGCGGCACAACAGGGACATCCCTTGGTCGCGCATCCAGGACGTCATCCGCAGCGTCGAGAAGGAGGAAGCGGAATGAGCATCCGTGACATCATCGAGGCGGCAGAAGCCGACTGGGTGATAGACAGCAGACACGGTGTCCCCGGAGTTCTCTACCTTAATCACGAAGTGGATACGCGATTCATCTTCACCTTCGACCCCGAGCATGTCGCCCTCATGGAAGCCGTGTGCGAGGCGGAGGACAACGGCACTGATGCTGAGTTGACCACCGCCGGTGCCGCCCTCCAAGCCTACCGGAAGGAGCGTGGACTGTGAGCATCACACCCATCCCCGAGTTGGAGCGGCTACTGTTAGTGAAAGCAGATGCGGAACGCGCACTGAGGCAACCGGCCCCGAAGACGTATGCAGACCTTACGCTTGGCAGAACATACCCGTTTCGCCGCGATGACCTTTACGACGCTCTCACCGACGACACCCTCCGCGCGATGGTGAACGTGGCGAAGGCGGACGACCCCGAGCCGCAGATGTACGACTACCGGGACATCGACGGAGAAACGCATCAGGCGGTACAGGGCTGGCACGAATGGCGTAAGCGGCAAGACCTCCGCGCCGCGCTGTTCCCCGAGACTTCGGACGCAGGTCCTGACGGCGTGTAGCCGTGGCAGGCGCCCGCGAAGCGCGCGTGACGATGTGAGCCTCGACTCGAGCCGGAAGCGGCCTGAGCGGGGCTCTCGTCGCGTCTGGCGGTGACGGACTCGGCATCATCGTGGCATGAGCGACCGACTGACGCCCAAGCAGGAGAAGTTCGTCAACGCACTCGTGTCAGGCATGAGCCAACGCGAGGCGTACATGTCGGCGTACATATGTTCGAGGTGGAAGCCGGAGACGGTCGACAGCCAGGCGTCGCGCACGATGGCGAATCCCAAGATACGCGCAAGATACGACGAGCTGGTCGCAGAGGCGGCCGAAGCGGCCTGCTGGACCCGTGAGCGCGCGATCCGTGATCTGCTCGAGGTACGTGACATCGCGCTCGGTCACATCCGGCAGACCCGGAAGATGCGTGCTCACTTCGACATGAACTCCAAGCGCGACCTTGCGGACCTGCCGGCTAACGCGGTCAAGCTCGTCGTGAGCTCGACGGCCGAGCTCAACAAGCTGTGCAACCTCTACGACGGGGCGGGCGGCGACAGCAGTAAGGTCGTCATCGTGGACAACATCCCGAGGCCCGAAGATGGCTGAGGTCATACTCGACGAGGTCATCGCGCCGAACCACTACGGATTCCACCGTGACGTGACCGGGCATGCGGCGACGCATTACTGGCTTGCCGGGGGCCGCGGCTCCACGAAGTCATCCGCGACATCGCTCGAGATCCCGCTCCTGCTCATCCGCAATCCCGGCGTGAACGTCGTCGTGCTGCGCAAGGTCGCCAAGACGCTCCGGAAGTCCGTCTACGCCCAGGTGAAGTGGGCGATCGGCGCGCTCGGACTGGCGGCGGAGTTCAAGGCGACCGTCTCCCCGATGGAGATCACGTACCGGCCAACCGGACAGAAGATCGTGTTCGAGGGACTGGACGAGCCCGAGAAGATCAAGTCGCTCAAGTTCGAGGCGGGCTACTGTGGCATCGTCTGGTTCGAGGAGATCGACCAGTTCTACGGCATGGAGGAGATCCGCAACGTGCTTCAGTCGCTCATGCGTGGCGGCGACCGGTTCTGGTGTTTCTACAGCTTCAACCCGCCGAGGAGCGCGAACAACTGGGTCAACAAGTACCTCGCATCGCCTCCTGCCGGCACGCTGGTCTACCGCTCGACGTACCTCGACGTGCCGACCGATTGGCTCGGTGAGCAGTTCATCGCGGAAGCCGAGCAGCTTGCTGAGCTCGATGAGCGGTCGTACCGGCACGAGTACCTCGGAGAGGTCGTGGGCACGGGCGGCTCGGTGCTCGAGAACGTAGTGCTGCGAGAGATCACCGACGCCGAGATCGCGGCGTTCGACCACACGTACTCAGGTGTCGACTGGGGCTACTACCCCGACCCGTGGGTGTACGTCCGGATGCACTACCAGGCGGCGCAACGGCGGCTGTTCATCTTCGCCGAGAGAAGCGGCGTAAAGCTTTCCAACGAGCAGTCGGCCGAACTCGTGAAGGCCGCGCTCAGTGACGTGAGCGGCAACGTATACCGCGAGGCGGTCACGTGTGACAGCGCTGAGCCGAAGAGCGTGGACAACTACCGCGCGCTCGGCATCGACGCAAGACGGGCGCTCAAGGGTCCCGGCAGCGTCGAGCACGGTATGAAGTGGCTCTCGAGCCGCGTCGAGATCGTGATCGACCCGAAGCGGTGTCCGTTGGCGGCGAAGGAGTTCCAGGCCTACGAGTTCGAGCGCAACAGAGAGGGCGAGTTCGTGAGCAGCTATCCGGATGCGGACAACCACTCGATCGACGCGACGAGGTATGCGCTCGAGCGTGTCATGACCAGGCGGAGCAACGTCTAAGGAGACGCCCACGTGGAAGCGCACATCAAGGAGTTCCTGAAACAGCTCGGCTTCTCCGGCGTAGGGCGTCCGATGGCCCAGCAGGTCGGGCAGTGGTGGGAGTGGTACACCGCGACGGCCGACTGGTACTCATCGACCGATATCGACACGAACGCCGGGCGCACGTACAAGGTCGAGCGTCTGACCATCAAGCCTGCGCGCATGGTCTGTCAAGAGTTCGCATCGCTCATCCTCTCCGAGGGCACGGCAGCCGCGGCGGAGGACGAGACGACCGACGAGTTCTTGCAGGCGTGGATGGAGGAGACGGACTTCTGGCCGGTCTCCCAGGGAGTTACCGAGCGTGCCTTCGCCCTCGGCACCGCGGGCTGGGCGCTCCGGGTCGAGAACGTCAAGGTCGGTCGCATCTTCCGCCGCGTCGTCCAGTCCGAGGACATCCGCGTCATCCCCGAGCGATACGACGCCCGGCATATCGTCCCGCTCACCTACGACTCCAGGCGCTGTACCGAATGCCTCTTCATCTCGAGCGTCGTCGAGCGTGGCAAGCAGCTCACGCAGGCCCAAGCCCACGTACTCAACGACAATGGAACGTACCGCATCGAGACGGCGTTCTTCGATGACAGAGGTAGGCGGGTCGAGCTGGAGAGCGTACTCCCGACGCTCGAGACCGGCAGCATGAAGCCGCTCTTCGGGTTGGCGCGCCCCGCGCTCGAGAACAGCTACGAGGACTACTCCCCGTTCGGCGTGTCGGTCTTCGACGATGCGATCGGCGCGGTCAAGCTCACCGACGCGGCGGTGGACAACATGTACCGCGATATCTGGCTCGGACAGAAGATGCTCTTCCTCGATGAACGGATGCTCACGACGGATTCCAATAACAACATCGTCGTGCCGCGCGCCCAGGACCAGCAGCTCTTCCGCAAGACCGAAGCGGGCGACGTGCAGGGCGGTAACCTCATCGACGAGTACAACCCCGACCTGCGCGTCGAAGACAACAGGACCGCACTCAGGACGGCGCTTATCGTGCTCGGTGAGCGGACGGGCCTCGGTGCTGACTACTTCGACTTCGAGTCACGCACGACGGTCGGCCCGAAGACCGCCACGGAGGTCATGGCGGAGGACAACGACTTGTTCCGCACGGTCAAGAAGCACGAGCGTGCACTCGTACGCCCCATCGTGACGATCCTCGAAGGTGCGCTCGAGCTCTACCGCACCATCGGTGGGATGTCGCTTCCGGACGCCGATGTGAACGTGCTCTTCGACGACAGCATCTTCGAGGACACCGCCTCCAAGCGGAAGCGCGACCTCGAGGACGTGGCGTCTGGCCTCATGAAGCCGTGGGAGTACCGCATGAAGTGGTATGGCGAGGACGAGGAGACCGCCAAGGCGATGACCACCTACGACGAGCTCCCGCCTGAGGAGTAGCGCGGTGCTGTCCCCCGAGGAGATCGCAGCTGTCGCCAGCCGCATCGTAGACGGATACGAGCGACAGCTCGTGGGGTCCATCTTCGACCAGCTCGTGGCGGCGCTCGGGCGTGACGGCGTGCTCTCCATCACCGATCTGCGCACACTCGAGACGGCGGCTGGCATCAACCGCGAGGCGGTCATGCGGCTCGTGGCCTCGCACGCGCCACGCATCGCAGCCGAGGTGCGATCAGAGGTCACGCGGATCATGCGCACGGCCGACACGGCCGACGTGGAGACGCTCTCAGCCGCCTACGCCGTAGGACGTGCCGGCGCGTCCGCCGCCTTCGCACGCATCGCCCAGGAGACCACCGAGGGTCTCGTGCAGATCATCGCCCGGGAGAACATCCGCATGGCGCAGCGCGCGCAGGACGTCTGGTACGACGTGACCGCCGAGGCCATCACATCGTGGAACCACGGCGGGATGACGGCCGACAAGATCATGGGCCGTGCCGTGACACGGCTCTCGCGTGAGGGATTCGTGACCATCGACTACCGCTCAGGCGTCAAGACCACCATCGACGCGGCGGTGCGCCGTCACATCGTTTCGCAGGTGGCACAGGCCTCGACGCGGATGACCGACGCACGGCTTACCGAGTACGGACATGATCTCGTGATGACCTCGGCGCACTTCGGAGCGCGCCCGTCGCATGGCCCGTGGCAAGGCCGCGTCTTCTCGCGGTCCGGTCGTACGCCGGGCTACCCGGACTTCGTGTTCGCGACCGGATACGGCACCGTGACGGGGCTGGCAGGTGCGAACTGTAGGCACACATTCGGCCCGTACTTCCCCGGCATCACCGAACTCCAGCAGCTGCCTGAGCGTGTGAACGGGCTCACGAGTGACGAGATGTACGAGGCCACTCAGAAGCAGCGAGGATTCGAGCGGGCCATCCGCGACACCAAACGCGAGATCGCCGCGCTCGAGGCTACTGGGGCGGATGCGACCGGTAAGCGGCTGCTCCTCGGCCGTCAGCAGGCCAGGCTCCGTGGCTACCTGGACAAGACCGGGCTGACCCGTCAGCGCGCCCGCGAGAAGGCCTACGCCATCGGAGCACAACCGCGCGCGCTTCGCAAAGCACGCTGAGTGACACGCACCGCACGATGAACATGCGCGGGCCGGAGCGACAATCCGGCGACCTTAGGCGCGGCGAGATACAGCCCCGCCGAGACCGACAGGCATTGGAGGACAGGTGCGATGAAGTTCAAGAAGGACGACGACGGCAAGCTCGTGCTCGACGAGAAGGGCGATCCGATCGCGATCTCCGAGAGTGGCGACGTGATCCCGCTCGACAAGGTCGTCAGCCAGGCCAAGCACGACCGTATCGAGACCGAGCGCGACGAGCTCAAGAAGCAGCTCGAGACGCTCCAGGGTCAGGTCGCAGGCCTCGAGAAGCTCTCCGGCGACAAGGAGGCGCTCGAGAAGCAGCTGACCGAGATGCGCGAGACCGCCGAGCGCGAGCGTGGCGAGCTCGAGGGCAAGATGACGGCGCGCGCGCGTGAGTACGCGCTCGACACCGCGCTTCTCGGAAGCGGCATCCCTGCCGACCGGCTCAAGGCCGCCAAGGCATACGTGGATGCCGAGAAGCTCGAGCTCGAAGGCGAGAAGCTCAAGGGCTTCGACGTCGAGTCGTTCAAGAAGGAACACGAGTACCTGTTCGAGGGCACGCAGTCTCTCGCCGGTGGCCTGCCACCGAGAGGCGGAGCCAAGCTCGACCCCGAGTCCATGTCAGTGGATGAGTATGCCAAGGCCCGCGCTGACGGGCTGATCTGAAAGGAGCACCAAGATGCCAAACACCCTTCTGACCCCGAGTCAGATCGCCAAGGAGTCGATCATCGCGCTGCAGAACAACCTCGTTGCAGCCGGTATCGTCCATCGCGATCACTCCGATGAGTTCGCCAAGGTCGGCGATACCATCACCGTCCGCAAGCCTGCGACCTTCACCGCTGCCGAGCACAACGGCTCGACGGTGAGCACCCAGGTCGCCACGGAGCAGGGCGTGCCCGTCAAGCTCGACAAGCTCATGGACGTGACGTTCGCTGTCACATCCAAGGAGCTCACGCTCTCCATCCAGGACTTCCGCGAGCAGTTCATCGAGCCCGCGGTCCGGGCGCACGCCCAGGCGATCGACAACGCGCTGTGCGCGCTGTACAAGGACGTTCCGTACTTCAGCCGCTCGGCTGATAGTACGGCGTTCTCGTCGCTCAAGTCGTTCGCTGCACCTCGCAAGGTGCTGAACGACAACAAAGCGCCATTCGCTGAGCGTCGCGCGCTGCTCGGTACGACCGCCGATGCCGCACTCCTGGGCCTCGACGCCGTCGTCAACGCGGAGAAGGCCGGCAGCACCGAGGCCCTTCGCAACGCGAGCATCGGTCGTCTGCTCGGCTTCGACACCTACACCGACCAGAACGTGGACACCCACGCGGTCGGTGGTCAGGGCACGACCGCTGGAAAGTGTGCGATCGACCTTACAGCGGGCTACGCGGCTGGTGACACCGAGATCCATGTCGACGCCCTGTCGGCAGCCCTCAAGGTCGGTGATGTCATCGAGATCGCAAGCAAGCCGTACGTCGTGACCGTCGCTGGCGATCTTGCGACCGCCGACCAGGACATCACAATCTATCCTGGTCTCGCCGCAGCCGTTGCCAACGACGCCGAGGTCGTCATCAAGAACGCTGGTGCGTCGACCGAGGAGAACCTCGCGTTCCACAAGAACGCGTTCGCCCTCGTCACCCGGCCGCTGGCCCCTCCGATGGGCGCTGCGCGCGTGGAGGCCGTCAACTGGAACGGCATCTCCATGCGGGTCGTGTACGACTACGACCGCAACCTCAAGTCCGATGTGATCTCGCTTGACTGCCTCTGGGGCGTCAAGACCCTCACGCCGGAGCTGGCCTGCCGCGTCTGGGGCTAGTCTCGCCCGCACCGCTCGCGCCCCGTCGGACTCTCCCCCGGCGGGGCGCACTGCGTCTAGTGACCTCCGTCGCACACTGACATCGACGAAGGAGGCACCACATGCCCACCGCACGACTCCCCATCGACGCTGCACACCGAGGTGCATCATGAGGCGCTACCACTTCCTCGCGCCATTCGCCTCTCCGCAGGAGGGGCCGGACTTCATGCCGGTTCATCCGTTCGACAAGGTGGAGGTCGTCCAGGGTGACCAGACCATATACCCGCCCGCGCCTGAGAGCATCTGCATCGTGAGTGTCGAGTGCCAGGAGCACACGGCGACTGCCGACCAGGAGAGCGAAGACCCGCTCTGGCCCACGCAGCGAGCGATGCTGCTCGCACCGCTTGAGGCCGCGATGACAGAGGCTGTCGCGCAGATGTCCGAGCGGTATCCGCGCCTGGGGGTGGAGGATGCCTAAGCCTGTTCCGAAGTCACTCCCACAGCGCGCCGCGAAGGAAGCTGACACGCAGTACATCGAGCGCGTGTTCCGCAAGCTCTACGGCAAGCAGAAGCGCGTCCGTCCAGTGAAGGGGGCGACCGATGCCGTACATCGCACCGAATAGCCCTGTCGCTGACTGGCGGTGCGTCCCGCAAGGCCACGGCTACGGCAACTACTTCGATCCCGTGACTGGCACCTGGGCGACCGTCACGCGCACCACGCCCAAGACGGCGCGTGTAGCCGCCGACAAGCTGGTGGACGTTCCAGCAGGATACCTCGCACTGGAGCCGTGGTCGCTCCACAAGACAGGCGGCGTGGGACTCGCTGCAATCATCGAGGAGTCACGGACGAACGCCTACCTGGACTCCTACTTCGCCGCTACCGACATCACCGCGGCATGGGCATCGGACGGCACGCTCACGCGCTCGACAGACGTTCCCGCAGTCTACGGCACGCACACTGCGAAGGTCGTGCTGACCGGCGGCGCTGGTGACAGTAACGCGATCAAGACGCTGCTCTCGCAGGAGCGCCCGTACTCGGCGGCACAGAACGTCACCACTTCCGCATGGGCGCGTGGGTCGGCTACCGGCCTGACTGTGCAGCGGTTCATCGAGGCTATCGACGCGAGCAACGCCGTGCTCGGCACCGTGGTAGCAGGCCTGACGCTCGGCGCGTGGGGGCACGGCACGCTCACCTACGCGAACCTGCCGACCGGCACCGTCAAGACGCGCTCGGGCATCCGTGCGATAGGCGTTGACGAGAACGATACCGTGACGCTCTACGCGAGTGCGGCGCAGTCCGAGGTCGGATCCTTCGCCACCTCCTACATCCCGACTACGACTGCCGCTGTCACGCGCAACGCTGACGTGGTGACGGTGCCCACGACTGGTTGGGATGCGGCGGCGGGGACGTTCGTGGCGGTTAGCGGCGCACCAGGCGGCACGAGTGCATGGGCAGCGCAGATGGACTGGCATAAAGACCAAAACAACTTCCTTGTGCTGCGTCACAGATACAACAACAAGGGTCAGACTTGTACTGCTACAGGTGGAGTCCTCGTGTATGAGACATCCACCACGGATATGGCCTATCCGTGCGTTCATGCGGGCACTTATGCGAGTGGCGCAGCCTGTCAGGACTACCGCAACGGCGTGTCTGATGCGGGGACGGTCAGCGGCACTCACTCAACGCCGACAGATATGCCAGCAGTCGGGGTTGTTGGCCGTCTTGGTAGTGACATCTACCACTGGAACGGCCCCATCGCCCGCGTCACCGTCTACGCCTCCGCACTCACCGACGAGCAACTCGCCGCCGCTGACATGACCACCGACCTGCTCGCCGGACTCGACACGGCACGGATAACGAACGAGGTGACGCTATGAAGCCCGGAGCAGTCACGGTGCCTATCGCGCTCCGCGACCTGAGCGACAGCCCCGTAGCGGGTGCGACGCTCGCCTGCACGGTAAGCATCGACGGCGGCGCGTTCGCGCCATCCACCAACACCGCGACCGAGGTGGGCGGCGGCGACTACGCGCTCGCACTCACCGCGGCGGAACGTGGCACCAGCTACTCGCGCATCAAGGCCACGGACGGCACGTACACGACGCTGGTGACCGTCACTACAAACGAGGCCATGCGTGGTACGGACGGTGCGCTCACCGACAAGACCGGCTTCTCGCTCACCGCTGCATACGACCACGCGAAGGATGACGTGCTCACGCCGCTGGCAGAGGTGGCTGAGGCTCCGGTAGCCCTCGCTGCCGACCAGCCGCTCTACGCGCCGACAACGTGGCGCGACCTTGAGGGGCTGGCGACGGCGACCGCGCTGGCGACGGTGGGCGGTGTGGTGGACGAAATCGCGGCTGACTACGCCAAGACAGGCGAGGCTGCGGCGGCGGCACAGGCCGTCATCGAGGCGCTTCCGGTGGCGGAAAGCATCCCGGCCGAGTGGGTCACGATCACCGAGGCCACGCTCGACGACGACGACGAGCCGCTCGGTGTGGCAAGCGTCGGAGGCTCGACGGCAGACGCGCTCGGGATGCGCATCGAGGCGATCACAGGCGGCGCCCTCATGAACGCCACGACCGTCGGCAACACGCTCGGCACGTACGCGCTGCCGGTCGAGCCCGGTCACACCTACACGCTCCGGTTCGCGCTCCCCGGCGCGGCCATGGCCGAGAGGACGGTCACCATTGCCTGACCTTCAGCCGCTCCCCGAACCTACCGAGTACGCGACATACGTCGCCGCTGGCGGCACGCTCTCGGAGGCCGACTTCACAGCCGCGCTCCCGGAGGCGCGGGCCGCTGTCGACGCGGCGATCTGGCCGAACGTCGTCACCGACGCGACGCAGGCGAAGTACCAGGCTGCCATTTACGCCGCGATCGACTTCATCGATTCGCCGCCGGTCAAGAGCGAGCAGGTCGGGCGAGCGCGCTACGAGTACGTAGACGTGCCGACGCTCGACCGCGTCATCCGGCGTGAGCTCGTGGGGACTGGGCTGCTGTACGCGGGGATCTAGCGTTCAGTGACGCACCGCGCACTCTGGTGGACAGGAAGCTGACCACCGGAGGGCGGTAGCGTGCCACTCATCAAGACGGATACCGTGACGCTGTACATGGCCGCCGGAGAGGTCGACCGTAAGGCGACGTACCGCAGGATCGTGCTCGCTGGCGTGCGTGCCGAGGAACGGTCAGGCTCAGTGGCAGCGATGCACGGCCGCCAGTCGACAGACGGGTTGATGCTGTTCGTCGCGTCGCTGCACGGCTACGTAGAACCCGAGTCGTATGCCGGAGAGTCCGCCACCTGGAGCATCCGCCCCGATGACATCGTGATCGCTGGCGCGTGTGATCTCGAGATACCCACCACCACCGTCAAGCAGCTCGAGGCGGCATACCGCGTCTACCGCGTGACCGGGATCGAGACACTGCGCGACCGGCGCGGACGGATTCACCACCTCGAGGTGTCCGCCTCATGAGGATGCACTTCCGCGTCAAGTCCGTGGAGACCGGAGGCGTCGAGGCAAAGCTGAAGCGCGCCAAGACCCGTGCCGTCACGCTCACCACGCTCGCCGCGATAGAGGACACGCGCCCGTACGTGCCGCGGCTCTCAGGTGACCTGGCGGGCACCGCTGACAGCGGATCGCAGCCGTCCAAGGGTCTCATCATCTACGGCTCGTCGGCGGTCCCATATGCCCGGCGTCAGTACTACGAGTTCCCGCGTAAGACGACGACATTCCATCCGCAGGCGACTACTCAGTGGTTCGAGCACTCAGCCGCGGCGAACCGCCAGAAGTGGGAGCGGATATTCGGGCAGGCCTACAAGGAGGTGATCTAGGTGGATACGACGATGACTGCAGCTTTACTCACATGGGCGGAGTCGCACCCGGCGCTCATTGCCGAAGACGGCGCGCGCTTGCCGGTCGTGCTCGAAGACTTGCCGGCCGACGGCACGGACGGCGTGATGCTCTCGACGCTCGTGGGCGAGCCGTACGTCCGGCGCTACAAGTCGGGCGGCTACATCGCGCTCTACCCCTTTGGCCTGTGGCTCCGGGTGAACGGAGGTGACACTGCCTCGCGGCTGGACGCCATGAAAGTGCTCGGTGACGTGGCCTCTAGCATCGAGAGTGGAGAGGACAAGCCCGCCTCACCCGACGGCTACGAGGTCCAAGGCATCGAGCTGAGGACGCCGCCCGTGAAGGTGGCAGCGGACGAGTCCGGTTCTGAGGACTACCAGGCGACGTTCGAGCTGACGTACCGAAAGAGAGGATGACACGATGGCACTTCTGTTGACTGACAAGTTCCAGTACTGGCTGAAGACCGGGGCGAGCGTCTTCACCCGTGTGACCGAGAACACGGTCTTCGACCCGTCCACGAACCGCAAGACGTACGAGACCAACTACAAGGACCGGGTCAACCAGTCCATCCACGCGATCTCGAAGACGACCACCATCGCCTTCGACATCGACATGCTCGAAAGCGGCGAGCTGCAGACGTACCTCGAGGCCAACGAGGACGTCATGAACGTGGCCACCGAGGTCGTCCGCGTCTCCATGCACAAGCCCGCCACGCTCCCCGCCGTCGGCTACGAGGCCAAGAAGGCCGCGTTCGTGATGAACCAGGACCCGCTCGACGGCGACGCCGCCGATCGCCTGCGTGCCCGCGGTGAGCTCACGATGACCGACATCGAGTGGACGGCCGGGACGTTCGACCCGGCGACCGCCACCTTCACACCTGAGGCATAGCCATGGGCCGCAGGGAGGACATAGAGGCGGCTGTAGCGGCCGTCGAGGTCGACATCGACAGCATGTCGGTTCAGCGGGCGTTCGCCGCTCTGGCGAGCGCCCACAGGCTCGTGGAGTCCAAGGGCGTGCATTTCGTGCTGGAGTCGTACGTCGCGGCGCTCACCACGCTGCTCGGAGCGGACGGATTCCGCGCGGCGTTCGGCGCCGATCCCAAGCCGACGGAGATCATCATGGCCGTGCCGATCGTGCTTCTCCGTCTTGATGGGGAGATGCAGCGTCTCGCAGAGATGATCGCCGACCTCACCACGACCGCCGGGGACTGACGTGAACCTGCTCGCCTCACCACTGCCTGACGCGGTCGACGCTGGCGGGGCGAGCATCCCCGTCCGTACTGGCTTCCGCACCGGCATCCAGGTGGCCCGGACGTTCGACTCCGGGCTGTCCAGCGGTGTCATCGGGCAGATGGTGCTCTCGCTATACATGCCTGGGGCGCGTGTGACCGATATCGAAGCGGCGATCGAGCGGTGCGTGTGGTTCTTCCGGTGCGGCAAACCGAAGTCCAAGAGCAGCGTCGGGCGCGTGCTCGACTGGGACCACGACGCCGACACCATCCTGGCCGACTTCCAGCGCGAGTATGGCATCACACTCACCGATCCCGCGACCCGAATGCACTGGTGGGTGTTCATGGCGCTTTTCCGCGGGCTGAGCGCCGACTCCGGTATCCAGCGCGCGATGTACTACCGCTCGCCACGCCCACGCGACTTGAAGGGCGATGCTGCCGCTCGCTTCGACGAGCTCGCGCGCACTTATGCCCTGCCACCCAAGACGCTCGAAGAAGCGATAGCCGCCGAAGCCGCGATGTGGGGTGATGACGATGCCTGACGGAAGAGTGGTCATCCAGATCGACGGCGATGACAGTCTGCTCACCGCTGACATCAAGAACATCGGACGCACAGTCGAATCGCAACTGGCAGGCATGCAGGGGTCGTTCTCGAAGGCAGGTAACGCTCTCACGCTCGCCGTCACGGCGCCCGCACTGGCCGCCGGGGGCGCGGCGTTCAAGATGGCCTCGAGCTTCGAGACCTCCATGAACATGGTCGAGCAGGCGACCGGTGCATCCGCCGAGGAGATGGCGCAACTTGACGAGCTCGCGAAGAAACTAGGCAAGGACACCATCTACTCAGCGGGCGAATCCGCCGACGCCATGCTCGAGCTCGCGAAGAGCGGCCTGACACCCGCGCAGATCGCGGCCGGTGCGCTCGACGCGGCACTCCAGCTGGCAGCAGCTGGTGACCTGGCGCTCGCAGACGCGGCGATGGTGACCGCGAACGCCATCAACACGTTCAACCTCGAAGCCGACGACGCGGCCGCGGTGGCCAATGCCCTGGCCGGTGGAGCGAACGCGTCCTCAGCGAGCGTGCAGTCGCTGCAGCAGGCACTCGCGCAGGTCGGTCCGGGCGCGACTAACGCAGGCCTCTCGCTGCAGGAGACGGTCGGCGTGCTGGCAGCATTCGCCGACAACGGCATCCAGAGCTCGGACGCCGGTACGTCGCTCAAGACGATGCTCCAACGTCTGGTGCCGCAGACCGACGAAGCGGCTGCAGCGATGGAGGATCTCGGTCTCGAGTTCGTCAACGCTGACGGCAACTTCAAATCGATCGACGATATCGCACAGCAGCTGCAGGATTCGCTCGGCGGGCTCAGCGAGGCAGAACGTGTCGCAGCACTCCAGACGATGTTCGGCTCCGACGCCACGCGCGCGGCCACCGTGCTCATGAAGGAGGGCGCGGAAGGGCTCGCGAAGTACACGCAGGCGACGAACGACCAGACAGCCGCATCCGGCATGGCAGAAGCCCGCATGAAGGGCGCGGAAGGCGCGATCGAGCAGATGGCGGGGTCCGTCGAGACCGCGGCACTCGTGGTCGGCGAAGCACTCGCGCCGGTCATCATCGACCTGGCGGGCGAGGTCGAGGAGCTGGCCGACTGGTTCAGCGAGCTCGACACCGAGCAGCAGCAGCAGATCATCCAGTGGGTGGCCATCGCGGCGGCGGCGGGCCCCGCGTTGAAGGTGCTCTCCGGCGGCATAGGCGTCATCAGGACGCTGAATGCCGTTGCGGGCAGCAAGGCGGTCGGTGAGCTCGCGGCGGGCATCAAGCTCGTAGGCGCCAACGCTGGTACGAGCGTGGGTCAGCTGACGTCGCTCGGGGCAAGCGCTACCGCCGCCACCGCAGGATACGTCGCACTCGCGGCCGCCATCGGATTCGCCGTGGGCGAGATGATCAACGGCATTCCCGCCGTGCAGGAGTGGCAGCAGGGCATCGTGGATGCCACGCTCGAGGGCCAGGACGTCGGCAGCTGGAGCGAGCCGATTACGTGGGCACTCAGCCAGGTAGCGAAGCTCGGCGCGTCCACGGCTGGCGAGACTGCCGCCTACACCGACGCGGCCGCCGCCAGGTTCCGCATACTCGGCATCGAGCTCGACGAGAACAATCGACTCACCGCGCGTGGCGAGAAACAGATGGAAGCATACATCGCCAGGCAGCGTGAGAGTGGCGATGCGGCCGCTGACGCCGCTGACAAGTACGCACGCTTCACCGACGAGATCGCGGCCGTCACAGAAGCGCAGACGGCGGGTGAGCGTGCCGACATCGCGCACGAGCGCGCGAAGCTGCGCGTGACCGAGGCGCAAGCCCGCTACAACAAAGCCGTCGAGGAGTTCGGCCCGGCATCTGATGAGGCGAAGCTCGCCGCGCTCGACCTCCGCACTGCCGAGCTCGATGTGGAGGACGCTGCCAGCCGCGCTGCAGAGGCCCAGCGCGACGTCGCCGAGGCGATGCTTGCGATCCCCCGCCGCCCGACGAGCCCTGACGGCTGGGTCGCCTACTACCAGGCCATAGGCGACAAGGCCGGGTACGCAGCTGCCCAGGCCAACCTCGCAAACCTGGCGCTCGTCAAGCGCGGCAGCACATACACCGATAAGGCGAACCCGCAGGTTCCCATCTACGGTAGCGGTGGCCACGTCACGCGACCGCACCTTGCGCTCGTCGGCGACGAGGAAGAATGGATCATCAATCCGAAGGCTCCGAACGCGATGAGCCTGTTCAGCGAGCTTGCCACGAGGATGGACTTCGCGGGCATCCAGGCCCCAGTGACCGGCGGGGCGCATCAGGCCGCGGTGTCGCCTATGCGGAGCTCGAGCGTCAGCAACGTGACCCTGGCGCCCGTCTTCCACATCGATGGCGCAAACGCCTCTCCTGAACAGATCGCCGACGCGGTCGACGCACGTCTGATCGAGTTCGTGCGCTCGGCAGAGATGATGGAGGGGTAGCCGTGGCATCTGTCCAGCAAGCCTACCTGGCCGCAGGCGGCACCGTCGTCTTGACCGGTGACCCGGCCGCCCCGGGCGTCTTCCGCCACCGCCGGCTGCGCTTCCCGGCACCACAGCCGGACGGTCGCGGTGGATGGAAGAACGCCACGCGCATCGTCGAGCTTAGTGCCGTCGGCACGGGTGCCGAGATCGACGCCGCCATCGCGTCGCTCCACCGTACATGGGTGCGCGACGCGTGGCTAGTGTTCCGCGCCACGCCCACATCAGTGCTGAAACAGGCGCGCATCATAGACGTGCTCATCAAGGTGGAAGAGTACGACCCCCTGTTGATCGCGACAGCAGGAACTGTTGAGGTCAGCATCACCCTCACCACGGACCCGCACTGGCTCGGTGTGTGGGGCAGCTGGACGCCGACACTCGTGGCGCCGGAGGCAGCGGGCCACTTCGACATCCCCGCTGCCGGTGGCGATGACGACGCACTCGTGGACCTGCGGATCTATCGCAACTACGCCACCAATGGCGTATTCGTCGGCGGCCAGCCAGCACCCACAGCTGGGTTCCAGTATGCCGACTCCTACTCCGGATCGTCGATGGAGACAGACAATACGTGGAAGCGGTACCCGGGTGCGCCTGCCATCAATGCGCTCGCCAACAGGGGCCGGTACATCCCGCTCATCTTGTCGTCCTATCTGGGCTCCGTGGCGTCGAGTACTGGTATCCGCAGCGCGGTATCGACGCTCGGCTACAACATCACCGCGACCATCCCCGATGTCACCGGAACGAACCGCACCCGCGACACGCAAGGCCAGCTCGTCGAGCTGCCACGCATCACCCTTCCCTCGGCAGGTATCCCGGAGAGCATCAACGGCGACAGCTTCACCACCAAGCACCACATCGAGGTCATCAACGACAACATGTACTACTTCTACATGTTGGCGGTCTATCGCATCCCCGTCGACTACGCCGCCATAGCCTACCGTGGAGCGTTGGGCGAGGGCGAGGGCATCGTCTATCACGGTGACACGGACACGATCCACATCGCCGACGCAGACGGCATCGGCGGCTCGATCATGGCCGCAGCCGACATCATGCGACCGCTCCGAGCCGCCCCTGGTGCCGTCACGCGCATGGTGTTCGGCCACACCGCAGAGTCAAGCTCGGGCAACACGTACATAGCCTACCGGGTCCGTCCGCGCTACCTGACGGCTGCGGGGTGATGATGTGACGACTGTCTTCGTCGCGCGCCCTGTCGTGACCGTCACGCCCAAGCATCACGCCGAGTTCAACCTTGCACTCTCCGGTGCGCCATCGTTCTCGGCGGTACGTGGCTTCGGGTACGAGCAGGCGACGATACCCTGCGAGCTCGATGACCAGCAGCGCGAGAGCATGCTCGGTGCCACGGTCAACATCCACGGGACCGGCTGGCGCGGCATCGTCGTCAGGCGCCCGGACGTAGGCGAGCCGCTGCTCGTGAGCGGGTGGGGCTGGTGCATGAAGACTGGCCGCCGGCTGGCCGACTACTGCGTGAAGGACCTCGGCAGGTGGAAAGAGCGCACGCACTACAACCGCGCGCCCGATTGGGGACTGAGCACGAGTGACGATGTACTCAGCATCAACGTGCCCCGGCACATCATCGGCACACCTGACGCGCACGAGTGGAAGATCCGTCAGCATTCCGGGGTCGCTCCGTCGTCGTGGGTGTTGCGCAACTACCGCGGCGACCTGCTCATCTATATCTCCCAGCACACCGTTCTAGCCGCTGGCGAGGTCCACGGATTCCTCTACGATTACGGTGCGAACCAATCCGCTACCAAGTTCGAGGCCGCCTTCGTTCATAACTGCGGCTCGTACGGAACCATCCGTGTTTACTCAGGCGTGGAGAACAGCGACTACAGCAACAACGAACCGATCACATGGACGCTCGAAGGCACGATACCAACGTCGGCGGGGTCGATAGTACAGTCAATCACGCGCACGCACCGCTACGTGATGGTCAACTTCGAACTGAGCGGCGGGTGGGTCATGGGCGGAGTAGCCTACGTGCGCTTCACCGGTGTGAAAGCGTACCGAGCGGTCAGCGAGGTCAACGGGTTCGTGTTCGACTTCGGCGCGGAGAATATCAAGACGACGAGCACGATCAAGGCGGCCCTGTCGCACAACGCCGGTGTCAATGCCACGCTCCGCATATTCTCCGGTGTGCGTAACACCGACTTCTCGCAGAACGAGCCGGTCACGTGGACGCCAGAGGGCTCGTACGCCACTGGCGCGATTAACAAGACCATCTCCCGCACGCACCGGTACATCCTGCTCAACTGGGAGCTCACACAGGGGTGGGACATGGCCGCCGACGGATGGATGCGCCTGGCCGACGTGCGCGTCTACGGAATGGGATTCTCCAACATCACTGCGAGCAGCGTCATCACCGACGTCATGCTGAACGAGATCGGCAACGAGTACTTTCCGGTCCCGGCTACGCAGTGGATACAGGACGACTCCACCGTCATCGAACCGCTGGAGTTCGGTAAGACGGACGCGGCCACGAAGGTGGCCGAGATCCAGAAGTACTCAGCGTACGACTTCGGATGGTACACGGAGATGGGCGTCGACGGACCGCTAGTGATGCCGCACTGGGCGCCGTGGTCGACGAAGCCAGATTACGTACTCAAGCTGTCCGAGTGCGAGAGCTACGACCTCGACGAGTCCACGCTGGACGAGCTCGCGAGCGGCGTCAACATCAAGTTCACGTATCCGAGCGGTGAGCGCGGCAGCGCCGAGTACACCGACACCGACCCGTCACACCCGTTGGTGCAGCTCGGCATCGAGCGGTTCGAGGACGTCGATGTGCAAGGCTACACGAACACCTCGACCATCGCCGATCGCTTCTTCAACGAGCGGGGCCGCCGGCAGGTGAAAGGCTCGGCGACCACCCGCAAGCTGCTCACCGCCGCAGGAGCCACTGCCGATCCGTACACCGTGCGCCCGATGCAGATGGTGCGCGTGCTCGGCTTGCAAGGCGGCGCGATCGACTGCCTCATCCACCGCGTCACGTGGCACGGAGACGTCATGACGCTCGAGCTCGACAACGAGGGCTACCGGCTCGACTCCATGCTCGCGCGCATCGCCAAGCGCCGGTGACGCGTCGCGCATCCTGATACCGATAGAAAGGGCGTGTGATCCATGAACATACACATCAGGCTTGGGAGCATCGGCGGGGCTGTCGTGGCGCTACAGGAGCGCCTGGTGGCACACGGCCACAAGACACACGTCACAGGGTTCGCCGACCAGCCCACGATGACCGCCGTTGAAGCGTTCCAGGAGGCCCACGGCATCGCCGAGCGCGACGTCGTGACCGCCGAGACGTGGGGCGCGCTCGAGGCCGAACCCGAGGCCAAGCCCGAGCAGAAGAAGCGTCCGAGGGCGAAGGAGGCCGACTGATGTATCTCGCACTCGACGCCGGACACGGACCAGGCTCCAGGACTGCGGGCGTCTACGATCCGGGCGCGATGCTCCAGGGGTACCAGGAGCACAAGCTGGCGCAGGAGCTCGTGGACGGCCTCGCTGCCGACCTCAAGGCGCTCGGGCACAAGGTCTATCTCCCGACCGGCATCTACACCAGTCGAGATGACAGAGCAAGGGCCGCCGGCGTGGACTTCTACCTGTCGCTCCACTTCAACGGCGGGCCGGGGACCGGCACCGAGGCGTTCGTCAACAGGACCTCCGCCACTTCGGCCGCCAAGGCGTTCTCCACCGACGTGTGCGCGAGGCTCGCGAAGGTGATGGGTATCCCGAACCGTGGCCTCAAGTACGCCAACTTCGCGGTGCTGTCTGCGAACAAGAGCGACGCGCTCGTCGAGGTGTGCTTCCCGGCCGACGTGAAGAAGTACCTCGCCAACAAGCACGCGGTCGAGCTCGCCATCTTGAACGCGCTTTTGAGGGCACATGGAGAGGCCGAGGTGTCGACACTGCCGAGAATCGCGAAGGAGATCGTTATGAAGGAGCCCGTGTGGATACTCGTCCACGCGCGACACACCAAGGGACGAGCGATCGTGAAGCTAGCACAGGCGCTTCAATGCGCAGTCGCCAGCCGCGACACGAACCTGAAGACGCACGC
>Ga0265295_1003375_pt1 | contig 23343 bp, 21 predicted proteins | sample Munlansysbiofilm_FD_192503 | JGI IMG/M metagenome (GOLD analysis project Ga0265295, IMG submission 192503) | Leachate microbial communities from a municipal landfill in Southern Ontario, Canada - Methane capture system biofilm | ecosystem: Engineered > Solid waste > Landfill > Unclassified ...
AAAAATTATTGACAGGGCCGGGCAGGAAAAAATTTTAAACTGGCACATAAGGCCTTTGAGAGAGAATGGAAATGATGTTACAGGTCTTTCTTACCTTGGAATTGATGTGACTCAAAAAAAACTTCTTGAAAAAAAATTTTTGCATACCCAGAAAATGGAGGCTGTTGGAAGGCTTGCAGGAGGGGTTGCCCATGATTTTAACAATACTCTTACTGTCATAAGAGGCTATTGTGAGCTTTTGAATTTAAAAGCAAAAGACAGTGAAAATTTAAAAAAGAATATTGCACAGATAGATATTGCTGCGGAAAAAGCAGAAATTTTAACAAGGCAGCTTTTGTCATTCAGCCGGCATCAGCTTGTTAAAACAGATATTTTTAATTTAAACAGGCTTGTTTTAAATATGGAAAGCATGCTGAGCAGGCTGGTAAATGAAAATATATCAATAAAACTTAATCTTTATGAAGGTAAACTGCCTGTTAAAAGCAATTTTGATAAAATTGAACAGGTACTAATGAATCTTGTTGTTAATTCAGTTGATGCCATGCCTTTAGGTGGAGAAATAATTATTTCTACAAAAATTGAAGATTCAAATTCAGATAAAAAAATTATTCTTTCAGTTAAAGATAATGGTACAGGAATTCCAAAAGAAATTCAGTCAAAGGTTTTTGATCCTTTTTTTACAACCAAGCCAAGGGATAGAGGCACAGGTCTTGGCTTATCAACTGTTTATGGCATTATGAAGCAGTGCTTGGGAAGTGTTCATCTTAAGAGCTCCGAGAATAAAGGAACAGAAATTATTTTAAGTTTTCCCTTGGTATCTGATTGTGAATTTGAAAATTTTTTGAATATCAAGGCAAATAATTTTGAAAAAGGTAACTCTGATAAAAATTTAAAAATTCTTGTTGCAGAAGAAAACCAAGATGTAAGGAATGCTTTATGCGAATTGCTTGAGCTTGAGGGCTATGAGGTTATTAAAATAAATTCTGATATAAAAGCTGAGCATTTAGAAGATTTTAAGGAAATTGATATTTTAGTTACAGATTTTATTATGCCTGGCATTAATGGGCCGGATCTTTTTGAAAAACTGAGTTTCTACAATCCCCGCCTGAAAGTGATTTATATTTCAGGTGGTGTTATGTCAGATATTCCAAAAAAAAGTGATATTCATATATTTCTTGAAAAGCCGTTTTCCTCTGGTAAACTTATTTCCGCATTAAATGAGCTGAAAAAATGTTAATATTTGTAAAAAATTTTTAAGCTTTGTCCAAAATGGTGTAGCAGGATTGAAAGTTATACCAGGATTGAGTTGTTTCCAAGTTCGCTGTATATAACGTCAAATTGTATCAGGCTCTGCTTGATACAATTTAGTGCGTAAGATTCGACAGAATTGGTAAGCTTGAAGGATTCAGTATTATAACTATAATATCTGATTTAATTTAATATTTATTAATTTAAAAATATGAAATGCTCAATTCAGGTTATATTTAGGTGCTCTTTACAAGATGAATATTAAAAAATTTTTTATTTTACCCATAAATTTGTTTAAATTTGAATCTTTATATTTTCGGATCAGCTTAAAATGTTCAACTTTTAATCATTTGACATATGATGAACCTGTGTATATATTATTTTTTCTTTTTTCGAAAGGAAATATTGTGAGCTGAAGTTTTTTTGTACATCACAAAATTTGTTAGTTACATGTAAAGGTTGAAAATGAAAAAAATTGATAACGGCTTCCTTAACCAGGTCGAAGATAAATGCGGTCATTTGCTTGGAGGATGTTTTCATTGCATGGCTTGTGCATCAGGGTGTCCGGCAGTAGAGCTTATGGACTATTATCCCAATCAGATTATACGCATGATCCAGTTTGGCATGAAAGAAGAAGTTCTAAAATCAAAAACAATCTGGGTTTGTGTAGGGTGTTATGCCTGTGTTGCCCAATGTCCTAACAGAATTCATATTCCTCACATGATGGATGCTTTAAGGGAAATTGCCCTTGAAGAAGGTGTTGAACCTGGCGAGCCTGACATCTGGGCGTTCCACAGGGAATTTTTAAAACAGGTTGATAAGCGGGGAAGGGTTTATGAGCTTGAGTTCATGATGAGATATAAACTTGCTACAGGCTCATATTTCAATGATGTTGGTGCCGGGCTAAAAATGATTAAACACGGCAGACTAGATCTTTTTCCTACAAAGGTTAAAAAGCTAAAGGAAATTCGAGCAATGGGAGATTATTTTGATGGACGAAATAGATAAAATACCTGATTATCCTATAGTAAATAAGGAACATTCAAGGCTATATTACTACCCTGGTTGCTCTCTTATGTCTAGTGCAAAGGAACTTGGTGAATCTTTGTTCGCAATGGCAAAACTTGTCGGCTCCTGGGTTGAAGAACTTAAAGACTGGAACTGCTGTGGTTCTTCTCCTGCTCATAGTGTAAGCCAGGATTATGCTCTTTTGCTTGCTGGAAGGAATTTACTTCTTGCTGAAAGACAAGGTATTGATGAACTTTATGTAACTTGTCCGAGCTGTTATGTCAGGCTGAGAACTGCTGAAAATACTTTACGTCATACACCTGTAAAAAATGACATACTCGAAGAAGCAATTGGAAGAAGATATGACGGAACTGTAAGACTTAAGTTTTTTCTTGAGCTTCTTATCGATTCAAGGCGTGATATTTTTAAAAATGCTGTTGTTAATCCTCTTAAAGGATTAAAGCCTGTTTTGTATTTTGGCTGCCTTCTTACAAGACCGGAGTGGATTACGGGTTTTGATGTTCTTCCTTATGAGGCTGAACTTAGAAGTTTTGTTGATTCCCTTGGAGTTGAAACAAAAAGATGGGGATATGCAAAACAATGCTGTGGTGCTCATCTAGCTGTAACAAAACCAGAACTTGCAGATTCACAGGTAGATAAAATAAGGGATCAGGCAAAAAGAAGCGGGGCAAATTGTATTATATCTTTTTGTCCTCTTTGTCAGGTTAATTTGGAATTGAGAGGCTCTAAGGAAACTCGTCTGCCTGTTTTTTACATTTCGGAGCTGATAGGTCTTGCATGCAAGCTTAAGAATGCTGAAAACTGGCTTGAAAAACATCTTGTCAACCCGATTCCGCTTCTTGAAGAAAATAAACTTTTATAGCAGTAAAATCGGTTTAAATAAATTTTTTAGTAATTGACATAAAATAAATTTTTTTATTCAGCAACTGCCTGGTTGCTGAATGAAAACTACATTTATTATAGTTCAGATTCAAAAATTAATCCTAAAAATAATTCATCTATCCTAAAAATTAAGTTTTTCATCTTGTGTAAAGGAACAAAAAATTTTAGTTTTCGGTTAATATTGTTTAGATCGGAGCAATAATTTATTTTTTCTTTTTATAAATTAAAACTGTGTTATTATGTCTGGAATTAAATATTTTAAAGTCATAGAAGATATAGGGCAGAGTTATTCTGACTTCTGATTTTTGCCTCAGACTAAAATAAATTTTGTAAAATACAAAATATTTTCTAGGTTTTCATTTGCCATGTATTAATTTTTAAAGGTTTTAGTCTTGAAAAATGATCGTGCCTGTTTTAATTTTTGAAACCAAAATAAAGTTGAAAGGATTTAGTTATGTCTGAGAAGGCAGGTTCTATGCCAGGAGTTGATTTCAATACATTTATTATGTCTCTTAATGCGTCAGCCCTTTATAATCTTGGAATGATTGCAGACCCTGGCACAGGACAGAAAAATAAAAATATTGCACTTGCAAAGCAGACCATAGATATCATAGCTTTGTTAAAAGAAAAGACTAAGGGGAATTTAGAGGAAGAGGAGAAAAACCTTATTGAAAATATATTGCATGATTTAAGGCTTATGTATGTAAAGGAATCATGAATAGACACTTAATCAATGGAGGTTTTTATGGAGAGTTTTAAATTAAAGGCTGTATTATTGCTTTTTGTAATTTTTGCTGGATTAAGTACTGTTGAAGTTTACAGTGCTCCAAGATTTATTCCAGAAAACTTCAGTGAACTAGCTAAGTATGCTGAAGATTCAGTAGTAAATATTCGTACTGTTAAAAAAACAGTATCAGGAAGAAACTTTTACTCGCCAGGTAATGACCTTTTTGATGAGTTTTTCAGAAAATTTTATGAAGGTCTTCCTCAAAAGGAATATGAGCAAAAAAGCCTGGGATCAGGTTTTTTAATAGATTCAAATGGCTTTATTGTTACAAATAATCATGTTGTAGAAGATGCAGATGAAATTAAGGTTAAGCTCAAAAACGGAGATGAGTATGATGCAAAGAAAATAGGAACAGATCCAAAAACAGACCTTGCTCTTATAAAGATTGAATCAGACAAAAAATTTCCTTTTCTTGAGTTTGGCAATTCAGATGAATTGAAAGTAGGTGAGTGGGTAGTTGCCATAGGAAGTCCTTTTGGGCTTGAACAAACTGTAACTGCTGGTATTGTAAGTGCAAAGGGAAGGGTTATAGATGCAGGCCCTTATGATGATTTTATACAAACAGATGCCTCAATAAATCCTGGAAACAGTGGCGGACCTCTTTTAGATCTTGAGGGAAGAGTTGTTGGTATCAATACTGCAATTCTTGCAAGAGCACAGGGGATAGGATTTGCAATTCCTTCTAATATGGCTTCTTCAATAATAAAGCAGCTTAAAAATAATGGAGAAGTAGTAAGAGGCTGGCTTGGTGTGATGATTCAGGATGTTGATGAGGGCATTGCTGAATATTATGGTTTGAAAAAAGCTGAAGGTGTTTTTGTTTCAGAGGTTATTGAAGGTAATCCTGCAGCAGATGCAGGAATAAAAGCTGGAGATATAATAACCGATATTGGAAAAGAAAAAGTCAGAAATTCAAGGGAATTAACACGGGAAGTTGCAAGTCTTAAAGTTGGGTCAAAAGTAAGTGTTACAATTGTAAGAGACGGTAATGAAAAAATATATGATGTTACTATAGGTAAAAGAGGAGATGATGTCGCAGTCTCATTGCAAGATCAAAATTCCAAAATTCCTTTTGGAATTCAGATTGCTGAACTTGATAGGGCAACAGCTGAAAAGCTCAACGTAAAATATGGCGAGGGGGTTGTTGTTGCAAATCTTGATTCGGAAGGCAAAGCTTTTAAAGCAGGGATGAAAGTATGGGACGTAATTCTTCAGATTAATCATAAGCCTGTAAACTCTCCGGATGATTACCTTAAAATAATAAATTCTGTAAAAGAAGGGAAAGAAGTCTCCTTTTTTATAAAACAGTACAATCGGGGGTTCAGTGTTATTAAACTCCAGAAATAGTATAAAAAAAATAGCCTGTGCCAAGATAAATCTTTATCTAGATATCAAGGGGATAAGAGATGACGGGTATCATATTCTTGAAACACTTATGGTGCCCGTTTCAATATATGATGAGATTGATATTGAGGTCTCTAAAGATTTTTCCGGCATTAAAATAGATTGTTGTGGTGATTTTTACTGCCCTTGCGATGAATCAAATACTGTATTTAAAGCAGCAGATATATTTTTGAGGGAATCTAAAATCAATCAGGGAGTTAGAATAAAGATTACAAAAAATATTCCTGTTGAAGCTGGCCTTGGCGGAGGAAGCAGTGATGGTGCAAGTGTGCTGACAGGCTTAAATTTTTTATTTTCAAACATATTTTCTACTGATTTTTTAAAAAAAAAAGCAGCAGAAATTGGTGCTGATGTGCCTTTTTTTATTCAATCCCAACCAGCAGTATGCAAAGGTGTCGGAGAAATTGTTTCTGACTGTTTTGAGCTTGAAAAAAAATATATTGTTCTTGTTAATCCTTCAAAAGGGCTAAAAACTGCACAAGTATACAAAAATCTTAATTGGGGATTGACAAACAAGGTAAAAAAAAATAAAAGACTTTTGTTTAAGGATTGTTTGGAAGCAAAAAAATTTTTGACCAATGACCTTGAGGCTGTTGCAGAAAAAATGCTTCCAGAAATAGCAGAAATCAAAGATAAAATAATACTCTCAGGTTCTGATTTTACAATGATGTCAGGTAGCGGCCCAACATGTTTTGGGATTTACTGTGACAAATCAGCTCGTGATAAAGGTTATAAATATCTTTTAGGCGTTTGTCCTGACGACTGGAAAGTTTATTCTGCAGAGTTTGTTTAATAAATAATTGATGGGGTGTCGCCAAGCGGAAAGGCACAGGGTTTTGATCCCTGCATGCGAAGGTTCGAATCCTTCCACCCCAGCCAAACTAAAATTTAGCAGCTATCCGTGAGGAACGATGGATGATTTAACGATTTTTTCAGGTAATTCCAATCCTTCACTTGCAAAAAGAATTTCTGAATATCTTGGAAAGCCCCTGGGAAATGCAAAAGTAACAACATTTAGTGATGGTGAAGTTCAAATAGAAATTTGTGAAAATGTAAGGGGAAGGGATGTATATATCATTCAGTCAACATGTTCCCCTGTCAATGACAATTTAATGGAACTTCTTCTTATGATTGATGCAGTCAAAAGATCAGCTGCAAGAAAAGTTACAGCAGTTATTCCTTATTTCGGCTATGCAAGGCAGGATAAAAAAGTCGCTCCAAGGGTTCCTATAAGTGCAAAGCTTGTTGCAGATATGGTAATGAAAGCTGGTGCTCAGCGGGTTATTACTGTAGATCTTCATGCAGGTCAGGTTCAGGGTTTTTTTGATATCCCTGTTGATAACTTGTATGCAGCTCCTGTTTTAAGGGATCACGCTGCTTCAATATTTAATATGGATGAGTTGGTTGTTGTATCTCCTGATGCAGGCGGTGTTGAAAGGGCGAGGGCATTTGCTAAAAGATTGGGTGCTGAATGGGCAATAGTTGACAAGCATAGAAATGCTCCAAATCAGATTGGTTCAATGACAGTTGTTGGGGATGTGAAAGGTAAAAAAGCATTAGTGCTTGATGATATGGTAGATACTGCTGGAACCCTGACAGAGGCTGCAAGAGCAATTATTGATCAGGGTGCAAAAGAAGTTTATGCATTTTGCAGTCATGCTGTTTTATCGGGCCCGGCTATGGAAAGAATAGAAAATTCACCAATTGTAAAACTTGTTGTTACAGATACAATTCCCTTGTCTGAAAAGGCTGCAAGCTCAGATAAGCTAAGAGTTATTTCAATGTCTGGAATAATAGGTGAAGCAATTTTGAGAAGTCATACAGGCGATTCTGTTACTTCTCTATTTGACTGATTAAGAAAAATCAAGGAGTTTAAATTGAAATTTATAGAGCTTGAAGCACAGGAAAGAAAAGAAAAAGGAAAGCAGGCAGGTAAAGCACTGAGAAGAGAAAAAAGAATCCCTGCTGTAATTTATGGAGCAAAAACCCAAGCAATATCAGTTTCAGTCAGTTCAACTGATCTTGATAAAGCAATTAAAAAAACAGAAACTATGGAAGTTTTTTTAAAGCTTAACCTTGGTTCTGAAAATTATCAGGTAATGCTTAAGGAGCTGCAGTCTGATTTTGTAAATGGAAAATTTATTCATGCAGATTTTCTAACTATAGAAAAAGATCAAGTACTTGATTTTAGAGTACCGGTAGAAGTTGTTGGAGATGATGTTTGCCCAGGTATTGAGCATGGTGGTATGCTGCAGATACTTAGAAGAGAGATTGATGTACGCTGTACAGTTGATAATATTCCAGAGTCAATTAAAGTAGATATTTCAGAACTTGGGCTAGGTGATTCTGTTCATATTGATTCTATTGAATTCGGTAATGAGCTTGAAGTTTTTAAAGATGTCAACTTTACTGTTGTAACAATTGTTGCTCCTGCTGGTGAAGTAGGAGAAGAGGGCGAAGAAGAGTCTGCAGAAAAAGCAGAAGCAGCTGAAGAAGCAGCTGAAGAATAATTCTGATTGACTAAATAATTTATATAATACCTAAAAAGTATTTTATAATTAACTTTGAAACAGAAGCAAAAATGAAAAAAATTTCATTTTGCGGGTAAATAATTATAGTCAGGCAAGTATAGCTAAATGATAGAAAATTTATGGCTTGTTGCAGGTCTTGGTAATCCTGGACAAAGTTATGAAGGCAACAGGCACAATGTGGGTTTTAAATGCATTGACAGGCTTTCTGATTTGTTTAGTATACCTGTTGATAAAAAAAAATTTAATGGAATTTTCGGGAAAGGTAAGAGAAAAAGCAAGGATATTATTCTTCTCAAACCTTTCTCATATATGAATAGAAGTGGGTTTCCCATAAGAGATCTTTCGCAGTATTTTAATGTTGATACTTCAAAAATAATTATCATCTATGATGATTTGGACTTGCCACCTGGTAAAATCCGTATTAGGAAACAGGGTGGAGCTGGTGGGCATAACGGAGTAAAATCAATTATAGAAAATTTAGGGACTGAGCAGTTTGGAAAAATAAAAATAGGAATAGGCCGTCCTGAGCGAAGAGAACAGGTCACTTCATATGTTCTCCATGATTTTGATAAAAATGAAATTGAAGTAATAAATAACGGGATTGAAAAAGCCGCTAAAGCCGCAGAAGAGATAATCCAAAACGGTTATACGGCATGTATGAATAATTTTAATAAGTAGTTTTTAACTTTTTTAAGGAGGATCGTATGGAAGTCTTGATGTCTAATTTGCCTCTTACCTGTACATTGGTAGGGGTCGCAGGTATCCTTTTTTCATTGATACTTGCAGGTATCGTTAAGGGAGCTCCTGCTGGAAATGCAAAAATGCAGGAAATCGCCGGTGCTATTCAGGAAGGTGCTATTGCCTACCTTAACCGTCAGCTTAAGTCTATGGCTGTTGTTGGTGTTATCATCACAGCAGTTATTTTTTTTGGACTTGGCTGGTTAAATGCTGTTGGATTTGTTGTTGGTGCTGTTGCTTCTTTCTTAGCTGGTTACATTGGAATGAGAGTTTCAGTTGTTGCTAATGTTAGAACTGCAGAAGCTTCAAGAAACGGCCTTAATGCAGGTCTTTCTCTTTCTTTCAAGGGTGGTACAGTTACTGGTATGATCGTTGCTGGCCTTGCTCTTACTTCAGTTGCTGGTTTTTACACAGTAACTGGCGAAGTTGGACCTCTTGTAGCTCTTGGCTTTGGTGGTTCTCTAATCTCTATCTTTGCTCGTCTTGGCGGCGGTATCTTTACAAAAGGTGCTGACGTTGGTGCTGACCTTGTTGGTAAAGTTGAAGCTGGTATTCCTGAAGACGACCCAAGAAACCCTGCTACTATCGCTGATAACGTTGGTGATAACGTTGGTGACTGTGCTGGTATGGCAGCTGACCTTTTTGAAACATATGCAGTAACTGTTGTTGCAGCTATGCTTCTTCTTCACCTTAAGTACCCTGCAAATGCAGAAATAGTAATTTTCCCGCTTATTCTTGGTGCAATTTCAATTATTGCTTCAATTATTGCAAGTTTCTTTGTTCGTCTTGGAAAAGGCAGCGACTACATCATGGGTGCTCTTTACAAGGGTATGTTTGGTGCAGCTATTCTTGCAGCTGTTGCTTTCTACTTTGCATGTGAAAAATTCGTAACAGGTATTGATGCATCTGCAATGAATATCTACTACTGTACTCTTGTTGGTCTTATTCTTACAGTTGTTATTGTTGTTATTACAGAATACTACACAGGTATTTACAAGCCTGTTAAAGACATTGCAAAAGCTTCTGTAACAGGTCACGGAACAAACATTATAGCTGGTCTTGCAGTTTCAATGCAGTCTACTGCTGCTCCTGTTATTGCAATCTGTGTTGCTATCGGTGCTGCAAACTACTTTGCAGGTCTTATCGGTATCGCAATCGCAGCTGTTGCTATGCTTTCAATGACTGGTATGGTTATCGCTATAGATGCTTACGGCCCAATTACAGACAACGCCGGCGGTATTGCTGAAATGGCTGAGCTAGAAGATTCAGTTCGTGAAGTTACAGATGCTCTTGACGCTGTTGGTAACACAACCAAAGCTGTAACAAAGGGTTATGCAATCGGTTCTGCTGGTCTTGCAGCTCTTGTTCTATTTGCCTGCTATGTTGAAGAATTTGCTATTCAGGGTGGAGAAGCAAGAATTGTTTTCGACCTTTCCAATGTTAATGTTCTAATTGGTCTTTTCCTTGGTGGTCTTCTTCCTTACCTTTTCGGTTCAATAGCAATGAATGCTGTTGGTCGTGCCGGCGGTGCTGTTGTTGAAGAAGTACGTCGTCAGTTCCGTGAAATCGAAGGTATCATGGAATACAAAGCAAAGCCTGATTATGCAGCATGTGTTGATATCGTAACTCAGTTTGCTCTAAAAGAAATGATCGTTCCAGCTCTTCTACCTGTTATTGCACCAATCGTTGTTGGTCTTCTTCTTGGTAAAGTTGCACTTGGCGGTCTTCTTATCGGTTCTATCGTAACAGGTGTTTTTGTTGCTATCTCTATGGCAACTGGTGGTGCAGCATGGGATAACGCTAAAAAATACATCGAAGATAACAACTACGGTGGAAAAGGAAGCGATGCTCATAAAGCAGCAGTTACCGGTGACACAGTAGGTGACCCATACAAAGATACAGCTGGTCCTGCAATCAACCCAATGATCAAAATCATCAACGTTGTTGCACTTCTACTTGTACCTTTCCTTATCTAATCAGATTTTTCTGTAAAATAAGGTCTCAATAGTTTGTCGGGAGAATGGACGAAAGTCCATTCTCCTTTTTTAATTTTTAAATAACGGTACAGCGTAGATGTATTTTATTAATGACTATGATTTTTTTCTTCCCCAAAATTTAATCGCACAAAATCCAGCTGAAAAAAGAGATGAATCAAGGCTTTTCCATGTTTCAGTGGAAAATCAAAAATTTAAACATATGCAGTTTAGGGATATTTATTCTTTTTTTGGTAAAAATGATCTTCTTATTATTAATAATACAAAAGTAGTTCCAGCCAGATTATTTGGAAAAAAAGAGTCTGGAGGAAAAGTTGAGATTTTAATTCTTGATTATTTAGAAGGTATTGAATCTTTGGATAAAAAAGGTTTTTTTGAATGTTTTTGCTTAGTTAGAGCTTCAAGACGGCCTAAAGTAAATTCCAAGCTTTATATCACTGGCAATTTAATTGCTGAAGTTAAAGAAATTAATGGAAAAAAGGTAAAATTAGTTTTTAGAAGTCAAAGTGATGTTTTAAAAGAAATTGATTTGGCCGGAGAGCTTCCTTTGCCACCTTATATTAAAAGAGAAAATAAAAAAAATTTTGAATCAGATAAATTAAGATATCAGACTGTTTATGCAAAAAATAAAGGTGCTGCTGCTGCACCTACGGCAGGTCTTCATTTTACCGAAGAACTTTTGGAAAAAATTAAAAAAAATGGTGCGGATTTTGCTGAAATAACTTTGTATGTAGGTTATGGCACTTTTAGTCCTGTAGAATGCGATGATATAAGAGATCATAATATTCATAAGGAAAAATATTTTATAGACAATGAAAATGCATTAAAGATTAATGAAGCTATTAAAAGTGGAAAAAGAATTATAGCAGTTGGTACAACAAGTGTCAGAACTTTAGAATATGCGTGTGATGAAAATGGTTTTGTTAAATCAGGGGACGGATGCTGTGATCTATATATATACCCAGGATACAAATTCAAAATTGTTGATTCAATAATAACCAATTTCCATCTTCCAAAAAGTACGCTTTTAATGCTTGTTTCTGCCTTTGCAGGTTTTGACCTGATCAAAAAGGCCTATTTGGAAGCTGTTGAAGAAAAATATCGTTTTTTCAGTTATGGCGATGCAATGTTTCTTGAAAGTAAAGCCAATATCTAATTTTTTTAAATAAATGAATTTTGGAGTAAAAAAGAATGTTTTCGTTTGAGGTTCTAAAAAAAGGTGGAGATAAATTTGAGAGAACAGGAATAATTACTACTTCAAGGGGTAAAATTGAAACTCCTATTTTTATGCCTGTTGGGACACTTGGAAGTGTCAAGGCCTTGAGTGTTGAAGATGTAAAAAAAGTCAATGCACAGATTATTCTTGGAAATACCTATCATCTGTATTTAAGACCTGGAATGGAAATTTTAGATCTTTTTGACGGACTTCATAAATTTATGAACTGGGACAGGCCTATCCTTACAGACAGCGGAGGATTTCAGGTATTTTCACTTGCAATGCTTTCAAAAATTACAGAAGAAGGCTATTCATTCCAGTCCCATATAGACGGCTCACGACATCTCATGACACCTGAAAAGTCAATTGAAATTCAGCTTTGTATTGGATCAGACATTATGATGTGTCTTGATCAGTGTGTTGGATATCCTGCTGAAAAAAAACAGATTGAAAGTGCAATGCATCTTACAAAAAGATGGGCAAAAAGATGTTTTGACAGATGGAAACAGGATGAAAAAAGGAACAATGCATTATTTGGTATTGTTCAGGGTGGAATGTTTGAGGATTTAAGAAAAATTTCAGCTGAGCAGATATGTGAAAATGATTTCAGCGGTTTTGCAGTTGGAGGTCTTAGTGTCGGAGAACCGCCAGAACTTATGTATGAAGTTGCTGAATACAATCTGCCAATGCTTCCTGATAATAAGCCTAAATATGTAATGGGCGTTGGCACACCAGAAGATCTTGTTACTCTTGTCGGACTTGGTGCTGATATGTTTGACTGTGTGATGCCAACAAGAAACGCAAGAAATGGCAAGCTTTTTACAAGATGCGGAGATATGAATATTTCTAATTCAAGATATTCAAATGATACTCTTCCAATTGATCCGAAATGCAGTTGTGAAACATGTCAGAATTATTCAAGAGCCTATTTAAGGCACCTTTACAAATCAAGGGAACTTCTTGCATACAGACTTAATACAATTCACAACCTTCATTATTATCTTGATCTTATGAAAAATATAAGGAATGCTGTTTCAAATTTGGATTACAAAAATTTTAAAAAGAATTTTTTTGAAGAGAGAAATAAAGGAATAGATGCATTAACTGATTAATAACAAGGGAGGAAACATGTCTATTGCGGTAAAAATTGAATCTTTCATGGAAAAATCATCCTGGATTAGAAAAATGTTTGAAGAGGGTGCAAAAATGAAGGCGAAATACGGTGCAGAAAACGTATTTGACCTAAGTCTTGGAAACCCCAACCTTCCTCCTCCAAAGGAATTCCATGATGTGCTTATGAGCGAAGCTGCTGTTGAAGCTGAAGGGATCCATGGATATATGCCAAACCCAGGCTATCCTCAGGTAAGAGCTGAAATTGCTAAAGCTGCATCGGTTGACCAGGAAGTTGATTTGACTGAAAATGAAATTTTGATGACCTGTGGTGCTGCTGGAGCATTGAATGTTACTTTAAAAACAATATTAAATCCTGGTGAAAAGGTTGTTGTTTCAAAGCCTTATTTTGTTGAATATAATTTTTATTTAGATAATCACGGGGGAGAGCTTGTTACAGTTCCTTCAACTGAAAGCTTTGGCCTTGATTTTAATGAAATTGAAAAAGCCATAACAAAAGATACAAGAGCTCTTTTGATAAACTCTCCAAACAACCCTTCGGGTGTAATTTATACAAGTGAAGAGCTTGAAAAGTTAGGTAAAATTCTTGAAGCAAAAAGTAAAGAGTTTGGAAAGGTTGTTTATCTTATTTCAGATGAGCCTTACAGAAAAATAGTTTACAATAATGCTTTTGTTCCAGGCGTTTTAAAAGCATATAAAAACTCAATAGTAGCAACTTCATATTCAAAAGAGCTTTCCCTTGCAGGTGAAAGAATCGGATATATTGCAATTTCTCCAAATGCAGACGATAAAGACAAGCTTTTTAATGGAATGGCACTTTGCAACAGAATTCTTGGTTTTGTTAATGCTCCCGGACTTATGCAGAGAGTTGTGGGAAAAATTAAAGGTGCAAGTGTAAATATTGCAGCCTATGAAAAGAAAAAGCAGATTCTTTGCAATGGTTTAAGAGAAGCAGGATATGATTTTGTTGAACCACAAGGTGCTTTTTATCTTTTTCCAAAATCTCCAATAGCAGACGATGTACAGTTTGTTAGAATTCTTCAGGAAGAAAAAGTTCTTGCAGTGCCAGGATCAGGTTTTGGAGTGCCAGGACATTTCAGACTTTCATTTTGTGTTTCAGATTCTGTAATTGAAAATTCGATTAAAGGATTCAAGGCAGCAATGGATAAATGTAAAGGCTGATTTTTAGTATAACCTAAGTTGAGCGTTTCATATTTTTAAATTAAGAAATTTTTAATAAATTAAGCTTGTTATATTTAAAAATATGAAATCCTGCGGGCTTTTCAATTTTACTGCATCTACGGCGTTAAATTGCATCACGCATAGCAAATCAAAAGCCTGATACAATTTGCCTTGTATATCAGCAAACTTGAAAATCGCTCAATTTAGGTATAATTTATAATTAATTCTGCCGTAAAAATATCTGCCGTTTTTTCGGTGGATATTTTTATTCGTTTTGAGCAAAAAAATTTATAAAATAGAGTCAGCCATTTTTATTGCATCAAGATAATAATCCATTAGTTTTGCAAGATTATTTTTATTAACATTTTTAATTTTTTCCCAGTGGCCAGTTTCAATATATGAAATCAGGTTTAAAATTTTGTTAATTGTCTTATTTTGGCCTGTAAGTGCTTTGGTTATTTTTGTTGAAAATGATATTTCTCTGATAATGTCATCCATTTTTTTATCAAGCATTGCTTCTATGAGGGAAAAAAGTCCTATTGTAAATAGTTCATCCTGCCTAAATTCTGAAGAAGCCTGGGAACCAATAAGCTCGCACATTCTTGCCCTGAATACAGAATTTTTTAAAAGTTCATTTGGTTTGTTGTCAGTTAGTCCTGCTGTTGCAATGAGGCTTATGTATTTTTTAAGTTCATCAATTCCAAGAAAAGTCATTGTATCTTTTATAGTATCGATTTTGCATGGCCTGCTAAAATATGATGAGTTTATAAATTTTAGAAGTTTGTATGATATTGAAATATCTTTTTTAATGATATCAAGAATTTTTTTTGAGTCAGGATCACAAGCAGATATTTCTTTTACAAGTCTTGCAAGAGCAAGTTTTTGGGAGGGGATTTCTTTATTTGAAATAATTTCTGGCTTTGCGAAAAAATATCCCTGGAAAAGAGAAAAACCAAGCTCTTTGGCTTTTTCAAACTCTTCGTATGTTTCAACTTTTTCTGCAAGAAAAACAATTTTTTTGTATTTATTTTTTAGCATTTTGACCAAAGGCTCAATTTGTTTAAGAGGGGTTGCAATAAGATCAAATTTTATAATATCAGCAAGCATAATAAGCGGTTCATATTCATTGCTAAAAACAAAGTCATCAAGGGCTATTTTATAACCTTTTTTTTTTAGGTCTGATAAAGAATCAAGGATTTTTTTTTCAGGTAAAATATTTTCAAGCACCTCCACAATTAGATTGTGCTCAGGGAAAGTGATGGGAGTTTTATTCAGTATATGTTCTCTTGTAAAATTAACCAGTGCATTTTTGTTTGAAGTAATTTCATTGAATCCAAAGGAAAAAAAACTACTTGAAAGCACTTTTGTTGTAGCAATATTACCATCCATTTCAGGGAATGAATTTTTAAATCCGTCTCTGAAAAGGAGCTCATAGCCAAATGTTTTTTTGTCCTTGTAAAAGACAGGTTGTCTTGCAATAAAAACATCCATATAACTTCCTAGTTTTGATTATTTTTGAGCTTAGTCAAATTTTAAAAATAATTTTTACAATTAAACATTGGTTCGGTCAAATTAATATGAAAATTCTTAATATGCATTTAAAGCAAAATAATTAAAATACCGATATTATTTTAAAAATTGCTGGAGGATTTTATGGAAGTTTTAAATGCATATATTATTATTACAAGTTCAGTTTTAGATGCTTTTTTTATTGGCTGTGCCTCCGGGTTTTGTCCATGCTTTAAGAAAAAAATTAAAATATTATATTTTTCAATCTTTATTTGCCTGATAAATTTTTTAATGTTTGCCTTAGGATCCTTAATTTCTTTTACAACGTATAATTCAGAATTTTTTAGAAACTATCCATTTTACCGTTATTTTATTTTGTTTATTTTACTTAAGTTTATATATGATGCTTTTTTTAATAAAGAAAAAATTGATAAATTGAAAATTTCATTTTTAATTATTATTGTATCAGGTCTAGATTGTTTTGGAGCAGGTTTTATTATAAACAAAAGTTATATTTTACATTCAATTTTTCTAATAATAGCTTTAAGTTTTGGTTTTACAATGTCTGGATTTTATGCTTCAAAGGTAATAACTTATGCGAAAAGAAATTTTAGCAATAATTTAAATCTAAGAAATTAAAATTTGGGCTTGAATAATGATTTTTGAATCAATATCCCTTTCCTTTGCTCTTGCAATGGATGCTTTTGCTGTGTCTGTGTCATCTGGAATTAAAATTGATAAGGTTGGAAAAAGAGAAATCTTCAGGATTTCATGGCATTTCGGACTTTTTCAGTTTTTGTTTTTTGTAAGCGGATATCTTGCAGGAACTTCTATATATAAGTTTATAAATTCAATTGCAAACCCTCTTGCCTCCATAATTCTTTTAATTATCGGCCTTCATATGATTTATGAGGGTATAAAAAATGATGAAGAATGTTTTAAAAACAATCCGTCAAAAGGAAAAACACTTATTTTTCTTTCTGTTGCTACAAGTATTGATGCACTTGCAGCAGGTTTTGGGATGTCAATCCTTGAATCAGATATTTTTTTTGTTTCCTTTTGTGTATTTGCAATAACATTAATTTTATGTGCTTTTGGAGCAATTCTTGGAGACAGGCTCTCGAAAGCTTCTCTATTAAAGGGTTTTTCAGAAATTATTGGTGGAGTTATTCTTCTTGTTCTTTCCTTTAAGTTTTTTTTTGGTTTATGACCTTCGAGTTGAAAAAAAAAATTCTCCAATATAAGATACAAATGGAAATTATATTTTTTTGACTAATGCTCCGATTTAAAAAAGGAGGAAAGACCATGAATGACAAAATTTACAGGGCTGATCTTTCAAAAATGAAAGCATGGATTGAAGATATCCCTGAAAACTGGAAATCCCTTGGAGGAAGGGGGCTTACTTCTGCTGTTGTAGCATCGGAAGTTGAGCCTTTGTGCCATCCACTTGGAAAAAATAATAAAATTGTTTTTGCACCGGGACTATTGTCTGGAACTACGGCTGCAAATACAGGAAGGCTTTCTGCAGGAGCAAAAAGTCCCTTAACAAAAGGAATAAAGGAAAGTAATTCAGGGGGAACCTCGGCCCAGCTTTTTGCAAGAGCCGGAATTAAAGCTCTTATAATTGAAGGACTTCCTGAAAATAAAGATGAATTTTACGGAATAAGAATAAAAAAAGACAGCATAGAAATAGAAAAAACAAATCTATGGGGAAAAGGAAATTTTGAAACAATAGAAGCCCTTTCAAAGGGAAATGAAAAACGCGGCGTTATTTCAATAGGAGTAGCTGGAGAAATGAAAATGGCTGCTGCAAACATTTCGGTAAAAGATCCCCAGGGTAAAATAAGAAGCCTTGGAAGGGGCGGCCTTGGAGCTGTTATGGGTTCAAAGCATATTAAATATGTTGTTGTTGAACCTTCAGAAAATGATCAGGTGCATATAGAAGATCCTGAAAAATTTAAAGAAGCTGCCAGAAAGTTTGCAAAAGCTCTCATGGCTCATCCTGTAAGCGGTGAAGGCCTTCCAACCTATGGAACAAATATTTTAACAAATGTTTTACACGAAGCAGGCGGACTTCCCACAAGAAACTTCAGTTCAGGGAATTTTGAGGGACACGACAAAATTTCAGGCGAAACCATGCATGATCTTATTGAAGAAAGAGGCGGAAAAGTAAGGCACGGATGTCATGCAGGATGCGTTATTCAGTGTTCACAAGTTTATAATGATAAAGACGGCAACTACCTTACATCCGGATTTGAATATGAAACAATCTGGGCAACAGGAGCAAACTGCGGAATAAGCGATCTTGACAGCCTTGCCTATGCAGATAATTTAATGGACGATATAGGAATTGACACAATTGAAACAGGAGCTGCGGTTGCTGTTGCAATGGAGGCTGGAGTTCTTGAGTTTGGAGATTCAAAAGGTTTTGTAAAAATTGTTGAACAGGACATAAAAAACGGTACTCCCCTTGGAAGAATTATTGGTGCCGGAGCAGAAGTTACAGGAAAGGTTTTTGGAGTTACAAGGGTTCCTGTTGTAAAAGGCCAGGCTCTTCCGGCCTATGATCCAAGAGCTGTAAAAGGTATTGGAATAACCTATGCAACCTCGCCAATGGGAGCAGATCATACTGCCGGCTATTCAGTAACTTCAAATATTTTAAGTGTAGGCGGATTTATTGATCCTCTTAAAAAAGAAGGCCAGATTGAACTTTCAAGAAATCTTCAGATAGCAACAGCATCACTTGATACAGCAGGACTTTGCATATTTACAGCCTTTGCAATCCTTGACAATCCACAAGCTATGGAAGCAATTGTTGATATGTTAAATGCCAAATCCGGTTCATCAATTACAGGGGATGACGTAATGAGCCTTGGAGCATCGGTTTTAAAAATGGAAAGGGAATTCAACAAAAGGGCAGGATTTAATGAAAAAGACGACAGACTGCCGGAATTTTTCTCCCTTGAAAAATGTCCTCCCCATAATGTTATCTGGGATTTTACTGACGAAGAAATAGACTCTTTCTGGAATTTTTAAATAATGAAAATAAGAGTAAAACTTTTTGCTCAGTTCAGAAAAAACAGGTTTAAGGAAAAGGAAATGGAGGTGTCAGAGGACACCTCTGTTTCAGATATTTTAAAACTTCTTGAAATAGATGAAAAAGAAGCAGGAATAATTTTTGTAAACGGCAGACATTTTGAAAACAAGCCAGTTCTTGAAAATGGCGATCAGGTTTCAATTTTTCCTGTGGTTGGAGGAGGCTGATTTATCAAGGACTTTATCCCACCAAAATATCAGAAAAATGATTTATCCGTTCAGGAGCAAAAAAAACTTTTCAGCTCTTTTGTTGTAATAGCAGGGTGCGGAGCTCTTGGGCAGTCCTATGCACAAACTTTTGCAAGACTTGGAATAGGAAATATCTGTATTTATGATCCTGATGTTTTTGAGGAAAATAATTTCAACCGACAGATTTTCTGCACCAGTTCAAATATAGGGTTTTCAAAGGCAGAAGAGACAAAAAAAGCTCTTGAAAAAATAAATCCCGACTTAAATTATCATATTTTTAAAAAACATATTGAGGATGACAATTTTTTATTGTCATTGAAAAATTCCAATATTGCAGTTGATGCCTTAGATAATTTCAAATCAAGAATTTACCTTGAAAAAACATGCAAAGACCTGAACAAGTCTTTGCTCCATTCAGCAATAAACGGCCACACAGGCCAGATGAGGCTTATTTTTCCAGAAGATGAATTTTTAAAAATAAATTATTCAAAAATTGAAGATAAATATATTTGATATGACAAAAAAAGATTTAACAGCAGGTTTTTTTGGAGATTCGATTTTTTATGGTTATCAGACAGATTATGAATCAAGATGCTTCAGGGTTTTTGAAAAAGAATCTGGGATAAGGCCTGTTTTTGTGGGACGTGAAAATCCCCTGGGTTTTCCGGGAGCCGGTATTTATGATTTAATAAAACTGTCTGATTCTCTTTTTAATGTTTATTATCCAGACATTTTGTTTTTATGCATAGGAGCAAACCATTTTGACGGAGAGGGAATTTTAAGATACCCATATTCAATAAGTGAATCCGAATTTTTTGAGCAGTATTTTATTCTTTTTGAAAAACTTAAAAAAAAGGGACTCAATGTTTTATGGTGCGGTTTTCCACCCTTTGAGCAGGGCGGAATAAATCAGGAAAGAGCTCTTTATCTGAGTGAAAAAATTTCTGAAATTGCTAAAAATTTTGATTATAAATCATCTTTTTTTATTGAAAGCCTTATAAAACAGTCCGATTTTGATGCTCAGGGCGGAGTTTATTACAATAATCTTGCAATTGATATTCATCCAAATAATCTGGGACAGGAGTTTATTGGGGATTATTATGCTGATTATATTGGTAAATCTGACTGGTAATTCTTTGGTTGTTTTTTGGCTTGTGGCATTGGTCATTTAAGTTATCTTAATATTTGATATTATGGAAAAGGTTTAAAAAATTTTTTTTATGAAATAGACTTAAATTTAAAATTTGTTTTAAAATTAGGTATGTTATAGCATAGTATGCTAAATTCATTGACAATTGTTTTGTTTAATGATTTTTTAATTTTCTATCTGCTGAAAATATCTATTTTTTTAAAAGTGGAAAAAAATTATTATTATTTTCAATTTTTGCAGTTAAATATTTGATAAACTGGAAAAATTTCAATTATATAAGCGTTATAAGTGGATTTTTTCCATATATTGATACTGTTGGCCTCTTATTTAAGGATTCTATTATGGTATTTGTAACCAGCCAAATTTCAATAAATTGGTTGAGCAATGACGCTTGGTCAGAAGCTTTTATTGGTACAAGAAGAATTGTTTATGAAATCCTTCCTTCTTCAAACTCAGAACAGAAAGCTGAAGATGGTGCTCTTTGTCAGTTAGCAATTATCGGTTCGAATCATTTAATGGAATACGCTTTATTTGATTTGCTTAAACCATATGTAAATTCAACCAATGACAAGTTTTCGATCTCTAAAAAAAAGCTCGAAAATGCAAGTTACTTTTTTGCTTTAAAAAATTTACTACCCAAAATAGCAGAACAACCCGTAAACCTCAATTACGAACCTTTAAAATCAACTGAAACTCTTCGCATGAGAAGAAATGAAACAATTCATAAAACATCTGCAATTGCAACTGTTGAGATGTCGAGATCCGCTTTATTTTCGGCTGTAGAAGGCACAAAATATCTATATCAGATATGTGGCCAAGGGTTTAAATACAGTTCTTTTTTAAACAAATATCCACTTTCTAAAGAAAAATATTTTTCAACAATAACTTACCCTTAGGCCAACAAAAAAATGTACTTGACAGTTAAAGGTGCGTGACCTTTTATAGAAGACCTCAAAGGTTGTCGCGTGCCTTTAACTGCAAGTAATTAACACGTTATAAGGAAGCCAATGTGAATAAGTACAAAACTATTAAAGAATATATGGAAAATGGAAGCATTGAAAAATTTATCAATGACTACAAAATTTCGATAGAATCATTATACACTGGTAATATTATTAAACTTGCTTCTGAAGGTTGGACTATTCCGCCTTTCATAAACTGGCATAAAACTCTTGATGAATTGAATAAAGATCATGAAAGGCTAATAAAACATTGGATCAGTTTATACCATAAAAACGAATCAGTTTTATTAAATAAAATAGTCTCTAATTGCCCTGAAAAATGGCGTTTTCTCTTAAAAGAATGTGTTGATTGCTACTTTGACGAAAGGTACAGAATTTGTATTCCAGCACTCATATCGATGTTCGAGGGTCTGTTGTCTTATAAAATATTTGACTTCAATGTAGTTAATATTAGGTACACTCAGCCATTGGAGAATAATATTAACTGTAATAATTATACTGGTATTGATGTCATATTAGCAATTTCATTAAAAGAATTCACTAAACACATTTTTAAGAATAGTTTATTCTCAAATGATGAGCCCGTTGATATAAATAGACATTGGATTGCCCATGGACGTTCAAGTGTAAATGTTAACAAAATAGATGTTATTAAATTATTTAATGCTATAGCAACCATATTGTGGCTAAGTAATAGCTGGGCAGAAATAGTTTGTAATGATAAAGCTTATAACAAATAAATGAACTCTGACAATTAAAGGCGAGTGACTATTTAGAAGACTTCAAAGGTTGTCGCACGCCTTTAATTGCAGGTTATTAACATCGTTATACAGAACCGGTTATTTACTTGTTATACATTAAAATATCAACTCGTAAGGAGAACATTTACAAGTGAAGAACTTTAAAGAAAAGTCAGACAAAATTTGGGAAGTTGCAAATCTTCTCAGAGGCGATTACAAAAGAGCAGATTACGGAAAAGTAATTTTGCCAATGACAGTGCTAAGGCGTTTGGACTGCGTGTTAAAAAGCACGAAACAAGATGTTCTCGACTACTTACCAAAAGTTGACAGTTTAAAAGAAAGTGCTAAGGACATTGCTTTGAACAAAAAAGCAGGTTTTAACTTTCATAACCGAAGCCAATTTGACTTTGATAAACTCATAGCCGACCCAAACAATGTAGCAGCTAACCTAAGAAACTTCATCAATGGATTTTCCACAAGTGCCAGAGAAATAATCGAATATTTCAACTTTGACGACCAAATAGACAGAATGGACGACCCAAAGGCGGACATTCTTTTTCGGGTGGTAAAAGCATTTCAGGAAATTGACCTTTCAGAAGACGACCCAATGATTATGGGTTACATTTTTGAAGACCTTATCCGTAAATTCTCTGAACAATCCAACGAAACCGCAGGGGAACACTTTACGCCAAGAGAAGTAATTCGATGAATGGTCAATGTACTATTCAATGAAGATAGCGAGACTTTGACCAAAGAGGGAATTGTAAAAACAATGTACGACCCTGCTTGCGGAACAGGCGGAATGCTTTCGGTTGCAGAACAATATTTGAACGAACTCAATTCAAAAGCAGAGCTAAAAGTTTTCGGACAAGAAATTAATCCAGAATCTTATGCAATCTGTAAATCGGATATGCTGATTAAAGGGCAAAATCCTTCCAATGTGAAATTTGGAAACACTTTTACGGTGGACGGACTGGAAGAAGAAAAATTTGATTATATGCTTTCCAATCCGCCTTTTGGTGTGGACTGGAAAAAAGCACAGAAGATAATCAAAGCAGAAGCAGACAGCAAAGGAATGCGAGGACGTTTTGTGCAGGTTTACCAAGAATAAACGATGGCTCGTTGCTCTTTTTACAGCATATGATTTCCAAAATGAAACCGGGCGGAACCCGAATTGGCATTGTAAAAGGGGTCAAGTCTACTCTTGACTCATGTAAACAAACACATGATTTAAAGCAAGAGTGCTATTTTTCATTCTTTCTGAGCAAGGCGAGTCAAGGGTATATCTGCCCCCTTTAGGTACTCAGTCAATAGAACTTTTAACAAATTAAAAATTTCATACAATCAAAGGTGTTGCAAAAAAAAGGCAAGCAAGATTTTGCTTCTTTTATAAGATAAGCTATTATAAAATTTGGCTTATAGTTATAATGTCATCCGTAATTCCAAAATGCACTAAACTCCATAGTCTGAAAATGTAATATTTTTTTCTTTTCTTTTTCTTATTTTCTTCTAAAGAAAGACAAATTTTTAAAATCTCTTCTTCAATTTTCTTTTT
>Ga0265295_1003378_pt1 | contig 23327 bp, 18 predicted proteins | sample Munlansysbiofilm_FD_192503 | JGI IMG/M metagenome (GOLD analysis project Ga0265295, IMG submission 192503) | Leachate microbial communities from a municipal landfill in Southern Ontario, Canada - Methane capture system biofilm | ecosystem: Engineered > Solid waste > Landfill > Unclassified ...
TTCTCTTACAGTCGTTTATGAATATGTAGTTTTCATAATACTTGTCTTTTAATGCCGAGAAATAGGCCGAAAATACCTGTTTTTGCCCTGGGGGTGGTAAAGTCGGGTTAAGGTTTTAGCGTAGCGCAAGACGCCGTTCTTGCAGAAGTCCCAAGCCCTCCTCTTCGGTGCCCTCGGTGTTCTCGGTGGTAAAAAGGAATCTCTTCAACTTTTCAGTGCAAAAGCCAGTGTCTCAAATGCTCCCGCAGTTCATTCACGGAGCTGCTGTGATTGATCTTTTCCCTCAGCTCTTTGCTGCCGGGCATGCCTTTGGCGTAGTGACAGAGCTGAGAGCGCATCTCCCGCACCACCACATACTCTTCTTTGTAGAGCAGGGCGTAATCGAGGTGCTTGAGGGAGGTGCTCAGGATTTTATCTTTGGTGACGGGCTGATAGTAGCCTTCCGTGAGATACTGCTTGATCTGGGAAAAAAGCCAGGGGCGTCCCAAAGCGCCACGGCCGATCATAAGTGCATCACAAGAGGTTTCTTTCAGCATTTGGGCAGCAGTCTCGGGGCTATCGATATCGCCATTGCCGATCAGGGGAATGCTGAGAGCCTCTTTCAGCTTTTGGATATGTTCCCAATTGCTCTGGCCGGAAAAGACCTGCGAGGTGGTGCGCGCATGCAGACAGAGGATATCGGCACCGGCATCCTGCATTCTCAGACCAAAATCCAGGTAATTCAGGTTGTTCAGGTCCCATCCGCTGCGGAATTTCACCGTGAGGGTCGTGGCGTTTTCTATCGCCTTCTTCACTTCTCGTACGATCTCTGCAGCCCGCAGAGGGTCTTTCATCAGGGCCGAACCGGCTCCTCGTTTGACCACTTTCCTCACCGGACAGCCCATATTGATATCGATAAAATCCGGTTTGAAGGGCAGCAGAGCGACAGCGGCTTTGGCCAGAATCAAAGGATCCGAACCAAAGATTTGCACGCCATAGGGACGCTCTTTTTCTGAAAAACTCACATAGCTTTGAGTCTTGTCCTGATCCCGGATGAGGCCATCCGCGCTTACCATTTCGCTAACCAGATAGTCCACTCCCCAGTCTTTACAGAGCTGGCGATAGGCCTGATCGCTATAACCAGCCAGGGGAGCCAGATACAAGGGGATATTAATCAAGATAGTATAGGTTTTTTAGTAAAGGAATGTCCACTTCATCGATCTGATCTTCTTTCATATGCTTTTCAGCAAATTCCAGGTACAATCCACTTTCCAAGAAGAAATCCATCAGTTCAGGATCCAGCAGCCCGTCCTTGACCATCTTCGCCATTATTTGCAGAGCTTCCGAGAGAGTTTTATTGGTTTTATAGGGACGGTCTGCAGAGGTGAGTGCCTGGAAGATATCTGCTACGGCGATGATTCGCGAGGGCAAAGGTAATTCTGCCGCTCTCAAACCTTTAGGATAGCCGCTTCCGTTTAATGCCTCATGATGCGAAGCGGCATAGAAGGCCACGTGCTGGTATTTTTTGGGGAAGCTGAGCTGAGAGAGCATTGCCCAGGTGAGGGAGACGTGATCGCGCATGATCTCAAGCTCTTCGTTATTGAGTGTGCCGCGCCTGATGCTGAGATTCTTCCTGTCCAGCTCATCCAAAATCCGGTATTGATTGCCTTCATATTCAAAATTGATGGCAGCCAGGGCTTCCACCTTGTCCAGAGCCTCCTGCGCTACATATTCTCCCCCGAGATTAAGTTTTTGTACAAAAAGAAGTGCGTCATCCAGATAGCTGCTCAGGTCTGCAATATCTATATCCAGATGCTCTTTCACAAAACTGCGATAGTCTGTCTCACTAAGGGAAAGCTGCAGATACTTGAATAAGGTCTTCAGGTGGGCAATGCGTTCTTTGATCATATCTACTCCATCCATAATGCGCTCGAGCTTTGTGCTCTTGTCCATCACAAATTCCGGGGTGATGATCTTGCCCACATCGTGCATCCAGCCTGCCATGGAGATTTCATTCAGTTCGTTTCTGCTAAAGTTTACCTCGCTATAGGGTCCCTCTTTGGCATCACTGATCTTTGCTGCAATCATGTTGGTCAATTGCGCTACGCGGGTGATGTGGTTTGAGCTGTATTTACTTTTTTGCTCGATGGCCGTGGCAATGGCGCGCATAAATTCCATAAGGAGATTTTCCAGATTTGCGATCAGCTTGCGATTTGACAGCGCGATCGCCGCTTGGGAGGCCAGAGAGGACAGCATGGCCCTGTGCTCATCGGTAAAGACTGTCACTTCTTTATTCTCATCCAGAGGATTGATGAATTGGATCACGCCCAAAACATTGTCCTCGTGGTCTTTCAGAGGAATGGTAAGCATGGCTTCACAGCGATAATCTGAGCTGCGGTCGAAACTGACCGTACCGCTGATATCATAGCCTTCAGACTTATATACGTCATCAAAACAGAGGCCTTGCTTTCTATGATACACAGAAGTAACTATATGGGAGAGTTCGGGATTGCCCTCTGCATCGTATAGTGGCAAAGGGCTCCAATCCACAGCTCCGTGTGCTCCGCCCTGACGCATTCCCATGGTGCCGTTGTATATGACCTCAAATTCCAAGGCGGTGCCCTCGTCATTGACTTTGTAGATGGTGGCGCCATCAGCTTTGGTGAAAGCCACGCCCTCATCCAGGATCATATCAAAGATCTTGTTCAGATCTGTTTCGCTGGAAAGCGATTCCCCGATCTTGGTAAGCTGTTTGATGTGTTCCAATTGCTCTTCAGCCAAAGAAGAGATGGTTTCTACCACGAGATTAAGAGTCTTGTTTATCTGGGGATTATCGTTAAAATCGTATTTCATATTGTTCCTTAAATGCGTTTGTAAAGCATAAAATTGGGGGGATAGCCCTGCCGTCTTTGTTCCTCTTCAAACCAGGTGACGACGTGCTCGTCCAGATTGCCATGTCCTTGGATGGTATTGTCTTGCAAACATAAAAAGTGGGGGTTTTGCGCGAACTCTGCTACTATCCAAGCGGCATAATCGGTATGATCTGTAGATATCTGCACCCGGGCTTCTGGCTTCATGATGCCGGCCAAGGCAGTCAGGAAATCCTGTTGGATGAGGCGCCGGCGATGATGCCTGCGCTTGGGCCAGGGATCGGGATGCTGGATAAAGACTCCAGAGAGGCTTTCCGGGCGGAAAAGCTGCGCAATGCCCGCATCTGCCTTTTTCCTGATCAGACGGACGTTGGGATTCTGCTCTACAGAAAGCTTTTTCAAGCAGACGCGAATGCGCTTTTCACTCATCTCCATCCCGATGAAGTTCCAGCTGGGATGGCTGATGGGATATCGGGAGATAAATTCGCCTTTGCCCGAGCCGATTTCCAGATACAAATCCTGGCCATCTGCAAAGATGTCATCGGCAAAGTCTCCTTCGGCCAGCTCTTTTACAAAGAAGTCGCGATCAGCTATCATCTTCCTGAGAGTCCTGGTCCTGGCTTTTGAGCTCTGCTACATCCAGGCGCAGGATGATGAGATCTGCCATGGACATGCCAAAGCCGATAAATACATAGCTAACCAGCCCATACATAAAGGTGGCATTCCAAAAGCCTTCAGGCAACTGGATGGTGAGCAATTGATACAAAAAAGCCAGATAAACGCTGAAGATCGCGGCGCCCGCGAAGCCAAAGAGAATGGTGCGAAAGCGGAATATAGTCTTGATATAGAACACGAACTTCACGATCAAGATGGTGAGCACAGAATAGACCAGATTGACCAGAAACAGAGGCATGATGCTGATGGGGGCATTCATCACCTTCAAGGATAAGCCTGCATAGAGCATAGATGCCACTATGGCAATCAGATAATGCCACTGTCCAGCCAAATATCTGACAAACAGAGCCATCAGGCCGGTTAATAAAGCAGCGCCAAGGCTGATGTGCATCAGAGAGGGCCCCACGGGGCCGCTTTGCATCCCTGGTAGCAGGGATCCGATCCAGCTTGCCAAAACTGGCAAAATCACGATCAACAGGTACTCTATCTTAAATCTATTCATTATATTCCTCAATCTATATTTAGCTCCCGGAAACCCGAAAGATATGCTGTGTAAACACATTTTCATTGACGATATCGTCCATGTTGCAAACTTAACGCATAGCATCAATATGTCAATGATAAACATAATGAAACGGAGAAAAGTGATGTTCAGTAAATTGAAAAACCTGCGCCAGAAACTTAGTAAATCCAAATCTGGATTTATAGATAAAATCGCCGAAGCAGTCAAGCTCCGCGGGGTGGTGGATGAAGAACTCTTTGAGCAGATCGAAGAGATTTTGATCAAAAACGACACCGGTACCGAGATGGCGGAATTGATCCTGGATAGCCTCAGAGAAGAGGTGCGCGTGGATAAGATCACCGATCCTGAACTGGTGCAAATCTACCTCGTGGATATCATGCAAAACATCCTCTTCAAAGATATCCCGGATGAAAACGATTTCTTTGAGATTCCTGAGGGTGCCAAGCCTTTTGTGCTCGCCTTTGTGGGTGTGAATGGCACCGGAAAAACCACCACGATCGGCAAGGTGGCGAATGTCTTTGCCAAAGCCGGCAAGAAAGTCCTGATCGTGGCGGGCGATACCTTTCGTGCTGCCGCTATCGAGCAGATTGCCATCTGGGCAGAGCGTGCCAATGTGCAGATTTTGCGTTCGGAGGCAAACAAGGACCCCGCCTCTGTGATCTATGACGGGGTGGCCAAAGGCGTGCGCGAGCAATTTGACGTAGTCCTCATCGACACAGCCGGCCGTCAGCACACGAAAGAGCGCCTCATGAAAGAGCTGGGCAAGATAGATCGCAGCATCAAAAAAGCCTGTCCCGAGGCTCCTCATGAAACCATCCTGGTAGTGGATAGCACCACCGGGCAAAACGCCATTTCCCAAGCGCTGCACTTTGACGAAGCCATCAAGCTCACCGGCATCGCCCTGACCAAGTTTGACGGTACGGCCAAGGGCGGCATCATTTTTAATATCAAACAAAACCTGGAGATCCCGGTGCGGCTTTTGGGCATAGGCGAAAGCATTGATGATATCGAGAATTTCCATACTGTAAGATTCGTGAGAGCCTTTTTTGCGAGCGGCGAGGAAGCCGAAGCAGAGTAATGGAACTTTCCCTGGCCCAAGCCTTGGCAGAAAAGCTGCTGTCCATCCTGACCCTGGAGGATGAAGATAAGCCCAAGCTGATCTCGCAAAGACAGCTGGTGGAGCAGATCTACAAAGGGCTGCTGGCAGATGAGCAGCTGAGCTTCAGTAATCTATTTGCCCAAATGCAATATTTCCACGATCAAAACAAGACCCCTCAGCAGATCGTGGGGCAGATCAATACGCTCAGGATTCTGGCAAACAAAGCCGTGCATGATGAGGGTTTTGTTGCCTCTGAAGCCAGCGTAAGGTCTGGCGCGCTCAGCATATACTCTCTCTTAAAGCACCTCTGTGAAGGCTTTGAGCATCCCGAATTGCAAGAGCTGCTGTCTGAGGCCAGCGAGTTTCCCCAGCGCGAACATGCTAAAAAGCAGAGCTTCCTCTGCCTGATCAAAAGCTGGCAGCATTCCAAAAGCGGAGGCAGGATCAGTGGGCTGGAGCTGCAGGCCGTCACAGAAGATGGCGAAGGCGTGAACATCCTGCTCAGGGACGATCTGCGCAATCCCCAAAAAGCCAAATACAGCAGCCTCATGCCCAGCCTTTGGCAATATGCCAGTCTTTACTGTCACCAGCTTAGTGAGGTGGCCGGCAGAGCCGGTTTCTTTATCGATAACCCCCGTACTCTCGTAGTTCTGGAGCCGGATTTTCTGGTCGATGCCTCGGCGATCGCAGAGTGCATGACGGATAAGGAATCATTTCCCGAGCTATATTTATTAGGCCGGCTCTTTTCCGAAGGTAGCAATGAAAAGATGCTTTTGGGACAGATGGTAAATAGCATGTTTGACACCCTCATCCACGAGCCGGATCTGGATTATCTGGAGCTTTTTAAAAGCGGACTGCAAAGCATGTCTATCCCCATGGTGGGGATTGGTGCAAGCAGCGCAAACAGCATCTTCAAAGATATTGAAAGCACCCATCTGCCTGTGATCCAGAACTTTTGCTCCGAGATCAGCAAGCATGACCTGCTCCTGGAACCCTCCTTTCTCTGCCCGGCTTATGGGCTGCAAGGGCGCCTGGATTTGCTCTACTATCAAAAAGGAAAGTACAGCATCGTCGAGCTCAAAAGCGGCAAACCGCACCCGCATGACGTCTGGCCTTTCCAGATGTATCAGGTGGTGGCGTACAACCTCATCATCCGCAATGCCTATGGCGATGGCAACCTGGGCTCCAGCAGTATTCTCTACTCTGCCGGCCAGGATAAAGCTTTGCGTAATATCGCCAATATGCCGATGCTGGAGCAGAATCTACTGCATTGCCGCAATCGCATCGTGGGGATAATGCGGCTGCTCAGCCTGGATCCCAAGCGCTTCTTTGATTGGCTAACCTTGCAAAGTGGGGAAGCTTACAGCCCCTTTAGCAGTGAACGGCTCCAGCGCTTTAAACGCCTGCTGAAGAACCTGCGCGACTTTGAATATACCTGGTACTGTGAACAGGTGAAGCGCATCGCCCGCGAGATCTGGCAGGTGAAGATCGGCTCTGGACACTCTGAGAGCAGCTACGGTCAAAATGCCCTCTGGCACAAATCCCGCTTGGAAAAAGCAGGCAAGATGATCGGGGATCTGAAGATCTTAAGTTACGATCAGTGTGAAATTCAGCTTGAACTAAGCGCAGATCCCTCTACCACGGACTTCCGCGAGGGTGACATCATTCTGCTCTATCAACAGGAGCGTCGGGTGGATCAGCAGGAGATAATTCGGGGTGTGATCGCCAAGCTAAGCGCAAACGAAATCACGCTCAAGATTCGCGGAGGGATCAAACGCAAACTGGTCTCCAACGTGCTCTGGTGCCTGGAGCATGACATCATTGAAAGCTTTTTGTACCAACCCCTGGCTTCCCTTTCCACTTTCCTGGAGGCAGATTCCCAGCTTCGAGACCTGTATTTGGGTATAAGAGAGCCGATCAAAAAAGAAGCAGAAACCTCCTCAAACGAGGGCGAGCAGGTAATCAAGCAGATGCAGGCCGCCACAGAGCTATACATCGTTCAAGGCCCTCCTGGCACCGGCAAGACCTCCGGCCTGATCGGCCAATACATCGAGAGTTTTTATCAAGAAACCGACAAGAAGATGCTGGTGCTCAGCTTTACAAATCGGGCTGTGGATGAGATCTGCCTTTGCCTGAGAGAGCGCAAGATCCCCTTTATCCGCAGCGGCAATTCCCAATTGATCGAGGCTGAACTGCTAAACAACCTGATGCAAGGCAAGCGCTATGGTGAGATGGATGCTCTGCTCAAGGAAAACCGCATCTTCATCGCCACCACGCAGAGCGCGACATCCTGGCATCGGGACCTGAAGCGCATCACGAAGCTGGATGAGATGATCATAGATGAAGCGTCTCAGATTCTGGAGCCCTCGCTACTGGGCCTGGTGAGCCTGGCGCCAAAGTGCATCTTAATCGGCGATCAAAACCAATTGCCCGCCATCTGCGTACAAAGTCCTCTGGACTATACTTTTGCCGATAGTCCGCTTTCTGAACTGGAGTATGACCGCATCGATCAATCCCTGATGGAAAGACTCTTTCGGGTGCACAAAGCCAAAGCCTGGGACCAGCATACCGCGATGCTTACCTTTCATTACCGGATGCACAAAGAAATCGCCGGCTTGATTTCTCATTATTATGAAGACAAGCTAAGGCCCGTGCGTCCGGAGCAAAGCGCAGATTTTGAACAGGCAGAACTGCCCGAATATCTCAGTAAAAGACTCTTGTGGATAGATTGTCCGCCTGCAGAGCAGGATTACTTTGATCCCAAGCAAGTGAGCGCAGTGGTTCGCATTGTGAACGATCTGAAAGACTCCAAAGCGATCAAAGATCCGGATACAGGCATCGGCATCGTGGCTCCCTACCGGGTGATGATCCATGCCCTCCGCAATCAGATCGAAGGCATCAGCATAGACACAGTGGAGCGCTATCAAGGCTCCGAGCGCGATATCATCATCCTCTGTTACCCGCTGCATAGTGTCTCCAGCCTGAGCAGTCTGCAATCACTCAGCAGTGATGGCAGAGTGGATCGCAAGCTAAACGTAGCCCTCAGTCGCGCCAAAAGCTATCTGATTATTCTGGCGAATTCCGGGATCTGCCGCCAGTCACCCCATTTTTACAAATTATATGAAAACATCCTGCAAAATGGCAGGATAATTAAACTACAAGAACTTGAATAATTAAGGAGTAACACAATGGCAAACCCAAATCCCCCTCAAAAACAACTGAACATCAAACTCGACGAGAAAGTCGGCGAAGGAACTTATGCGAATTTCTTTATGATCACAAATTCGCCCTCAGAATTTATCTTGGATTGTGGCAGAATCCTGCCCGGCCTGCCCGATGCCAGAATCTACACCAGAGTGGTGATGACCCCCTCTCATGCCAAGCAGCTTTTACAGCTTTTGGAGCAGAATATCGCGACTTTTGAAAAGCAGCACGGCGAAGTCAAAGTCCATGGCCAGAACCCTGGAGAAAACAAGGGCGTAGGCTTCAAAACCAACCCGGCCTAAGCTGCTATACAGATTCATGCAGCCCAGAACTTTTGAGGCCTTCTTCTGCTTGCCAAAAGAAGGTCTCAATATAACCGCTCTGTATTCAGCGCTGAGAGCCTGTATAAAGGATTTCTCTGGCTGATGGCAAAGCGGGCAAATGAAAAATATCTTGACGGATAGAGCCCGATCAGACTTTTGGGACAAACACAATGAAATATAGTGAAAATTAACGAAGAAGGGAGCAAAAGCCAATGAAGAAGTTTTCCTGGCGAGGTCTTTCAATAATCATATTCATCTTAGTGACAGCATTTTATCTGGCTCCTTTGGCGATCCCGAATTTGCCTGGGTGGTGGTCCAAACACACACTCAAGCTCGGGCTTGATCTAAAGGGCGGAATGCAAATTCTTTTGGAAGTGGATACTTCCCAACTTTCTGATGCAGATGCCCGTGGGGCGGTGGATCAGAATATCAAGATTATCCGCGAACGTATTGACCAATTTGGTGTAGCCGAGCCTTCTATCCAGAAACTCGGTGAAAAAAGGATCATGGTGCAATTGCCTGGAGTCAGTGACTTCGAAGCGGCAGAAAACCTGATCAAACAAACTGCTATGCTCGAATTCAGAGTGGTAGCCCAGCCCGACGAAGCCAAACGGGTCTTGGACATGATAGACGCCAATGTCAGTGCTAATCTTGATAGATTCCCAGCCCTGAAAAAGCTGGAAGAATCGGATAAAACGATTTTAGCAGAGTCTGACTCTTTGGATCAACCAATGGTATCTGGAGTTTTCAGCAGCCTCGTCCGCCCCGGCGAAATGAACCATGAGGTTCAGTTTGACAGCGTACGGCTGATCCAGGACTTGGTGGCCGATTCTCTGTTTCAACAGATGGTTCCTGCCGGTTGGCAGCTTGCGTTGGAACGCGCTGATGCAGCAGACCCCAGAGCAGACCGTGCCCTGCATGTATTATCTTCGGCAGTGGAACTTTCCGGTGGCGATCTGGCTAAAGCCAAGGTCGAATACGGCTCTTCCACCTCCACCGATCCCCGTGTGGCAAACAAGCCTTATGTCTCCATCGAGATGAAGCGCGAGGGTGCCCGCAAATTTGAACGCGTAACTGCGGACAACGTGGGCAAACGCCTGGCCATAGTTCTGGATGGTGTGGTTTATTCCGCACCCAATATTCAGGAACGTATCGGCGGTGGCAGAGCTCAGATCACCGGAAGATTCACGTCTTCTGAGGCCAATGAACTGGCCATCGTACTGAATACCGGAAATCTGATCGCTCCCATCAAGCCTATCTCCACCTCCATCATCGGTGCTACTCTGGGTACAGACAGCATCCGCAGTGGTTCGACGGCTGGTCTGATAGGCCTGGGCATAGTCATGATCTTCATGGCTCTCTACTACAAGCTTTCCGGTCTGATTACAGACTTTGCTCTCATCTTCAACGTGGGCTTTATTCTGGCAATTCTCACCGCTTTTGGCGCTACTCTTACCCTGCCCGGTATCGCTGGCATCGTGCTTACCATAGGTATGGCAGTGGATGCGAACGTCCTGGTGTTTGAACGCATCCGCGAAGAGCTGGATGCTGGCAAGACCCCTCGCTCCGCAGTGGACGCTGGTTACAAGCGCGCGGGCATCACGGTTTGGGATGCGAATATCACCACCCTGATCGCTGCTGCCGTGCTCTATCAATTCGGCACCGGCCCCGTTCGTGGCTTTGCCCTTACCCTCACCATCGGAATCATCGGTTCGATGTTCTGCGCGCTGGTTTTTGTGCGCTCTATCTTCGATACCTTTGTAGTAATCGGAACCAAAAAGACTTTTAGCGTGTAAGGAGAGAATGATGAGAATATTTACTAATACACACGTTCCTTTTGTGGAGATCCGTAAGATAACTTATGCGATTTCTATCATCTTCGTCCTTGCCGGACTCATTGGCCTTTTTACCCGTGGATTGAATTGGAGTATTGATTTTACCAGCGGTGTGGCCGCGAAAGTTAATCTTTCAGCCTTGGATAGCTCTGTAGCCCCTGTTAGAATAGATGAATTGCGCAGTGTCCTGATCAGTAACGGTTTCCCCGAAGCCGAGATCCAGCACGTAGGCGCAGTAGAAGATGGCACCTTCATGATCAAGCTCAAAAGCAAAGATGCCGATGATGCGGTGTCCTCTGATACCAAAACCCGGGTCATTGAGATCATCAAAGAAAACTTCCCAGAGCATGTGCAAGGACGCGACATTAATTCTGAAGTGATCCAGGAGCTTTACGAAGTGGGCCCCAAAGTGGGCGGCGAGCTTCGCACTCAATCCCTTCTGGCGGTATTTATAGCCATGATCCTGATGATTATCTACATCTGGTTCCGCTTTGAGCTTACCTTTGGCCTGATGGCCATCGTGGCTCTGGCACATGACGTCATCATCATCGTGGGTATCTTTGCCCTCACCGGAAAAGAGATCTCCGTGCAGATCATTGCAGCCCTGCTCACCATCGTGGGTTATAGCATCAATGATACGATCGTGATCTTTGACCGCATCCGTGAAGATCTGAAAACCAATCGGAAAGAACCTATGGGAAAGGTGATCAATCATTCTATCAATCAGACCCTGTCCCGTACGACTGTCACCTCGATCACCACGTTCTTCACAGCCTTCTCGCTATATCTCTTTGGTGGAGCCGTCTTGCACGACTTTGCCTTTGCGATCTGCCTGGGTGTGATCTTTGGTACCTATTCCTCGATCTTCATCGCCAGTAACCTGGTGCTGGATTTCAACAAACTCACACACAAAGAAAAACAATCCGTTCAGAAGCTTTCCAGAAGGAAATAAACTGATCAGATAGTATAAAAAAGCCCGGAGCGTTGTTCCGGGCTTTTTATTTTGGGCTTTCAATACTGCATTTCCGCGCACCGTAGCGCTGTTTTCAGACGGCGAGTCAGATCTGCGAAAGCCAGAGGAATCTCCTTTTGAAGACAGCACTACACCCTATCCACATTCATATAACTGCCTTGAAAGACGTTAGGCAAGGGCTTTAGCCCTTGTGCAGCATGCTATTGACCTCCTCAAGACGATTTCCCGGCCTTTTAAGGCCGGGGACACCGCAGCTGGGTCTTATATTTCATGAAGTATCTTGCTTTGGCGACGAAGATGCAAGGCCTAGTATGGAATCCGCCTTCAAAACCTGTGGCAATTATATCCATAGAGACACGCCTACCCGTGCCTTAAAAGGCCCGGAAATCGTCTTATCCCGGGCGGTAGCTCGTGGAATGGCGGTTAAAAACCGCCACCTATCGTCTTTCTAGGATAATGTGAGCTAGTACATTTCTCTTCAAGGCCTATCTAAGTTATGACCTTTTCTTTTAACATTTCAAGGCCTACATGAGCTGTGACCTTCCCTTGCTTCAAACCGGTTCTTCTTTCGTCAAGGCCGCTGGCCTTGTTGGACTTGGGGACGCATCCAATCCAGCATTGCGCCAATGCAGAGCTGCAAAAGCCAGAAGACACACCGTCTGAAGACAGCGCTATGCCCGAAATCGAACCCACAAAAATAGCGCAAGCCCAAAGACCTGCGCTATCATCAATTATAAGCTTGAAGCCTAAACTTCAGCCCTTAGTTCTTCATCAGGATCATCTTTCTGGATTCATTTGTCGTGGGGCTGGTCAATTTATAGAGATAGACTCCGCTGGAGCACTGTCTTCCATCAGCATCCTTGCCATCCCAGGTGAGCTCATGGAATCCCTGGTTTAGCTCATAAGATTTGATCAATTGTCCTGCAACATTATAGATTTCCAGACGGGCCTGTTCTCCGCTTTTGATTTCGGCTCCGATCGTGGCATTTGCAACGAACGGATTCGGGTAGGCAGCTTTCAGGGAGGTACGATCAGGCAGGTTTGGCGTGCCTTCAGGATCTGTCAGCTTCACAATATTGGGTCCAAAATACTGGCTGCTGCCATCCAGAGAGCGAGCTTCGAGCCAGAAATAATAGGTTCCGGCTGCAGTGATATCGACGGCAGTATAGTTATAGACAGCTCCAGAGGATGAATTCTCCGCCGGAATGATATTTGGGGTGAGCAGGAGCGCAGAACTGAGCGAGGCCGCAGTGTTGGCATAAACCTGGAAGCCCTGCAGATCTGTCTCCGAAGCGGTTGCCCATTTCAGGGTCGCGAGGTTATCGCTATTCACATAGGCCGTGAACGAGGACATCTCCACGGGCAGGGTCTCATCCTGAGCTGAAGCTATGGTAAATTCCCCATGCTGAGTAACATTATTTGCCCGGATGTGGGCATTATCGATCAGGGTATAATCTGTCCAAATGCTCCAGGGAGCCGTATGATATGGGCGGAAGAGGATTTTCCAATCAACCGCAGCTTTGGAAAAATCTGCCGAAGTCAGATTGAAAGTGATCGCCAGATTGAAGGTATCGTAGGTGCCGCCCAAAAGCCAATACTTGGTGGCAGTGAAGTTCAATCCGGCTGGCAGGATACCTGTCGGGGCTTGCTGGATCTCGTTGATATAGACGCTGTTCATATCACCTGCTTCACCACCTGGAACACTGCTTTGAACTTCAACCACCACATTCTGAGCAGGGAAGCCCAGTGGGCCTGTGTTTGTTTCATCGTTGCCAGTTTCTTGCTGGATCACAGCCGGAGAGATCTCGAGGCTAAAATCGAATAGTCCCTGAGTGGGAAGCACGACGCTGGTAATGCCCACCATTGCCATATCAATCTTATAATCCGATGCGGCAAACAGGGCTGCCCAAGTGGGGTCAGACAAGCTCAGATCCAGATCGCCAAAGCCATAGCCGGTTTGCGGTGCACCGGTTCCGATGCTGCCAGTCCAAAAAGCGAGCGGCGGGAACCAGGTAGCCCAAGAGCGGATCTGCGCCTGAGTGGGGTATGGAGTGGTGATCACGAAGGTCGCATTCTCCATATAGAGCTTGGGGACGCCGTTATGAGCGATGTATCCATTGGCATTGGAATAGACCCGGCGGTCTCCGGCTTGACCCAGGACATTCCAGGGCAAAGCTGGATCAGTGGTATTTATGCGGGTGAACGAGACCAGGTCGAAGGCATCAAAATGAATGGTGATCTCTGCGGGACTTGCTGCCAGGGGAACGTTTTCCGCAGTGCAGGTCAAGGTGCCATTTTCGACGAATTTCTCGGCATAAAAATGCTGGCTGGTAGGGCTAAAGGTGAGAGGATTCGCATCATGAGTATTTATGGCGGCGCCATCTGCATCATAAACCCAATTGCCGCTGCGGTCGTTTCCTTCCAGATCGTCCACACTAAAGGTAAAGAGGGGTAGAGCTTGCAGTGCAGGAACTATCCCCGTGATAAAAAACAAACAAAGCGAAAGTATCATAATTACGGATCGCGGATTCTGTCTCATGGTAACTCCTTATAACTTATGTCAATTAGAACAGGCACAATACTGCACCTGTATTCATAAACATAATCTAACGAGATTTTAGCTTTTGTCATTAAATAATTGTAGGCATCCCCCATTATATATTTAGCCAGGTCTGCAAGATCGCCGGCCAAGCCCTGCCTTTTTACCGGACTTGGTTTTAACATGTTTTCGACTCGAGATGACTTGAGATTTCGAGTCATTTCGAATCGAAAGCATGTTAATCCCAGATTTAACCCTCGGGCAATAGCCATGGTTCGAAAAGGGCAGTACATAGCCCGAAGTTCTGCTCTGCAGGGACTGTACAATAGCTGCTAAATGCAATCAATGAAGCAGTTATGCGCTACATGAATATGCACAAACAGGCAGGAATATTTTGTGCGATGCAGACAAAAGGGGGACTCTGGACTCGTGTTTTATGCCCAAAGCTCAGCCACCCCTCAAGAAAATCATTGACGGAAACCGAAATCTAAAAAATCTTGGCAATAAGAAAAAACTTTTATAGGGGTTATCATGAGATTTGCCATAGAAAAAAAAGAATTGCTATCCAGCATACAACATCTGGTGAGCGTGGCTCCCGCCAAAAATGCCTCTCCCATTCTGACTAATTATCTGATCCAGGCATCGGAAGAAACTTCCCTGGTGCGGATCACCACTTCGGATCTTAAGATCACTGTGGTAGTGGAATTTGCCGCTGCCGTGAGTGAAAGTGGGACGATCGCCATATCTGCCCGGCATTTTAACGAGATCATCAATTTCATGCCGGAAGCGGTGATCAATTTCTGGCGTCATGACGAACTTCTGATGATCCAGTGTAATAAGATCGACTTCAATCTCTTGATCGCAGATCACACCTTATTCCCAGAGGTTCCCAAGGTTAATTTTGACAAAGCACTCGTGATCGATGCCGAGCTTTTTAACCGCATGATCTCCAAGACCTATTTTGCCGTATCTACAGATGTGAACCGGGCTGTCTTAACCGGAGTCTGCTGGAAGATCATGAAGAATTCCCATCTGATGGCCGCGACCGATGGCCGCAAAGTGGCTGAGATCAAGATCAAAAATTCCACCCTCATGGGAAATCAAGGAGAGCCAGACCCAAATTCCGAAGATGATATCTTCCCGGATTCCACTGAAGATAGCGTGATCGAAAGAATCATCCCCGTAAAGACCCTGGCCTTCCTGCAAAAAGTGCTGGAAAGCGGCAACAAACCCGTGAAGGTCTTGATCGAACACAGCAAAATAATCTTTTCCTACGATAAATTCCTGATCTTCTCCCAAGTGATCGAACACAAGTTTCCAGAGTATCAGAAAGCCTTTGTGGATACCCTGCAAAACCAATTCGTGATCGACAAAGGAACCCTGATCAACGCGATTCGCCGTGTAGCTCTGGTAGCACCGGACGACAATCTGAGAATCCGTTTTGAGCTGGATAGTGAACGCTTTGAGGTGAATACTTCGGATCGCGATACCGGCGATGCCAAAGAAAAGCTGGAAGATTACAATTTCCAGGGTAGCCAGACTGGAGTTTCTTTCAACTACCGCTATATGCTCAGCATCCTGGATGCGGTGGATAGTGTGAAAGTGGTGATCAAGCTGGGTACCTCCAAAGACCCGATGATGATCTACAATCAAGAAGCCAAAGAAAACGAAGAGATCACCTTTTTGCTCATGCCTCTTCGTTCCTAAAGCTCTTTAACAAAGATTGAAGCTGCATAGTATCGAGCTGCTCGATTTCAGGAGTTACGGGCAGCAGGGGTTTGGCTTTGAGCCGGAGGGCAACCTGATCATCGGCCCCAATGGCAGCGGAAAGACAAACCTCTTGGAGGCCATAGCCTATACCTCGATCGGCAAGTCCATACGTTATCATTCAGATAGCGAACTGGTGCGGCAGCAAGCAGATGGCTTTGTGCTGGCTGCCCGCTATGTGACGGATCAAAAGAGCGATCTCAATGTGCAGCTTTCGTACCAGGAGAACCGTAAATTACTAAAAATAAATGACGTAATCAGCAGGCAGCTCAGCGACCTGGTGACACGCGTAAAAGTGATCTATCTGGCCCCGGATGATATTGGCCTGATCAATGGTTCGCCAAGGGGCCGCCGGCAGTATTTTGACTTTGCGATCTCGCAGCTTTTCCCCGCTTATTTGGCCCTGCTCAGGGCCTATTTGCATGTGGTGGATCAGCGCAATCGCCTGCTCAAGGCAGAACACAGCAAGGCTGAAAAACGTAGCTGGGATATGCGTTTTGTGAGTGCGCTGCTGGATCTGTATCCCTACCGCAAGCAGTATCTGGAATTGCTGAATCATGAGCTGCAAACAGAATTTTCCGAAATCTCCGAAAACATCCAGCAGGTCAAGGTGCTCTACCTTCCTGCCGTCAAAGATGCTTTTGCTCTGGATCAGGATAGCCTACTGGCGCATCTGGACAGCATTGCCTCCAAAGAGCTGTTGTGGCAACGCAGTCTGCTGGGGGCGCATTTGGACGACTACAGCTTCCGCACTTCAGACAATAGTATGCAGAGCTTTGCCTCCCAGGGGCAAAAACGGATCGCAGTGATCATTCTCAAGCTGATCCAGGCCAAGCTGGTAAAAGAAACTACCGGCATAGTGCCCATCCTGCTCTTCGACGATATCTTTGCCGAATTGGACGCCGTTCACAGTGAACGCATTTGCGATCTGGCTACAGGCGATGGTCAGATCTTCGTGGCGGCCCCCAAAGAGGACATTGCAGAGATCTTTAGTTCTATGACCGTCATCAGGCTGGGGGAGAGCAGTTGAAGCTGAAACTGAATAAGCCGCTCTTGGGCTGGATGATGTATGACTTTGCGAATTCAGCCTTTACTACCATCATCGTGACGGTGGTTTATAGCGTATACTTCATCAATACCGTGGTGGGTGGAGATGCCGGCTATGGCGAGATGCTCTGGGGACGTGCGATAGGGATATCCATGACTTTGGTGGCGCTTACAGCTCCGATCCTGGGCGCGGTGGCGGACTATTCCCGCTCCAAAAAGAAATTCCTCTTTATCAATACCTATCTCACGGTGATTTTTACGGCTCTTCTCTACTTTGTGGGTCCGGGGCAGATCTCGAAAGGCATGATCTTCTTTATCATTGCAAATTACGGTTTTAATTCTGCCAATGTCTTTTACGATGCCTTCTTGCCTGAGATCACCACACCGGATAATATCGGCAAGGTGTCCGGCTTTGGCTGGGCCTTGGGCTATCTGGGCGGCATGCTGGCCCTGGTGCTTTCTCTGATTTTGCTGCAGTATGATGTCCTTTGGGTCTTTCCCATGATTTCGGTGCATTTCTTTGTATTCAGTCTCTTTACCTTCTTTTGGCTGAAGGAGCTAAGGCTTCCCTCAAAGCGTACAAACTACTTTAAAACAGCTTATAAACGGGTCTATAACTCACTGAAAAACATGAGGAGCTATCCCGAGCTCTTGAAATTTATGCTCAGCTATTTCATCTATAATGACGCCATTACCACGGTGATCGTCTTTGCATCCATCTATGGTATCACCCGCTTTGGCATGAATACTCAGGATATGCTTATCTATTTCATCCTTGCGCAGTTTACCTCTATCCTGGGTTCCGCTCTCTTTGGCTGGCTCACGGATAAGAAAGGGGTGAAGCTCTCGCTCTCGATCTCGCTCATCATCTGGATCTCGGTGGTGATCTGGGCCTTTTTCTGCAGTACAGCCTTTGAGTATTATTTCGTGGGGCTGCTGGCCGGCCTCGCCATCGGCAGCAGCCAATCAAACAGCAGAACCATGCTGTCTATACTCACGCCCAACGACCGTCAGGCTGAGTTCTTCGGATTTTATACCTTGACAGGCAGGTTGTCTTCCATTATTGGTCCAATAATGTATGGATGGATCGCCCACGTAACTGGAGATATCAGATATTCCATCCTGTCCTTGCTCGTGTTCTTTCTCGCCGGTTGGATTGCGCTGCAATTCGTGAATCCCGTCAAAGGTTTGAGGGATGCCGGAATAATATGCAAAACCCAAATTAATGGAGATTAAAATGAAAAGAATTACTTTAGTACTCGCTCTCGTGCTGCTGATCACGATGATCGGCCTCGCAGGCTGCAATAAGGCCAAGCCTACCTTATACATCTTTAATTGGAGCGATTATATCGATCCCGCACTCATCACTGAATTTGAAGCTGCTAATAACTGCAAAGTCAAGTACAGCACCTTTGATTCCAATGAAAACATGCTGACTAAGGTGAAGAGCTCGATCCAGAGCTTTGATATCATCTTCCCCAGCGGAGATCATGTGAACATCTTGAACGAACTGGGTCTGCTGGAAGAACTGGATAAGACTAAGCTCAAAAATATCGAGAACCTGAGCCCACAGCTCCTGGCCAAAGCCCGCTCTTTTGATCCCGAAAATAAGCTCTCCATTCCTTATGCCTGGGGGCTCACAGGCCTCATGTACAACAAACAGTTTGTACCGGAAGAGATCGTGGCCTCAGGTGGCTGGAACATCCTGGGTGATTCCTTCTTTGATGGCAAAAACAAGATTACCATGCTGGACGACGCCCGGGAAGTGATCGGCGCAGCTCTGATCTACAGCGGATATTCCGTGAATGACACCAGCCCCGAGGCTCTGGAAGCCGCGTATGAAGTGCTCAAAGTCTGGGACCGCAATATCACTCAGTTTGACAGCGATTCTTACAAGAACGAGCTGCAAGACGGCACCACCTGGCTGGCACAGGCCTACAATGGCGATGCACTGCAGCAGATGAATGAGAACCCGAACCTGGGCTTTATCCTGCCCAAAGAAGGCGCTGCCATGTGGATGGACAATATCGTGATGCTGAAGAATGCGCAGAACAAGGACCTGGCTTACAAATTCATCGACTTTATGCTCGACAAAGATGTTTCCAAACGCAATTCTGAATACATCATGTATCCTACTCCCAATAAAGCTGCTATGGCGATGATGGATGCGGCCTTTATCAATAACAAGATCATCAATCCGGACGAGGAATATCTGGATAAATGCTATATGCTCGATTATCTGGGTGAAGAAATCCGCAATATCGACAAGATTTACGAAGACATTAAAATGAACTAAAGGACATATAGATAATGGACAATCTCGGCTCATTAAAACGCAGCCATTACAGCGGCGAACTTAGCACCTCAGACCTCGATACCACCGTAACGGTGATGGGTTGGGTGCACAAACGCCGCGACCTGGGTGGCCTGATCTTTCTGGATCTCAGAGACGTGAAAGGCCTCATCCAGATCGTGATCCATCCGGAAAAGAAAACCATCTTTGCCAAAGCAGAGAAGGTGAGGGGTGAATATGTACTCGCGGTGACCGGCACTTTGACCCGTCGCAGTGAAGGCAACATCAATAAAAACATGACCACCGGTGAGCTGGAGATAGACGCCTCAGAGCTTGCTATCCTGAATGATACTCTGCCTTTGCCCATACAGATTGATGGTGTGGCGATGGCGGATGAAGACCTGCGGCTCGCCTATCGCTATCTGGACCTCAGACGACCCTACCTGCAGAAGATCATCACTACCCGGGCCAAGGTAACCTCGCTGATGCGCAGGTTTCTGGATGCGGAAGGTTTCTATGAGATCGAGACCCCCATGCTCATGAAGAGCACACCTGAGGGCGCACGCGATTATCTCGTGCCCAGCCGTGTGCATCCTGGCAAGTTTTATGCGCTGCCCCAGAGTCCGCAGATATTTAAGCAGCTTTTGATGATAGCCGGTTTTGACCGCTATTATCAGGTAGCACGCTGCTTTCGGGACGAGGACCTCAGGGCAGACCGTCAGCCGGAATTTACCCAGCTGGATATTGAGCTGTCTTTTGCCACCCAGGATGAGATCCTGGATCTCCTGGAAAGGCTGATGTACACGATCTTTGCCGAAATTCAGGGCGTGCAGATTCCTCTGCCCTTCCCCAGGATGGTATATCAGGAGGCGATGGATCGCTATGGCTGTGATAAGCCGGATCTGCGTTTTGCCCTGGAATTGGTGGATTTTTCCCAGATTTTGCAAGGTAGCGAATTTCAGGTCTTTAAAGACTGTCTGGCCTCTGGCGGAGTGATCAAAGCTTTGGCTATTCCGGGCGGAGCTGCTTTTTCCCGCAAACAGCAGGATGCCTTGGTGGAGCTCGCCAAACATCTGGGTGGCAAGGGCGTGGCTTTCGCCAAAGTGGCGGATAGCGGCCTGGAGACGGGCATCAGCAAGTTCCTCTCCACCAGTGAGGCATCTGCTATGATCAAGGCTGCAAATGCGCAGCCTGGTGACCTTTTGGCCATCGTGGCGGATTCTTATAATACTACTTCCAAAGTTCTGGCCTTCCTGCGCAATCAACTGGCCAAAGATCTGCAGCTGTATGATCCCAAAGACTTAGCCTTCTGCTGGATTACGGATTTTCCGCTCTTTATGCCCAGTGAAGATGGCAGCGGATGGGAGCCTGCGCATCACATGTTTAGCCTGCCCAAAGAAGAACACATCCCCTGGCTGGATGATCCCGAAAAGATCGGAGAGATCCGGGGACAGCTTTACGACATGGTCTGCAACGGCATGGAAGTGGCCGGCGGTAGCATCCGTTGCCACCGTTATGACCTGCAAAAGAAGATCTTTGATGTCTTGGGCTATAGCGAAGCTGAGCTCAAATCCCGCTTTGGCTTCTTCCTGGATGCCTTGAAATACGGAACTCCGCCTCATGGCGGTATAGCCCCCGGTCTGGACCGTCTGATCATGATCCTTTGCCAGGCAGATTCCATCCGGGACGTGATCGCCTTTCCCAAGACGCTCAAAGCCACAGACCTGATGAATCAGGCGCCCTCCGAGGTAGACCCCAGCCAATGGCAGGATCTCCACATAAAATTCAGCGAATAATCACACTTAGCAGCGGTAAATCGCGGGGGTCAAACCTGCTTTCGATTTACCGCTTCTTTGCTGAGCAGCATTTGCCGGTAGAGATTGCCACGGCGGTCTTTACGAGTGCCAAATCCCCGGCCTGCGCAAGCTGCCAGGAGCTTGGTATCCCTACCCTGATTATTCCGGCCGGTGATATGCTTGCCTTTGAAGAGAGGCTTGTCGCGCTTGCTTACAAAGAGAATGCTCAGCTCATTGCCTTATGCGGCTTTATGAAGCTGCTCAGCCCGGATTGTCTGGCTGCTTTGAAGATCCCCGTGCTCAATATTCATCCCGCGCTTTTGCCCAAATATGGGGGTCGAGGGATGTATGGCATGAAGGTGCATGAGGCTGTATTCGCAGCGGGGGAGAGCTTCTCCGGTGCCACCATCCACCGTGTGGATCCCATCTATGATCATGGTGAGATCTTATCTCAAAAAACTGTGGATATAGCGGACTGCAGTTGTCCTCAGGAGATTGCAGACAGGGTGCTGGCCATCGAACACGAAATCTACGCCCCAACCATCTTAGATGAATTACAAAGATTATAAGATAGCCATCGCCACCCTGGGCTGCAAGGTGAATACCTATGAATCCGCAGCCATTGTGGAAAGCTTTGAGGGCTATGAAGTCGTGGACTTTTCCCAGGATGCGGATATCTATATCATCAATACCTGCACGGACGAACCGCAGCGATCACAAGAGCCGCAATCTGATCCGTAAAGCCTTGAAAAAGAAAGAGCTCAATCCCAAGGTCAAGATCGTGGTTACAGGCTGTTTTGCTCAAAGATCCGCGGACGAAATTGCCGAAATGGGCGAGATTGACTATATCATAGACAATCAGGCGAAACTGAATATTGCTGAGATAATGGCCGGTGACGACTACTGTTTTACTGACATCATGGAGGCCAAAGACTTTGCCTTCCGGCCGCTCACCTCGATGCTGACGCATACCCGCGCCTTCCAGAAGATACAGGATGGCTGCGATTTTTACTGCTCCTATTGTGCAGTGCCCTATGGCCGCGGACATAGCCGCTCCGCCCGCTTTGAAGATATCCTCTTCCAGGCCAATCTCTTCGCCGAACAAGGCTATAAAGAGATCGTTCTGGGCGGAGTAAATATCGGCCTCTACCGCGATCCGGGTAAAGCCCCACCCGTAGCGCAAGCCCCCCCCGTAGCGCAGGACGCCGTTCCTGCGGAAAGCAAGCCCAAAGACCTCGCCCCCGTAGCGCAGGACGCCGTTCCTGCGAAAACCGAAACCAAAGACCTCGCCTCCGTAGCGCAGGACGCCGTTCCTGCGAAAAGCGAAACCAAAGACCTCGCCGCCGTAGTCCAAGCCCTATCCCATATCCCCAAGCTCGAACTCATCCGCATCTCCTCCATCGAACCACAACTCCTCAGCACCGAACTAATCCATAAACTCAGCAAAATAGATAAACTCTGCCCCCACTTCCACATCGCCCTGCAAAGCGGCTCTGACACCATCCTGCAAATGATGGGCCGAAAATACGATACCGCCCTGGTCCGTGAAATGGTAGCTGAGATCCTTTCCCTATTCCCGGATGCCGCCATCGGCTTTGATGTGATCTGCGGTTTCCCCGGAGAAACAGACACCCTGTTTGAGCAAACCCTTGCTTTCCTCAGCTCACTCCCCATCTGCTATCTGCACGTCTTTTCTTTCTCAAAGCGCAAAGGCACACCCGCCGACATCATGCCGAATCAAGTAAATGGCAAAGTGAAAACCCAAAGAACCGGACAACTCACCGCCTTGTCGCTTGCCAAGAAAGAGGAATATGCCCGCTTATTGAAGCAGCAAAATACCCTGATCAGAGGTGTGGTAGAACTCTCCGAAAACGGCAGCAGTGAAAGCCTGAGTGATCATTATCTCAGGATTAGAGTCCCAGAAGAGCTTGAAATTGGCTCATTGATCTCAGTGCCTGCGGACAAGCTGGAGTTCGACCTTAGCTGAGATGAAGCCTATTTATGTTTAATGACGTCTTAATGTATAGATTGTTTTCAACAGGTCAAGCCCAAATTTAAGTGAGGTGACTTATGTCCTATTCAGAGCAAACTCGTTTATCGTATGAAGCTATCCTTCAAGACATTGAAGAAAAAGGGTTGTATAAGAATGAACGCATTATCTGTGATCCTCAGGGAGCAGAAGTTAAGGTTGAGTTCCCTGCAGGAAGTGAGCAAAAACAGCTCATCAATATGTGTTCAAACAACTATCTGGGACTTTCCAGCCATCCTGAGGTAATTAAGGCTGCTCATGAAGCTCTGGATCACAGAGGTTATGGGCTGTCCTCAGTCCGCTTTATTTGTGGTACACAGGATATCCATAAGGAACTGGAAGCGCGGCTTAGCACTTTTCTGGGCACAGAGGATA
>Ga0265295_1003379_pt1 | contig 23325 bp, 5 predicted proteins | sample Munlansysbiofilm_FD_192503 | JGI IMG/M metagenome (GOLD analysis project Ga0265295, IMG submission 192503) | Leachate microbial communities from a municipal landfill in Southern Ontario, Canada - Methane capture system biofilm | ecosystem: Engineered > Solid waste > Landfill > Unclassified ...
TTTGCTGGAAAACGAAAGCGTGAGCTTCACGGTGAACTTCAATCCCCAAGCCGCAGGCGCACACACTGGAAACATTGCCATTAACGACAACCGCGGCTTAAGCAATATTGCCCTCAGCGGTGACTGCATCGATCCTACCATCACCAGCTTCCCTTACATTGAAGGATTTGAAACAGTTACAACTCCCGCCATGCCTTTGGGTTGGACGGTAATCGATAATAATGCTGATGGCGACAAGTGGGTAAGCTCCACCACAAACCCCAGAACAGGTGTCAATTGCGCCAGATTATATACTGATTATAATACTGCCAATGATGACTATCTTGTTACACCGCCAATCGTGCTTACCGGCAATCAGAGATTAAGATTCTGGGCACGTGCGCAATCCACTTCTGAAGCAGACGAAATATCCGTACTGCTGTCCACAACCACCCCCACCGCAGCGGCCTTTACCAATGTTCTAATGGCCTCCACACCGATAACCCTAACCAGTTACTCTGAGTTTATCGTGGACCTAAGCGCTTACACTGGAACATGCTATATATCCTTCACTCGTAAAGACGCTCCAGCAGATGGATACTACCTGCACGTTGATGATATCTCTATTCAGGATATGCAACCAATTGCGCCGGAACAGGCAACTGTGCTGTTCCCTGCCGATGGCATCACTACCCTCCTGAACCCCAAATTGCAGTGGGCTCCCAGTATGACTGGTGAACCTGCCAGCAGCTTCAAGGTGTACATGAACCAAGGCGGCATCTTCAGCGAAGACGATCTGGTGTATGAAGGCGAAGACCTGCAGTATCAGACTACTGGCCTGACCTATGGCCAGACCTACTACTGGAAAGTATTGCCCACAAACACCTTTGGCTCAGATCCTGCTTGTCCTACCTGGACATTCAATACACCCGGAACTGATCAATTGGCTGAAGGTTTTGAAGCCACCACCTTCCCGCCCCTTGGCTGGGCTAATGGCAGCAGTGGAAACTGGACGCGCAGCACCTCGACCCCACTCTTTGAGGGAACAGCCTCTGCTTACAAATTCACGTCCACCACAGCGGTGTATGATCTCTCTACTCCGCTGCTTACGATAGTTGCTGGCAGCAAGATAGATTTCTATACCCGTGCCAGCGCCACATCGCAGGTGATGCAAGTGGTTTATTCCACAGATCGCCTTACCTGGACCCAGATTGGCACCGATATCACCTATCCTGCCATTAATATCTGGTATCCCATCAGCATCAACCTCAGCAGTCTGGCTGGATCGGACTACTACATCGGCTTCCGCACTCCTGCTCAGACCACAACCGGAAGCATTTATGTAGATCACGTAATCGGACCAAACATCACCCCTGTTCGCCCCGATGCTCCCACCCTGAGCGCTCCCTCGGATGCCGCCCCAAACCAGAGCCCTAATCCTAAACTCACCTGGACTGCGGCGACCACAGGTGGCATCCCCACCGGATACAATATCTATCTGGACACAAATGCGGAGCCTATAACCCTGATCGGCAGCAGCACCACCACCAGCTATGATGTGAACACCGCCTTGAATTGGGGCGACACGTATTACTGGAAAGTGGAAGCTACTAATGCCACCGGCACCAGTAATGCCAGCATAGTGCGTAATTTCACCGTAATGAGTGATCCCACCATCTACGATCTGCCTTATTTGGTAGATTTTGGCACCAGCACTTCGCAAGCCTTCCCACCCACCAGCTGGACCCAACTCGGTGGCCTTTATCCCACCACCACCGGAACAAGTTCCCAATGGGGCAGAGGAAATTGGCTGAATGGACCTACCGGAAACAACGCTGCCAAGATCAACATCTACGGCACCACTCGTAATGGCTGGCTGGTAACTCCACCCATCGCCATCCCGACAGATGGCCATGAACTGAGATTTGATCTCGGACTCACCAAGTATAACAACGCCATACCCATCGAAGACGATACAGCGCAGGAAGATGACAAATTCATCGTCCTGGTAAGTGATAATGCTAATATGAGCAATGCCACTATCCTGCAAGAATGGAATAACGAAGGATCGAGCAATGTGTTCAACTCCATCCCTCATACTGGAACCAGCGTGATCATAGATCTTACCGGCCATACCGGAGATAAGTATTTCGCCTTTTATGGCGAATCTACCCTCGCAGGAGGCGATAACGACCTCTTCGTAGATAACGTAATGGTTCGCGAAACCCCGATCGGACGCCCCGATCCTGTCACCCTCGTCAGCCCTGCTAATGAAGCTACATATCTTCCCGTAGAAGGCTTTACCTTGAATTGGACTCCTGCCATCACAGGTGGAACCCCAAGCTCATATAAAGTCTATCTGGATACCAATCCTGATCCCAGCACCCTCATTGCCACAGAGACTGAGCCCTCTCACGAGATAGTAACTCCCCTGGCCTATGGCAGCACCTATTATTGGAAGGTAATTGCCCACAATAGTTCCGGTGATGCTGATGCCAGCACTATCTTCAGTTTCGAGACTGTGCCAGAAGGCTTGGTTGTCTTAGGAGATGGCACTGCGAATAACAGTCTGCCCGTAAACGCCTATTATGGTTACACCTATTCACAGACCATTTACCCTCAGACCTCCATCAATCTGGCTGATCAACGCATTGAAAAGATCAGCTATTACTGGAATGGCGCTGGTGTAGGCACCAATACTGGTGGTTGGACTGTGTATATGGGACACACCTCAGCCACAGAATTTGCCAGCACTACAGACTGGATCCCCTTAACTGAGCTTACTCAAGTCTTTACCGGCAATGTGCCCATCCCTGCGACTGCGGGTTGGATCGAAATACCCCTGCATACTCCATTCATCTATAACAACATCGATAACCTCGTGATTGCCGTGGATGAGAATACTTCCGGTTATGATGACTCAGGCCGTTACTTCTATACTACAGGCACAGGCACCAACTCAGTAAGCATAAGATATCAAAATGACAGCACCAATCCAGATCCGGCATCTCCTCCTACAGGAACCTTGGTATCTGCCTATCCCAATATCAGGATGCAGCTTGGTGATATTCCCACCGGCGCTCCCGGCCCTGTAACCCTCATCTCTCCTGAGAATGAAGCTACAAACCTGCCCATAGAAGGCTTCAACCTCACTTGGGCACCAAACTTGATCGGTGGATACCCTGAAACTTATGCTGTCTTAATGTCCAGGAACGAAGGCGATCTCGACAACGATCATTACTGGGATGGTATCACTGATACCAGTTTTGATCCCACCCAGGTTGAGCAAGACCCGATTGCATACGAATATGGTGAAACCTGGTATTGGACAGTGATGGCCTTCAATGAAGAAGGCGATGCCTACCAGGAGACTCCCTTCAGCTTCACCATCATGGATGATCCCAGAATTCTCAGCTTGCCTTACAGCGAGAACTTCGATGGCGTTTCAACTCCTGGCTTCCCTGAGGCTTGGACTGGCTACAAGAGCAACAATTCATCTTCGCTCTACACCAGCACCAGTTATGCCGTTTCATCACCCAATAACGTGTATATGTATGCTTACACCGCCTCCGAGACCATGCGCCTGATCACTCCAGAAGTCCTGGTACCTATGAACTCGATCAAGCTCAGCTTCTCTGCCCGTGGTGGCAGCACAGGTTATAACCTGCTGGTGGGAACCGTGGATGCTCTGGATGAAACCGGAACCTTCACTGAGCTCGCTTCCATTGATCTTACCAATACCCACACAATCTACAGTGTGCCCTTTGGTAGCTACACCGGTACTGACCGATACATCTGCTTCCAGCATGGCTTGGGCGGAACCTACCGCAGCATCTATATCGATGACGTCGCTATGGATGAGCTGGTGCCAAACGATCTGGCTGTAGTGTCCCTTACCGGATACGACTACGGCTTCCAAAATACCGATGTCACTCACACTGTAACCGTGAAAAACAACGGCACAAATACGCAGAACAGCTACACCGTTTACCTGAAAAGCGTAGATGGCCGTATCGTTCTGGCCAGTGAAACCATTACTGAAGAACTGCTTCCTGATGCCACCAAGGCAATTGAACTCACCTGGGCTCCCAGTTCACTTGATGCGCTTGAGATCTATGGTGAAGTTGTGTTGGCTGGTGATGTAGTTCCAGTTAACAACTTATCAGAGACCATGACCTTCACCACTCATCAGGAAGGAATCCTCATGGAAGGCTTCGAAGATGGGGTTATTCCTGCAAATTGGACAGTAATCAATGCCGATGGCGGTACCAAAGTCTGGGAAGCCCAAACCGCTAACCCTCACACCGGTACTTATGCTGCCCGAATCATGTACGAAACCAGCTCATTAGCTAACGATGATTGGTTGATCACTCCTCCGCTGCAAGTAACATCCAGCACCACTGATGAGATTAGTTTCTGGATGAGAAGCTACGGCGCCACTTATGATGATCCTTGGCAGGTCTTGATCTCCACTACCGATACCAATCCCGCCTCCTTCACCATGATCGATGAAGGAACCGGACAATTGGCCGCTTATGTACAAAAAAGCTACAACCTGGATAGCTATGGCGATGCCGTGGTTTACCTGGCTGTACGTTACATGGGTGCCTTCGATTGGTACTTGTATGTCGACGACTTCGTAGGACCTCCCATCTATGCTCCTGAGAGCTTGGCACAACCTGTAGTAACCATTAGTAAAACTGGCAGCAACGTAGTCTTGGATTGGAATGTGATCCCTTATGCCACCAATTACCAGATCCATACTGCTGATGCCCCCGAAGGACCATACACCCTGGTGACTACGGTATCTGGAAACACCTACAGCACTTCTGCTACCAGCAAGAAGTTCTTCAAGGTAATAGCCAGCACCGGAACAAGCAGAACGATAAGTCAACGACCTCTGTCTTTGGAACAACAACTCTTGAAAGATGAAGCAGACAGAGCCGCACACGGCAAATACTAACAATTAAATCTGCGGATAATCCGCATACAAATACACCCCCGGTTTCGGCCGGGGGTTTTTTATAGTAGCGCAAGACGCCGTTCTTGCGGAAAAGGCAATAGAACACAGATCGCTGTTGCTGGATTGGATGCGTCTCGCGTCCAGCAAGGCCGATGGCCTTGGAAAAAGAGGAACATTCCTCAAGTAAAAAGAGAGCCCGTCTGCAATCCACTTGAGCTTATGTCGAATAAGGCCGGAAGTCCTAATAAAAGGGAGACAGACTTGAAAAATCGAGCAGGTCCCGTGCACTGCAAACGGGGACGTTTGCAATCCAGCAACTCCCCCGTCTCCCCCTCAGTGTTCTCGGTGTTCTCGGTGGTAAGACAATCTGCGCAAACCCGCCCGATCCGCGTTCTGGCCCTGAATAAAATAGATCACGCTTTTTAGGTTTAAGTTCCTGTTTTGGCGCGTCAATCCGATCCACGTTCCGGCGCTGAATAAAATAGATCACGCTTTATGCTTATTTCTCTTGACAGTTATTGGGGTAGATCCAATCTGCATCTAGCGATGATGTTGTATATAACATATAGCATCGTATTCCCTGTATATCAGGAACTTAACTGCACGCATTGAGTTAAGTTCAGGTCTTACCATACCAGAGTATTTTAGTATAACGAAAGCTGCAAAGCTTAAGGAGACCCCATAATTTATCCAGAGCGTGTACAAGTTGCTGCTGCGGCAGTGCCTATACGAGGTTTCGGGCCTTACCATTCCCAGCCCGCCTACTCCTATAGGGAAATTGCGCTCATACTCCCCATCAAATCCGAAGAAAACAAACCAATCTCATCCCGAAGCAATCACTGGCACCATATCACCCGCACTCTGAGTAATAATCGTCGCACATTATCACCAAAACCGCGGAATATATGTCTCTGGCAATGCTTCGACCCACCCTTCACCCTTCAAAATAAAGAGGATTGCGGCCATTGCGGCCAGCAAATCGATTTGCATTTACAACAGTTCCTATCTGAACTGACCAGCAAATCAACCATCGAGATCAGACATAGAGAGTATGATTAAGCTCTCTTACAGGACATAAATAATAGTTTTTACTCAAGGAGTAAACATGAAGAAAATATTAGCATTAAGCCTATTGCTGCTGTTTATCACAATGGCTTTTGCCGCAGAATACACCATCGGCACCGGCACGAGTACTCAAAGCTATGTCCCGTTTTACGGACTATATGACTATAGCTGGAGTAAAGTGATATACACCAAGGCAGAGATTAACACCGCGGGACTTAACGCGGCAGGCAATATCAACTCGATTGCCTTCTACGTTGGCAACACCCCTGCCAATTACACAATGCCAGACCAGCGTGTATACATCCGTCATACAAGTCTGTCCACCTATGGCACAGCCACGGATGAAACAGGTACTGGCTTTCCGAACAACGCCAACTTCGCCCAGGTTTTCCAGGGCGACATGGTTTTCAACGGCGGAGGCTGGCGCGAGATCGTATTCAGCACCCCCTTCAACTGGGATAATACTCAAAACATCGAAATCTTATGGGAAAACTGGAATGGCGATTACGTCAGTGGCTATCCCACTTTCCGTTATACGACAGCTGCTAATACCTCTGTTTACAAATATGCAGACAACTCTTTCCCAACAGTTGTAGGCACTAGATACGGCAACCGTCCAAACATCCAATTTATAACCCCCACAACCACCCCTCCCAATGCTGCAATGATCGGCGCACCCGCTGATGCTGCAACTCTTGTACTCCCCACTGCCACCCTTTCTTGGGCTTCCGGTGGAGGTGCGCCAACTGGTTACAAATTGTATTTCGGAACTGATGGCGCGGGTACAAGCACGCCAACTAATATTGTCAACGGCACAGATTTGGGTAACGTATTAAGCTATGATCCCAATCCGGACCTGACGGCTGGAACCACCTACTATTGGAAGGTCGTACCTTACAATGGCATTGGTGATGCTACTACCTGTCCGATTTGGAGTTTCACCACTATGGGTGAAGGCTACACCCAAATCGGCACAGGTACTTCCGCCCAAGCCAAGCCGTTCGGAACCCTTTGGGGATACGAGCGTGCCGCAGCTCTATACACAGCTGCGCAAGTAGGCTCCATAGGTTCTCTGGACGAAATAGCCTGGTATTGCGCTGCCACAACTGCCACCGCAGTGCCTTACAAAATATATGTAAAATCCACTACTGATGCAGCTATGACTTCCATGACCTGGGCTTCTTTCGTAGCAAGTGCCCAGTTAGTGAAAGAGGGAACTTATACCTTTAGCTCCACTGGCTGGAAGCTATTTACTTTAGACTCCCCCTTCCCATACATATCAGGTAACCTGATTATCGGTGTGGAAAGTAATTATGGTGGAAGCGGTGGTGGAAGCGGACATACCTTCCAGTACTCTACTGGAGCTACCGGATCGCATCAAACCTGGACCGGCGACACTAATCCTCCCACAACAAGTGGTACATTAAGTACATCTTTACCCAATGTATTAGTACATCTGGGAGAGCTTTCTGCTACCCCGGAACTAGTCGTCAATCCCACTTCCTGGGATTTTGGCCAGAGCTTCCTCAACATCGCTGCCACCAAACAGTTTACGATTAGTAATATCGGTGGCGGAACTCTGAACCTCAGCAGTGTAGTCGCTTCCGGCAGCTATTACAGCATCACTGTAGCTCCCACAGATATGGCACTTACTACCGGTGAATCTACTACCTTCACGGTGCAGTATCTGCCCACCGCAACCGGAGCCTCTCACACCGGTACGGTTACAATTACTGATGGTAGAGCTGTAACTACAATTAACCTCAGCGGTAGCTGTGTTGATCCCACCATCTATCATGCCGATCTGCCGCATGTGGAGAACTTTGATGCTGTCACCGTTCCTGATCTGCCTTTTGGCTGGACCAGCATCAATGTAAATGCCGACGCGGTAAACTGGGGATCTTATGCCTCCACCCCCTATTCTGTCCCAAACAGCGCCAGCATCGGATACAATGGCTCGCTGGCTTTGAATGATTGGATGATCAGCCCTCCCCTCAGCCTTGAAGTTGGCACCACCTATCGGGTTGGTTTCCAATATCGGGGTGGATCCACCTCCTACGTGGAAAAATTGAAAGTAATGCTAGGTACCGGCAATCAGGTTGCCGATATGACCACCCAGGTCTTCATCAATGAAAACATCAATTTCACTGACTATACCAGTGCCAATGCCACCTTTACCGTTCCCAGCACCGGTACCTATTACCTGGGCTGGCATGCTTATAGCATCGCCAATCAACTGCGGATGTATGTGGATGATATCACCATCTCCATCCCCGATCCAGAACCTCCGCTGCCAGCTACGGCTGCCTTCCCTCTGAATGGCATGACCACACTGCTCAACCCCATACTGAAGTGGACTCCGAGTGTCACAGGTGAGCCTGCCACCAGCTACAAAGTGTATCTGAATACCACAGGCACCTTCACTGAAGCAGATCTCAAATATACCGGTACTGCTACTCAGTATCAGAGCACCGGAATTGCCAATGGCAGCACCTACTACTGGAAAGTGCTTCCCACCAACGCCTACGGCGCAGATCCTACTTGCCCCACCTGGACCTTTATCACCCCCGGGGCTGCTCAACTCGCTGAAGGCTTTGAAGGAACTACATTCCCACCCGCTGGCTGGCAGCGCACTACCACCAGTACTTCGTATTGGACATACAGCACCACCACCCCCTACCAAGGTACCAGGATTATGTATGCCTATACATCAACCAGCACTCCATATACCATCTCCACTCCCTTGGTGGCTGTTAATGGTACAAGTAAGCTGGACTTCTTTGCAAAGGCGACAGCAGCCACGCAAGTGCTCCAGATCATGCAATCTACGGATCGCACCACCTGGACTCAAGTAGGTTCAGACATCACCTGTGCCGTAAGCACCGAATGGTATCCCATATCTGTAAACCTCGGTAGTCTAACCCCTGGGGATTACTATCTGGCCTTCCATGTACCTACACAAAGCTCAACTGGAAGTGTTTACGTTGATCATGTGATTGGCCCGAATATCGTTCCAGTGGTGCCCAGTCCTGCTACCCAAACCGCACCTGCTGATGCCGCGATAAATCAAGGCATCCGTCCCACCCTTACCTGGACTACGCCTACCACCGGTGGCGTGCCCACAGGATTTAAGATTCTGTGTGACACCGATAACCCTCCCACCACCTTAGTGGACACAGCAACCGCTTCCCCTTATACCTTTGCAGCCAATCTTGATTGGGGACGCACCTATTACTGGTCTGTGGTTCCTACGAACTTAGCCGGTGATGCAAGTCCGAACACGATTCGCTCTTTCACAGTGATGGATGATCCCACCATATATGTAACCCCCACCACTCCTTACCTGCAGCCCTTTGCCACTGTTCCTCCTGCAGGCTGGAGCAGATACACCGGACTCTATGACACAGCCCTTACTACTACTACTTCAGGCTGGGCGACGGACGATTTCTGTAACCTGGTGACCACACCTACAAATCCTTCCGCAAGACTTAATGTCTACGGTGCTTCAACCAAATACTGGATCGTAACACCTCCCATCTCCATACCTGCCACAGGTTATCAAATGAAGATGGATATTGGCCTTACCACCTATTCAGGCATACAAATAGCACCCACTCCTGGTGCGCAGGCTGATGACAAATTCATCGTGGTGATCAGCGATAGCCCCAACATGACTGATCCCACCATCCTGCGTGAATGGAACAACACCGATTCACCCTATGTGTATGATGAGATCTCCAGTACGGGAGAAAGCCAGAGCATAGACCTCAGTGCCTACGCCGGAACCAAATACATCGCCTTCTACGGTGAATCTACCCTTACCGGTGGAGACAACAACATCTACGTGGATAATGTTCTGATCCGTCAGACCCCTGCAGGCGCTCCTGAAGCTGTAACCCTCCATAGCCCTGCCGATGAAGCTACAGGCTTGTCCAAAGACGGCTTCAATCTCACCTGGACTCCATCCATGACCGGTGGAGATCCTGAGACATATGCCGTCTTCATGTCCCAAAATGCAGCCGATCCTACCGATGATCTTTACTGGGATGGCATCACAATGACCAGCTTCGATCCCACGCAAGCTGACGATCCCCTTACATTCAGCTATGGTGAGACCTGGTACTGGACTGTGATGGCTTCCAATGCCGATGGCGATGCAGAAACTCCTGCAGCCTTCAGCTTCACCATCATGGATGATCCCCGCATTATCAGCCTGCCCTACAGCCAGAATTTCGATGGCGTGGCCACTCCCAACTTCCCTGCACACTGGATAGGCTATAAGAGTAACAGCTCATCCTCACTCTACACCAGCACCACGTATGCGCAATCAACACCCAACAGCGTATATATGTATAGCTACACCACCACCGAAACCATGCAACTGATCAGCCCTGAAGTGACCGTTCCCATGAACAGCTTCAAGGTTAGTTTCTGGGCACGTGGCGGTTCAGCAGGAGCCCCGCTGAAAATTGGAACTGTTAGCGCAGTTGATGGCACAGGAACCTTCACAGAGTTAGCGTCCCTTACTCTTACCGCTACGTTTGCGCAATATGCTGTTTCCTTCGATAGCTATGCCGGCACAGATCAGTACATCTGCTTCCAGCATGGCACAGGCAGCACATACCAATCGCTCTACCTCGATACAGTGCTAATTGAAGAACTGATGGCCAATGACATGGCAGCTACATTAGTAGCCGGCCCTGCCATCGGCGTAGCTGGAGAACAGCTTACTTACAATGTAACTGTGATGAATAATGGCACAGCCCCCCAAACTTCTTATAATGTTTACCTAAAGAAGTTCGGAGCTGAACGCCTTGCTACCCTTGCCGTAAGTACTCCTCTGGCAGCCGGAGCAAGTGTTGTGCACACCCTCAATTGGACCCCCGCAACTGCTGGTGTCTTTAGCATAGTAGGCGAAGTGGAATTGACTGGTGATATGTATGCCGGCAATAACGAATCTGCCGCGATCAGTGCCAATATCTATGCAGCCGGTACATATATGCCGATGGTTGGTGATATTACCAGCACCACCAGTACGAATAGCTACCCAATCAACGTATTCTACAAAAACAATATGTGTGAAACCATATATCTGGGACATGAAATGCAAGCCACATCAGGCACTATCAATGCGATCATTCTCCAGAATAACTTCACCCAGAACGTCACCAAACCCATCAAACTCTGGATGAAACACACCACCGAAGCCAACCTGTCAAGCGCATACCTGCCCTTTACAGGATATCAATTGGTCTTCGAGGGCGATGTCTACTTCCCGATGGGTGTAAATGCAGTAGTGATCAATCTGAGCACACCATTCGTATATACTGGCGGAAATCTGGCAGTACGTACCTATGCAGAATGGGAAAGTGCCTATTCCGCAAGTTCAAACTACTTCTACTACACTCCTTCATCACAATACCCAAGCCGTACCAGATACTACCAGGCAGATGGAGATGGAGCATTTGACCCCACCACTCTGCTCGGCTTTACCGGTAGTGCTTTCACAGGTACCTTGGTTAGCAACATCCCGAACACCGCGTTTGTGATGAGCCCTGCTACTCCGATCACCGCTCTGGCTACACCTGTGGCCACAGTGGTTAAAACTGGTACAAATGCAGTTCTGAATTGGACCGCGATCCCTGGCGCATTCGCTTACCGCGTTTATGCCTCAGACGATCCTTACACATTCTCAGATACCATTCTGGCTACTGTGTACACCAATACATACAATTCAGGCTTGGGAACTAGCCCCAAGAAGTTCTACAAAGTAGTGGCGATATCATATCATCACACGGATAGAGACCTCGTGCTAAATCCTGCTGCTGCCATCGGTTTCGATAACAGCGCAGTGAAGCTCATGCCTTATATCCCAGAAACCAAAAACAAAGACTAATTAATCCGCTGTTGCAGATAATCTGCACAGTTAGATACCCTGATACCCCCGGTTTAATCGCCGGGGGTTTTTTGTTACTGGATTGGACGCGTCCCCGCGTCCAGTAAGACCTACAAGTTACGAGTTACGAGTTACGAGTTACAAGTTACAAGTTACAAGTTACAAGTTACAAGTTGCCAGTGCTGGATTGGATGCGTCTCGCGTCCAGTAAGGCTGGAAACTTTGACAAAATGGGGTGTTCCCTGTTTGGGAAGCAGAGCTATGATCTGTAGTAATGTGGGCATAAAGCTGCGGGTGCCCGGCCTTAAAAGGCCAGGAAGGAGTCTTGGCACGCTAATCCCTCCTGGCGCCGCAGCTAAAGCAGCGGCCTGAAGTCTTTCAAGGAGGCTGATAGATCTGGGTATTGTCTGAGGGTTATGGGAACGGAATCCGCCACTACGTTAGAGAGTTAGAAAGGTAAGCGTTAAACGTTAGAGCGAAGAAAGGTAAACGGTAAACGTTAAACGTTAAAACGCCCCCACTCCCCCCATCTGCGTAATCCGCGTGATCTGCGTGCCCCCCTAACCCCTCTAAACCCTCTAAACCCTCTAAACCCCCTAACCCCCCTAAACCTCTTTTATCCAACAAATCCCCCCAATCCGCCCGATCCGCGTTCTATTGTTCCGCAGGAACGGCGTCCTGCGCTACGATAAAACCTTAAAACGCTAAAACCTCATTTAAACCTTGACACTTTTTCCGCCCCTAATATAACTTGGTCAAGGATGCTTTTGACCCTGCTTATTTGTTTGTAGTGCACTTATCACACCAGCACTTAGCAAAAGAGAAGACCACCAGAAGCTCAACCGGTAAAAGGCCCGTATCATGGATATTTCCCAGCGCCACCGGCCCCTGCCAAAGGAGTATTTTTTGAAAGTTGATTCTTGCTGTAATCGTTTTGACTACTCATTGTCGAACAGGTGTTTAGAGCATCTTTACCGAGGCTCTGGACAGGCGAGGTCTGCTTTCGTGTTGACACATTTCCACAATATCAATAACAATCAAAAATACCAATTCCCATCCCGAAGCCTAACCCGGCACCATAGTGCCTGCACTCTGAGTAATAATCGTCGCACATTATCACCGAAAACGCAGGAAATATGCCTCCGGAATCGCTTCGACCCACCCTTCACCCTTCGAAATCAAGAGGATTGCAGCCCAACCGGCCAGCAAATCCAACTGGATATAGATCAGTTCTTTGCTGAACTGACTCTCAAACCAACCATCAAGATTAAATCCGGTAAATCGCCCCAACGCGCTTCATTGCGCCATGGAGGGCTATTTACCGCCTAATAAAGACCAATAATCCTTCAATAGAGATACATCTAATAAGGAGTATTCTGATATGAAGAAGATAATGATACTACTTTTTGCATTGGCATTGCTGACCTCAGTTTTTGCCGATGTGATAACTATAGGTACAGGCACCTCCAGTACTTACGAACCGATCGCCAGCTATTACGGTTTTCACCGTAGTGCTGCGATCTATACCGCAGGACAGGTTGGCGGCTCTGGGACGATCAATACGATTGCGTTCAAAGCTGCTACCGCTACTACTACTGTGTATCCTATTAAGGTCTATATGAAAATGACCACTGCGGCCACATTAGCACCTGCTGTTGATTGGCCAACCCTGATCACAGGGCTTACACCTCTGTATGAAGGGACTGTCTCTGGCACCACTGTTGGGGGATGGAAAACCATCACTTTGGACACTCCCTTTAACTATACTGGAAGCAATCTGGAAGTCCTGATTGAGACCAATTATGGAGGCACTGGGATCTCTCCATACCTTAAATGGTATTATTCCACGGCCACAAACCAAAACCAATATATTCGCGCAGACAACTCTGCCCCTACGACAGCAACGGGAACAGTGAACTCCGACCGTCCAAATATCCAATTGGACATCAGCGGCTACACCACGTTTCCTCCTGCCTTTGGCGTGACGCCCACCAGCGTGGCTTTTGGTAATGCAAACATTAACAGCACCACTGCCTACACCAATATTACCGTTTCCAATAATGGTGCTGGCACTCTCAATGTCAACAGCGCTGTTTTGGGTGGAACCGATGCCGCAAGATTCATCTTGGATATGAATTCCAATCCTCTGCCCTGGGCCTTAACTACCGGACAGAGCAAAATAGTGAAAGTGGCCTTCAACCCCACTGCTGCAGCTACCTATTCTGCTTATCTGCGTTTTGGCGATGACCTTAGAGCAGATCATGATGTCGCACTCACTGGAACCGGTGTGGACCCTGCGATTTCAACGTTCCCAACCGTATATGATTTTGGGACTTCGACATCAGATGCCTTCCCTCCGTTCAACTGGACCAAATATAACGCAGTATTGGCTGATCCCACAGTTCTGGGAACAGCAGGTAGCGGTAGTTGGGTTCAGGACGATTGGAAGAATGTAAGCTCTTCGACCAATAAAGCAGCCAGAATTGAACTCTATAGTACAAACAAGGGCTGGCTTATTTCTCCTCCGATTAATATTCCTGCGGCCGGTTATGAAGTGATGTTTGATGTCGCTTTAATGGCATGGAATAATAATAATGCACCTGCTACAACAGGCACAGACGACATCTTCGCAGTTCTTATTGGCGATGGCACCAGCTGGACTCCAGCCAATGTCGTGCGTAAATGGGATAACGCGGGATCGCCTTATGTCCTAAATAGTATTCCTCCTGCGGGCATGACTGTGTCCCTTCCCTTTGGCGCAGCCGGAACTTACCGCGTTGCCTTTTATGGCATCTCGACTGTAAGCAATGCGGATAATGACCTGATGGTAGATAACATCACCTTCCGTCAAACCCCGTCAAACCCCATCTTCGCCCTTAGCCCTAATGTGGCAAGCTGGGATTTTGGCTCAACTATGATCAATAGTGCTGCAACAAAGCAATTCACCATCACCAATACCGGTGGTGGAACGCTTAATATCGGTAGCGTAATTGCCTCCGGTGCTTATTACAGTATCAGCGTAGCTCCTGCAGATGTGGAACTTACTGCCGGTGAATCTACTACTTTCACCGTGCAGTATCTGCCCACCATGGCTGGAGCCGCTCACACTGGTACACTCACAATTACAGATAGTAGAGCCGTAACTACTGTTAATCTTACTGGTAGCTGCTTTGACCCCACCATCACCAGCTTCCCTTACACAGAAGGATTTGAAACAGTTACAGTTCCCGCCATGCCCTTGGGCTGGACGGTAATCGATAACAATACTGATGGTGATAAATGGGTTACATACGCTGGAAACTCCAGAACCGGCGTTAATTGTGCCAGAATAAATACAGATTATAATGCTGCCAATGACGACTATCTGGTTACACCCCCAGTTGTGCTTACTGGTAATCAGAGATTGAAATTCTGGGCACGTTCAAATAGTACCAATGCCAGTGATACTGATGAGATATCGGTTCTGCTGTCCACAACGACTCCTACTGCGGCAGCTTTTACTAATGTTGCAATGGCCTCCACTCCGGTAAATCTAACCTCTTATACTGAGTTTGTCGTTGACTTGAGTGCCTACACCGGGACCTGCTATATCTCCTTCACCCGTAAAGACGCTCCAGCGGATGGCTGGATTCTACATGTGGATGATGTGACAATAGAGAATATCCCCACGGCTCCTGTAATTTCAGTGTCTCCCAGCACCTGGGATTTTGGCACTGTGGATATAGCAGCTCCTGCTACCAAGGTATTCACCATTAGCAACACAGGTGGAGCAGACTTGACGCTGTCCAATATAGTTGCCAATGGCGCTTATTACAGCATCACGGCTCAACCTGATATGACCGTAACACCCGGAAATTCCACTACCTTTACAGTGCAGTTTGCACCTACAGTAGTGGGTGGACCTTATACCGGTGACATCACCATAAATGATAACAGAGCTCAGACTGTGATAACCTTGACAGGAAGTGCAATTGCCAGACCAGCAGGTTCCACCTGCGGCAATCCTTATCCTGTTACTTTGCCTCTGGTTAATTTTGCCGATGATACAGCTCTGTATGGAGATGACTATGATAACGCATGGGTAACACCTAGCTCTTACTATATTAGTGGTAATGACATGGTATTGCAGTTTACGCTTGCAGAGCCCAGCACACTGAGCGGCAATATCTCCACAACCAGTTCCTATCCTGGTCTGTTGATTGTGGGTCAGGAACCTAACCCAAGCACTCCCGCTCCGATATTGGGTAGTGCTACCGGTTCAGGCACATCTGTTACGATGACTCCTGTGATTTTACCTGCAGGCACATATTTTGCCATCGTTTCCAGTTGGGCGACTCCTCAATCCATACCCTTTACGCTGAATCTGAGCGCTGTTCCCTTATCTAATGATCCTGAACCCTCAGAATACCCAACTGCGTTTACGTTTGGAACTACAACTAATACTTCCATCCAGTTAAACTGGACCGGTTCAGTTGGAACTCAATTGCCTACCAAGTATTTGATCTTAGCCAAGAAAGCCGGCGGCACCTTTGCCACAGTGACAGATGGCGTACCAGTGGCTAATGATGCAGTCTGGACAGACAATAATGCAGCGATCAATGTAAATCATGTTGTTGGGGCTAATAGCTACACCTTTACAGGTTTAACTGAAGCCACTTCCTATGATTTTGTAATTTATCCCTATACCAATCAGCTTGGGAATACAAATTATAAAACAGACGGAACAGCTCCAGCATTTACAAAAGAAACTGTTGATCCCAACGTACCGATGCCGCTGCCCTACGTACAGGATTTCAATAGCGGCACATCCCTTGCAACCATCAACTGGACAGGGGATATGTCTATTTCGTCCACGCATGGCGCGAACGGCACAAACGGGCTGTACAAGAACCTCTACAGCTACACTGCCACGACCAATGTCGTGTCCTGCAACATCGGTCCGATGATAGCTGGTGCAGAGCTGAAGTTTGATTACCGCTTTATGGTTTACAGCGGTTATCCAGCCGCTGGATTTGCCATTGGCGCTAACGACAAAATTGAAGCCCAGGTTTCCACAGATGGTGGACTCACCTTCACCACTGTTTATACCGTCAATCAGGGCAACCACGTTACAAGTAGTGACTTTGCTACGGTAACCGTTCCTCTTGCTGCCTACAACACCGGCAATATCAAAGTGAAACTCCTGAGCACCTGGGGTGCCGGGGATTACTACTTAGATATCGATAACGTGATAGTACGCGAAACACCTTCTGGCCCCATCTTCAGCTTAACTCCCAACGTGGCAAGCTGGGATTTTGGCCAGACCATGGCCAATACTGCTGCTACCAAACAGTTTACCATCACCAATACTGGTGCCGGAACTCTGAACCTTAGTAGCGTAGCCGCCACTGGCGATTATTACAGTATCAGCATTGCCCCTGCAGATATGGAACTTACCGCCGGTGAATCTACAAACTTTACCGTGCAGTATTTGCCCACCATGGCTGGAGCCTCTCACCCTGGTACGCTCACTATTACTGATGGCAGAGCTATAACTACCGTTACTCTTACTGGTAGCTGCTTTGACCCCACCATCAATACTTTCCCCTTCGTGGAAGGTTTTGAAACCGGGAATACCGACCAGGCAGCTGCAATTAGTCAATGGATCCAAGCTACCGGTCCAGAATACACCGACCAATACTGGATGGCAAACAGCTCCATGACGACATATAACAGAACGCCAAGAACTGGCACCTGGAATTCATACCTGCGCTATGGTGGACAGTCCTATATGTTCCGGCCAATAGAGCTGACTGCCGGCATAGCTTACAACATCGAGCTCTATGCGCGTCAAGACGGTGCTATCGACACAAACGCCAAACTTCAGGTTAAGCTCGGCACCGAAGCCACAATCGCTGGTATGACCACAAGCATCATTCCTGAAACTGGTCTGATCTCCAATGATTACCAAAGGCTCTACGGAACCTTCTCTGTTCCCACTACCGGTACTTACTTTATCGGTATTCAGGGTTGGCTCAATTTCAGCCCTTGGTACATCAGTCTGGATGATATCACCATCGATCTGGCACCCACAGGCCCTCCAGAGGCTGTAACCCTGGTATCGCCAGCCGATAACGCAGTAGATTTACCCAGCGTGGGATTTGACCTCACCTGGACTACCGCCTCTACCGGTGGTGCACCCACCAGCTACACCGTCTATATGGCTTCCAGCGAAGAAACCATCTACGAAGAAGAGATCTTCAACGATATCACTGGCACCAGCTTCAACCCTGTGACCGATGGTCTGATGACCTTTAACTATGAAGAGCGTTGGTTCTGGACTGTGGAAGCAGTGAATGACGATGGCTCCGCTGTCGTAGATCCTCCCATCTCGTTCACGATCGAAGCCGACCCCAGTGTCTCCGTACCTTACTTAGAGAACTTCGATGCTCTAACAATTGGAGATATGCCCAATAATATGACCATCTTCGGTTCTAATGCGTGGCAAGCTGCTGCTAATATCGCCCCCAATTCAATGCCCAATTGCGCAGTTGCCTATTATGACTCCTACTATGACAAAGATGAATGGATGATCACTCCGCCGATTCAGATGGTAGCCAACCAGCTCTACACCATCTCCTTCGCCCTGAAAGCCCCGGGCTACGATGGTGTACCTGAAGCATTGGCTGTACATTTCGGAAACGCCCCTACCATAATGGCGATGAATGCCAATACTCCGCTGTATAATAACAACAATCTCTTCCAGACAGACTGGACAACCATCCAAGTGCCATTCACGCCAAGCACTACAGGTAATTATTACTTCGGTTGGCACGCCTACAGTGATATGGATATAGACTACGTTGCCGTGGATGATATTTCGATATTCATCCCTGCAGCTTTGGATCTGGCTGTAACCGGACTTGGTGGCGAAACCGTCGGTTTTGTCGGCTCTCCTGTTACTAACACTGTAACCGTGGCAAACGTGGGTGCAACCACAATGTCCAGTTACACAGTATATATCAAAAACGCGGTTGGTGACGCAGTACTGGCTCAGGAAACAATTAATGTAGCACTGCCAGCTGCTGGCTCCGCAGACCACGATCTTAGCTGGACACCTACCACAGCTGGAACGATCTCTGTGTATGCAGAGGTTGTAGCAACTGGTGACCTCGTGACGGCTAACAACGTATCCGCTGCCATGGATGTAACCATCTATTCTGCCAGCATGAACTTACTCTATGTTGGTGATCCTGAAACAACCTGGGGCTCCACGGCATATCCTTTTGACATGTATTATGAGGATTTCGTGGCAGAATCAGTTTATTTAGCCAGTGAGATTCAAGCAAGCTCTGGAACCATTTCAGCTCTGAGCTATTACAATTATTTCGCCACAGCGCAAACCAAGCAGGTTCAGATCTGGATGCAAAATACCAGCCAGACAACGCTTAGCTCCGGCTGGTTACCTTGGGCCAGTTATGAACTGGTCTTTGATGGCGAAGTGGACTTCCCTGTTGGATTAAACGAAATCAACATTCCCATCACTCCCTTCACCTATACTGGTGGCAACCTGGCAATCAGGACCAGTAGAACATGGGAAGGCGATTGGGTTTCTGATAATATGTTCTTAGTAACAGAATCTCCCCAGTATCCGAATAGAACACGGAATTATCGAGCAGACTCTGAATTCGTCGATCATACCGCTCCGGCTGCCGGAACTCTGTCGAGCAACATCCCCAATGTGCTGTTCTACGTGGATCCTGCAACTCTGGTGCTTACTACTGATACACCTGTGGTTACAGTATCTGAAACCAGTGGAGCCGTTAACTTGGATTGGGCTGTAATACCTTATGCCTATTCCTACAATGTTTACAAATCGGCTGATCCCTATGCCTTTGGCGCGACTCCTGATTTCACCATCTACACCAATACCTATAGCTACACTCCGTTGGCTGGTGAAACCAAGGCCTTCTACAAAGTAGCCTCTGCCACCTACCGTGACTATGTGCGCGGCGTGATGGCACAGGACTATGTATCAAAAAAGAATGCTGGAGACCTGAAACAAGTAGAAACCATACAGGTTCCCAAACTCAGAAATAGAAAAACACAACAATAACACATTATCTCACATAGATAATGCAGCAGCCTCCTCACGGGGGCTGCTTTTTTGTGGGGTGAAAAGAGAGCTAAGGCCGCTGCTGCTGGATTGGATGCGTCTCGTGTCCAGTAAGGCTGGAGGCCTTAATAGCGGAGAGGAGAGTACTCCCTGTTTGGGAACCGCAGCTATGACCTGTGATAAATGTGGGCATAAAGCTGCGGGTGCCCGGCCTTAAAAGGCCAGGAAGGAGTCTTGGCACGCTGGTCCCTGCTGGCGCCGCAGCTAAAGCAGCGGCCTGGAGTCTTTCAAGGAGGCTGATAGATCTGGGTATTGTCTGAGGGTTATGGGAACGGAATCCGCCACTACGATAAAACGATAAAACCCTAAAACGATAAAACGATAAAACGATAAAACGATAAAACCCTAAAACGATAAAACGTAAACGTTAAACGGTAAACGTTAAAGCGCTCCCGCCCCCAATCTGCGTAATCCGCGTGATCTGCGTGCCCCTCTAAACCCTCTAAACCCTCTAAACCCCCTAAACCCCCTAACCCCCTAACCCCCCTAAACCCCCTAAACCCCCTAAACCTCTTTTATCCAACCTATCCCCCCATTCCTCATCGTGTTAATCGCCTGTAGATCAAAGGATTTATTCCTACTATCTCCACGTCATCTACACGACATCCCATAGGGAATGTAGAATGTAGAATTTATGATTTATAATTACCACCCAATTCTACATCCTACATTGCCCATAATTCTCAATTCTCAATTCTCAATTCTCCATTAATTCTACATCCTACATTCTAAATTCTAAATTAACCCCAACAATTCTACATCCTACATCATAAATTCTAAATTAAATCTTCTTTGTCCACTCCCTGTCTCCACAATAAATATAGGAACTAGTCTTCCCAAATAAAACACTGGAGCCACCCATGAAAGCAAAAGTCAAACTCGCACTCCCCGGATTCGCCGGAAACATGGACGATATGGTGATCTATTACAATTCCCAGCTCAATTGCCTCATCGCCCGCAAAAAACCCGAAGTCAAAAATAAGATGGACGGTAGTTTTTGCCAGGAGATCTATGCCTTTGCCCGCCGCATCCACCTTTCCGCAGCCTATAAAGCAGATTGCGCCCGATACATCAAAGCCTACAATAGCAAAAATCGCCGCAATGGCCGCGCCCTGGTATCCTGGCCCGGCCTCTGGATGAAGGTGATGCGCGCCCAGGCCCGCGATCTGCCAGAACTGGATATCAAAGAACTATCCCGCGAAGAGGCTATTGCGCAAGACCTGAATTGCACTAGCATCGCCCGCGCTGTGCAGGCAGGCTATATTGAGCCGGTACAGGGCTGCGAACAGCTCACTGGGCTAATTTGATGTATAATTTAGAATGTAGGATGTAGAATTAATGGAGAATTGAGAATTGAGAATTGAGAATTATGGGCAATGTAGGATGTAGAATTGGGGGGGTTTTAAGGTTTTAAGGTTTTAACGTTTTAACGTTTTAACGTTTTAACGATACCGTCGCAAAAAGGAGCAAGCCCCGAACTCTGCAGGCGAGACGACTGCAATCCGGTACTGCCAAGCCCCAACTTCTGCAGGCGAGACGACTGCAATCCGGCACTGCCAAGCCCCAACTTCTGCAGGCGAGACGACTGCAATCCGGCACTGCCCACTTTTTGCACAAGCACTACAGCTCTGCAGGAGCACTTGCTGGATTGGATACGTCTCGTGTCCAGTAAGACCGGAGGTCTTAGAGGGGTTTTAAGGTTTTAACGTTTTAGCGTTTTAACGTTTTAACGATACCGTAGCAAAAGGGAGCAAGCCCCGAACTCTGCAGGCGAGACTACTGCAATCCGGTAGCTCTCTCGCATTTTTCTATTTACAATTTTCCCGCATCCTCCACCTTTGTTTCACTACATCAAAAAGGAGACTTGCCATGCCAGAACCCATTGAAATGCATCGCAGATATCTTCCCCATTATCAAGAGCCCGGGCAGATCATTTCCCTCACTTGGCGGCTGGAAGGAGGCCTTCCTCAGCAGATCATGGCTACCGTGCAAGAGATGAAAGTGCTGATGGCAAAGCTGATATCCAAACCAAATGAAGCCACCAAGCAAGAGATCTATCACAAATACCACGAGACCATCTTGCGCTATGATGCACAGCTCGGAAAGCACAAATCAGCAGGCTTGGACCTCTGCCAGCCCAAAATAGCCAGCATCATCACCACTGCCTTTCACTTTTACGATGCCAAGCTTTACGATTTACACGCCTTTTGTGTGATGCCAAACCACGTGCATTTGCTGGTGCGCCCCAAAGTCCAAGCCAATGGGGATTTTGCCCACCTCAGCGAGATCGTACGCAGACTCAAAAGCTATACTGCAAAGCAGATTATCGCTACTGGTATTCAGACAAAAACGGTGTGGCGGGCTGACTACTTTGATCGCTTTATCCGTGATGAAAAAGACTATAATTTCACAGTGGAATACATCCTGAACAATCCCTTGAAAGCGGAATTGGCAGAGAGGCAAAGGGATTGGCCGTTCAGCTTTCTGAGAGGCTGGGATACGCAGGAAATATAGGACGAGAGGGGGATGCTGGAGAAGGGAATGCTGGATTGGATACGTCTCGTGTCCAGTAAGACCGGAGGTCTTAGAGGGGTTTTAAGGTTTTAGCGTTTTAGCGTTTTAACGATACCGTAGCAAAAAGGAGCAAGCCCCGAACTCTGCAGGCGAGACGACTGCAATCCGGTACTGCCACTTCGAACTCTGCAGGCGAGACGACTGCAATCCGGTACTGCCCACTTCGGACCCTGCAGGCGAGACTACTGCAATCCGGTACTGCCACTTCGAACCCTGCGGGCGAGACGACTGCAATCCGGTACTGCCACTTCGGACTCTGCAGGCGAGACGACTGCAATCCAGCACTGCCAAGCCCCAACTTCTGCAGGCGAGACGACTGCAATCCAGCACTGCCAAGCCCCAACTTCTGCAGGCGAGACGACTGCAATCCGGTACTGCCACTTCGGACCCTGCAGGCGAGACGACTGCAATCCGGTACTGCCCACTTTTTGCACAAGCACTACAGCTCTGCAGGAGCACTTGCTGGATTGGATACGTCTCGTGTCCAGTAAGACTGGAGTCAATGTAGGATTTAGAATGTAGGATGTAAAATGAATGATTAGCCCCAATTCGTGCTAATTAGTGTAAATTGGTGGACAAGCCTCTAAACCTCTTTTATCCAAACGATCCCCCCGATCCGCGTTCTATAAAACTTCCGCACAAACGGCGTCCTGCACTACGCTAAAACCCTAAAACCCTAAAACGCCCCCACCC
>Ga0265295_1003380_pt1 | contig 23321 bp, 17 predicted proteins | sample Munlansysbiofilm_FD_192503 | JGI IMG/M metagenome (GOLD analysis project Ga0265295, IMG submission 192503) | Leachate microbial communities from a municipal landfill in Southern Ontario, Canada - Methane capture system biofilm | ecosystem: Engineered > Solid waste > Landfill > Unclassified ...
TCTGACAGAAAAAATAGTGATGGAGACAGCGAAGTACAAGACCCATTGCAAGAGGCGGTAAAACAAATTCTTAATAATGCAGAACTCAGAATATTATTAAATAGAGTTGCAACCGAAGTTGAAACTAAGCTTCGGGAAGTAGCAGGTAGCACACTTGAAAAATTAAATGAGTTAAATCCTGATATTGCTAATTCACTTAATCCAATTATCCCTACTTCTGAAAATCTGAAATGGTTGGATGTTTTTAAAAAAGTATCGATTGCAGGTGATGAAGATATTCCGATAAACAAAAGAGGTAGCGGAATTAAGCGCTTAATTCTGTTAAGTTTTTTTAGGGCAGAAGCTGAAAGAAGAAGAACAGAGAGAAACACCCCAAGTATAGTTTACGCAATCGAAGAGCCTGAAACATCACAACATACAGAACATCAAAAAAAATTAATGAATGCCCTTTTGACGCTTTCACAGTTGGCGCATACTCAAATACTTTTAACAACACACAGTGCAGTTGCAGTTAAAGAATTAGACTTTGAGCATATTCGTCTTGTAGCTCAAAATGGTACAAATAAAACAGTAGAAGAAGTTATTCCTAATCAGTTGCCTTATCCTTCACTTAACGAAGTGAACTTCTTAGCTTTTAATGAAATAACCGAAGAATATCACAATGAACTTTACGGCTTCATTGAAGCTGAAGGTTGGTTGAATACATACAAAACTGGTAAGCCAACAATAAATTACAACAAGATTCTTAGGGATGGAAGTACAAGAGTAGAACAAATAATCTTGACTGAGTTTGTCAGACATCAAATTCATCATCCCGAAAATACCAATAATACAAGATTTACAAACGAACAACTTAGTGAATCAATAAATCTAATGAGAGATTTTATTGAAGTACAACCATAATTAAAAATAAAATTCACAGAAGAAAAGTTAGAAAAATGCCCGAGCAACAAAACATAGAATACAAGCAAAGCTGGCACGATGACTATCTGAAATGGGTTTGTGGGTTTGCCAACGCCATTGGAGGAATGATATACATTGGCATTGATAACATAGGTAATGTTACGCATCTGGTCAACTATGCAAAGCTTATGGAAGATATTCCCAATAAAATCCGCAATGCTATGGGGATTATCTGTGATGTGCAGTTAGAGGATAAGCAGGGTAAGAAATATATTTCAATCAAAGTGAATCCCTATTCTGTGGCTGTTTCGTTGCGTGGCCGATTTTATTACCGTACAGGCAGTACAAAAATGGAATTAACAGGTGTTGAGTTGAATGAATTTTTATTAAAAAAGGCAGGTAAGACCTGGGATGATGTGGTTGAGGAAGGCGCTACCATAAAGGATATTGACGAACTGAGTATCACAAAATTTATAGAGGATAGCAAAGAAAAGGGCAGAATGCCAGAAACTAAAGGCTTGTCCGCATTCCAGATATTAGAAAAACTTCAACTTACCGAAGGGCGTAAATTAAAAAGAGCCGCTATTGTTCTTTTCGGAAACGACCCGAACCGGTTTTATCCAAATGTTCAGGTTAAAATTGGACGTTTCGGGAAAGATTCAACCGATTTAAAATTTCATGAAATTGTTGAAGGGAATCTGGTTCAAATGCTCGATGAAGTTCAGGCACAACTCAATCATAAGTTTCTGACCCGACCGATAGATTTTATTGGAATGCAACGTATTGAGAAAGATGAATATCCAGTAGACGCTTTACGAGAGATGCTACTAAACGCATTGGTGCACAGAACCTATATGGGAGCACATATTCAGTTGCGTGTATATGACAACAGGCTTTCAATATGGAACGAAGGTGGATTGCCTTATGGATTAACCGTGGAAGAATTGAAAGGAGAGCATAATTCACGGCCACGCAACCCTAAAATTGCCAAAGCTTGTTTTATGGCCGGTTATATTGATACATGGGGACGTGGCACGCTAAAAATATACAATTCCTGTAAAGAGCATGGCCTTCCTGAACCTGATATTTTAGAAAAAGATGGTGGTTTTATGGTTGCTCTAAACAAAGCGGTACAAGTTACTGATGAGGGTGGTGCAATAGATGGTGCAATAGGTGGTGCAATAGAAATATTTTTAAATGAATTTGGCACTATTCAATCCCGCAAAGCAATGGATAGTGCGGTTAATATTGAGATACTTGTAGAAAATTTCGGAATATTTTCGGAATATTTTCGTAGTAAATTTGGAATAACATCTGAAAAGCTTCAGGAAAGGTTTGGAAAGACTTCAGGAAAGCTTCAGGAAAGCTTCAGGAAAGCTTCAGGAAAGCATTTGCCAAATTGGTTTTTGATACTGGAATTGGTAGCCATTTATCCAAATATTATTGCGGAAGATATTTCACAAATTATTGGCATATCAGAAAGAACTGTGTATAAGAATTTTAATGCATTGCAGGAAAAGAAACTGATTGAAAGAATAGGTGGAAGGAAAGAGGGCTTCTGGCAAATAATAAAACAGTAAAATGAAATTCACCGAAGAAAAATTAGAAAAGGCTTTTACGGAGCTATTGGGGCAAGAAGGATTTCCCCATCATTTGGGCATTACCATTGTCCACAAGCCTGATGAAGTACTGATAGAAGAAGATTTACGAAGTTTTCTTTTAAGCCAATACGCATCGCAAGACATTACAGCAAATGAAGTCAATTCTATTATTCTTCAACTCAAATCGCTTCCTGCTTCTGACCTTTACGAAAGCAACAAAACATTTTTAAAAATGCTTTCAGATGGGTTTATTCTAAAACGTGAAGACCGAAAGCAAAAAGATATTTACATTCAGCTTATCAATTACGCAGGACTAAGCAAACACCGCCAACCCGCAGTAGACCAATTGCTAACAGTTGCAGCCGAACCCGAAGAACACTATCCACCCGATACCAACATTTACAAGTTTGTCAATCAACTGGAAATTTATGGAACGGAAAAGCGCATTCCTGATGGCATAGTTTACATCAACGGTTTGCCATTGGTGGTTTTTGAGTTTAAAAGTGCCATTCGTGAAGAAGCCACTATTTTCGATGCGTTCAGACAATTAACAATCCGTTACCGAAGAGACATTCCCGAACTCTTTAAATACAATACTTTTTGCGTTATCAGTGATGGCGTAAACAACAAAGCAGGTTCGTTTTTTGCACCTTACGATTTTTTCTATGCCTGGCGCAGAGTGGCAGGTTTGGCAAAGGAAGTTGATGGAATAGATTCTATGTTTACGTTGGTTCAAGGAATGTTTAATAAAAACCGTTTACGTGATATTATCCGAAACTTTATCTACATTCCGGACAACAGCAGAAAAGAAGAAAAAATTGTTTGTCGCTATCCGCAATATTACGCTGCAAGGGCTTTATTTGATAACATCAAGAAAGCACAAAAGCCCGAAGGGGACGGAAAGGGTGGAACTTATTTTGGTGCTACAGGAAGCGGTAAAAGCTATACAATGCTTTATCTTACCCGCTTGCTGATGAAAAGCGAGTATTTTGAAAGTCCAACCATTGTTTTAATCACCGACCGTACCGATTTAGACGACCAACTTTCGACACAATTTATAAACGCAAAGGGTTTTATTGGCGACAATGCTGTGGAAAGCGTTGAAAGTCGGGCTGACCTTAGAACCAAACTCCAAGGCAGACAAAGCGGAGGCGTTTTTCTGACCACCATTCACAAGTTTACTGAAGACACCGAACTGCTTACAGAACGAAACAATGTGATTTGTATTTCGGACGAAGCGCACCGCGGTCAAGTAAATCTCGACCAAAAAATAAGAGTTACCGAGGAAGGCGTAAAGAAGACATTCGGCTTTGCAAAATACCTGCACGATTCATTACCCAACGCTACTTACGTTGGTTTCACAGGAACACCTATTGATGCAACGCTTGATGTTTTCGGGAAAGTGGTTGATGCCTACACGATGACCGAATCGGTAAGAGATGAAATCACCGTGCGAATTGTTTATGAAGGCAGAGCTGCCAAAGTGGCTTTAAAAAATGGGGAGTTAGAAAAGATTGAAAAATACTATGAAGAAGCAGCCGAATTAGGAGCCAACGAATATCAGATTGACAAGAGCAAACAGGAAACGGCAAATATGTATGCTATTCTTGGCGACCCCGACCGTTTGCAAGCTGTGGCAATTGATTTTGTGACCCACTATGAAAACCGAATTTCGGAAGGAGCAACAGTAAAAGGGAAAGCAATGTTTGTTTGCAGTAGTCGTGAAATTGCTTATGAACTTTACAAAAATATTATTGCTCTCCGTCCTGAATGGAATGAAATTAGAGAAGCGGAAGAAGACGCAGAATTAACCGACAAAGAAAAGCGGGAATTGAAACCAATTGAACGCATAAAACTTATTGCCACCAGAGGACAAGACGACCCAAAAGAAATGTATGATTTGTTAGGCACCAAAGAGCAACGCAAAGAATTAGACAGACAATTCAAAAATGAAAAATCGAATTTCAAAATTGCAATTGTGGTTGATATGTGGCTAACAGGTTTTGACATTCCTTCCTTAGATAGTATTTACATTGATAAACCAATACAACGTCACAATTTAATTCAGACTATTTCACGAGTAAACCGTAAATTTGAAGGAAAGAACAAAGGTTTGGTAGTGGATTATATCGGAATTAAAAACCAAATGAATTTGGCGTTGAAGCAATATAGCGAAGGCGACAAAGACAATTTTGAAGACATTGCTGAATCAATCATCATAGTAAGAAATCATTTAGACTTATTGGCTAAACTGTTTCACACGTTTGACAATTCAAAATATTTCAAAGGCACAACTCTTCAGCAATTAAATACTTTGAATCTTGCTGCCGAATATGTGCAACAATCCAAAGACTTTGAAACTCGTTTTATGGGTTTGGTAAAACGACTAAAAGCCGCTTATGATATTTGTGCAGGAAGCGAACAGCTAACGCAGTTAGAAAGAGATTACACCCATTTCTATTTGGCAATTCGTTCCATAGTTTTCAAACTCACCAAAGGCAATGCGCCCGACACGGCACAGATGAGTGCTAAAGTTCGGGAAATGATAAAAGAAGCTTTGCAAAGTGATGGTGTGGAAGAAATTTTTAAACTCGGTGATGAAGCAGAAACCGAGCAAGATCTATTTGATGAAGATTATTTGGCCAAGATTGATAAAATCAAACTGCCGAACACAAAGATTAAATTGCTACAACAATTATTATCAAAAGTAATTGGGGAAATCAGGAAAGTAAACCGAGTAAAAGGAATTGACTTTTCCAGGAAAATGCAAGCACTTGTAGAACGATACAACAATCGTGATGCAAACGATGTTCTGAGAAGTGAAGTTTACGAAGAGATGGCAAACGCCTTAACTGATTTGATTTGGGAAGTCCACAAAGAATTTTCGGCAGGTGAATTACTAGGAATCGACTTTGAAGAAAAAGCATTTTACGACATCCTAAAAGAACTCTGCAAAAAGTACGATTTTACATATCCAGACGATAAATTAATTGACTTATCAAAAGCAGTTAAAATTATCGTTGACAGTCAAGCCAAATTCCCTGACTGGAATAAACGTGACGACATAAAATCGGCTTTGAAAGTTGAATTGATTTTGATTTTAGACGAGTTTGGTTATCCACCTGTGGAGAGAGACGAAGTATATGTTGAGATATTTGAGCAGGCAGAAAACTTTAAGAAAAACAGACAATGACCCCACGCAGCAGTCACACACATTTGCAAACAGCACAAGCCGCCACACAAGCCAAAACTTGTCAAAGAGCTTGCAAAGCCAACACTGACAAACGACCAAAAAAGAACACCGAACGAACAACAATGGCTATACGTAATGCGTGCGAAAGTGCTGATATGAAAGCAATTAAATTAAATAAACTAACAGCTAAACGAAAAGTGAAGTGCTTCGAAAACCCGCACTACGCATAGCCGAAACCGTTATAAAATATGATAAACGATAAAAACACAGGATTAATCCTGGTAGATGTGCAAGGAAAACTTGCCAGAATGGTATTTGAAAGTGAGGCACTTATAGCAAATATCGAAAAACTAATTAAAGGCTGTCAAGTACTGGGAATACCTATTATCTGGCTTGAACAATATCCCGAAGGACTGGGAAAGACGGTTCCGGAATTATCAAAACTTTTAACAAATCAAAGTCCTATTGAAAAACGGTTTTTTAATGCTTTAGAGGAAAAAGAAGTTGAAAATGAAATCATAAAATTAAATAAAAAAAATTGGCTGGTTTGCGGAATAGAAGCACATATATGCGTCTATCAAACAGTTATGGCGCTATTGACCAAAATGTTTCAGGTGGAAGTTGTTGCTGATTGTATATCATCCCGAGAAAAAGCCAGCATTGATATTGCCTTGAATAAACTAAGCCAAAAAGGAGCCGGCATCACCAATGTGGAGATGTGTTTATATGAGCTTTTAAAAGACTCTAAAAGAGATGAGTTTAAAAAAGTCTTGGCATTCATTAAATAGAAGCTGCTTAAAAAACCAATACATCGCTAAATATCAAACTATTATAGAATGTATTCTTGTAGTTGATGCATGGTTTTTGCGACCAATCACTCAAAAGGCGTGCAGCTAATATAGTGGTCTTGTCTCGTCAAAAAAAATGACGAGACGAGACCGTGATATTCTCTGGCGAAAAGTTTTTCAGCAGGCATTAATTAAAAATTCATTGTAGGTAGATATAGTTTCAGTCAACACGAAAGCTTTTACCCAACACCACAAGGCATTTTTCGTACTTTTGCAGCTTAGTTTTAACTCCTAAAAATGATTACAGCAAAAGGTATTTTCAAGTCTTACGGAAAAGTAAAAGTGCTCAAAGATATTGACTTCCACGTGTCCAAAGGCGAAATTGTGAGTATCGTTGGGCCGTCGGGAGCCGGAAAATCTACGCTCTTGCAAATCATTGGTACCATCGAACAGGCAGATCAGGGAAGTTTAAGCATCAATGGCTTAAATATTAATGATTTAAGTGGGAAATCATTGGCTGCTTTTCGCAATCAAAAAATTGGTTTTGTGTTTCAGTTTCATCATTTATTTCCTGAGTTTACCGCCCTGGAAAATGTGTGTATCCCAGCTTTTATTGCCGGAAAAACAAAAAAACAAGCCGAGAAAGAAGCCTTACAATTACTTGAATATCTGAATGTTATTGACAGGAAGGAGCACAAACCCGCTGCCATGTCGGGAGGCGAACAACAGCGTGTTGCCGTGGCGCGTGCGCTTATCAACCAACCCGCTGTGGTACTGGCCGATGAGCCTTCCGGAAACCTCGACACCCATTCTGCCGCTGAACTGCACAAGCTATTTCTGGATTTGCGCCAAAAGTTTAACCAAACCTTTGTAATTGTTACCCACAACACCGACTTAGCCAATATGGCCGACAAAAGTTATACCCTTGCCGATGGAAGCTGGCAATAACAGCACTCCAAACAATAATGAAGCACAATAAGCGTTTCAAAAAGAATACCTTAATTTCACGCTAAAGTATGCAAAAGCAGTTTTTTACCCTTCTATTTATAGCCCTCATTCTCAGTTGTTTTACGCAACCAATAGCCGCTCAGGAAGTAAGCCAGTCTTACGAAGTGCTGATGGAGTCAGGCACTGAGAAATATTCGGCAGGCGATTTTATCAGTGCCAAGACCTATTTTGAGATGGCATTGCAAAAGAAAAAAGACGATGCCACGGCCCAAAAAAAGCTCAACGAAACCGTCGAGAAAATCAAGCAGCAGATGGAAAAGCAGGAAGGCTTTTACCTGAAACTCGATCAGGGCGACAGGCTACTTGCACTCAACAAACTTGAAGAAGCAAAAATAGCTTACGAAGAGGCGCTGAAAGTGTTTCCGGACGATAAATATACCTTGGCGCAACTCGCCGAAATCAACAAAACTTTAGCCGCAGAACAAGATAAGCTGAACAGCTACAACGAAGCTGTAAGCCTCGGAACCAGCCTACTAGAACAAACCAAATATGAAGAAGCAATACTTCAGTTTCAGCAGGCCACAGCTTTATATCCAAAACAGGAGCTTCCTATCGAGAAGCTGGCCGAAGCCAAGCAGCTGCTCGAAAAACGTAAACTAACACAAACTAAAGCCGCCGGATTAGTAGCCGAAGCCGAAAATTTTATTCTTAGAAAAGATTATAAAGCCGCTATTGAAAAGCTGGAAGAGGCGCAAATATTGACGCCTGATGACGAATCAACAGCACAACTACTCACAGAAACCCGCGCACTCGCTGAAAAATCGGAAGCCTACAACACGATTTTAGCCAAAGCCGATGAGCAGTATGCCAACAAAAATTTCGATAAAGCCCGCGAGCAATACCAGACCGCACTTCAGGCCTGGCCCGGACAAGCTTATGCCGAAGACATGATTGCGCGCATCAATCAAACACTGGAAAGCGAATCTTATCTGGCTCAGGAACAATACAATAGCGCTATGTCCGAAGCAGCAAATTTTGAAGCTGACGAAGCCCTTGAGCAAGCTATCACAAGCTATGAAAAGGCATTGACTTTTAAAGAAAATGATGAGCTCGCCTTAGAAAAAATTGCTGCCATTCAGGCAAAGATTCTGGCTAATAAAAATGCGGAGCAGCTTAGTACTCAAATTGAAGGCCTGATGGCGCAAGCTGTACAACTGGAAAACGATAAGAAATACGAATCAGCACTGGGAATTTATGAACAAGTGCAATCGCTTGATCCTGAAAAAGTTGGAATAACAGAAAAAATTACAGAAATTCTGGCTTTAATACAGCAAACACAACAGATGGAGGCGAATTATACCGCACTGATGGAAACCGCCGAAGTACTGCTTACTCAAAACTCGTTGAGAGAAGCACGTGCGAAATTCGTAGAAGCCTTCAATATAAAACCTTCAGCATCAGAACCTCAGGAAAAGATTAATCAGATTGACAGACAGCTCGCGGCTAATGCACAGCAAGAAGCCGAAATGGAAAATGAATACACCAGACTGATCGGTCTGGCCAGCGAAGCTTATGGCAAGGAAGAACTTGCGCTAGCACTGGATTACTACCAACAAGCGGCTCAACTGAAACCAGAAGAACAGCTGCTGACTTCAAAAATTGGAGAAATCAACACCAAAATGAATCAGCAGCAACAGCTTGAGCAGCGCGAAAATAATTACGTAGAGTTGATAGCACTAGGCGATCAGCAGCTTGAAGAAAACAAACTTTCAGCAGCCAAAAGCAGTTTTGAACAAGCGGCGCAGCTATTTGCCGAACGCACTTATCCTGTGGAAAAAATAGCAGAAATTACGATATTAGAATCGCAAATAGCTGCTGCTGAGATGCTTGAGGCCAACTTCAATACACAAATTGAAAATGCCGACTTGGCTTTCAATGGTGGCGATTTTGGAAAAGCCAAACAGCTTTATGAAGCCGCGCTTCAGCTAAAAGCTTCCGAACATGCTGAGCAGCAAATCATTAAGATTAATGAGCAATTGGCCGAACAAGCAGCCGCTGAAGCACTTGATCTGGCCTTTACTCAAAAGCTGCAAACCGCTGACAGCTTGTTTGTGCTTGAAGAATGGGAACAGGCCAGCATTGTCTATCAGCAAGCTTTAACACTCAACCCATCAGCCACTTATCCAAAAAGTCAGTTGGCACAAATTGAAGAAGCAGTAGCTGCTATCGTTGTCGCAAAAGCCCTGGAATCACAAATTGCCAGACTTACAGCTCAGGCTGATGAAAACTTCGGCAACAAAAAACTCAGTCAGGCACAAGCGCTTTACAACGAAATTCTAACACTGGACGCTGCCAATGCACACGCCCTTTCGCGCACTGCTGAAATAAGTATTCAATTGAAAGCTGAAACTGCAGAACGTGAACAAAAATTTGAAGCAGCCCTAGCTGCCGGCGAGCAGTTTTTAGCTGACAAATCCTATCGGGATGCCATTGAGCAATATCAAGTTGCAAGAGGTTTAAAACCTGATGATGAGTCGGTTAAAACAAGAATACAACAAATTGACGACATCATCAAAACGGTAAAATTGAAGCTGATGACCAATTACAATAAAATCATCAATGAAGCTGATCAATTCCTTCAAAGCAGAACCTACGACAAAGCCATCGAGCTCTATAACAAAGCTGATTTGTTAAAAACAGGCGAAACTTATCCGGCAGAAATGATTGCCCAAATCACCCAGACAATTCAGGATAACAAGCTCGTTGATCTCAATCTAAATCCTGTTATCATACCCTCAGGAACAACAAAAAAGTTTGGTTTTGAACCGGTTAATATCACCGAGAGACGCACAAACTATATCCTTGTAAAAGCAAGAAACACCGGCACAAAAGGCTTCCCGCTGATTGTGAGTTTTGGAAGCAAAAACGGCCGCAATGGTGGTTTTGTATTGCCCATCCCCGACGACGATCAGTACCATGACTTCGTTATAAGAATCGGTTCACAGTATAAATGGTTCAGTGAAGACAATACCTGGATTGAAATTTTGCCGGAAAACGGCGAAGTAGAGCTGGGCATCATGCAGATTTCTAAAGGTTTTTAGGTTTAAAAAAAAGATTTGATTCTTGAAATAAACGTCTTTTAATTCAGGGCTTTTACAATATTTTCAGGGCTTAGCACCTATTGATTATGTGTTTATTGCTTTCATGTTGAAGCATTTACAGTTAGATAAAATCCTGTATATTTGTGCGAAAAAGATTTTTAACCACAGAAAACCATCAGAGGCTTAATCTTGTCTGTTAATTATTCTTTTGCTAAATATATATCTATATGAGTACTTTAGAGTCTTACTTTGAGCCTTTTAGAAAAAATACAATCGGTGACAAGCACATATTTAATACACCTTTTGGTTCAAAAACAATGGTTTACGCTGATTGGATTGCCAGTGGCAGGTTATATCGCCCTATCGAAAATCGAATCATTGATGAGATTGGCCCATATGTAGGTAATACGCATACGGAAACTAGCGAGACAGGAACGCTAATGACTAAGGCTTATCACCTGGCTCACAGAAAGATAAAGCAACATGTAAATGCCGGGCCACAAGATGTAATTATTACTGCAGGCAGTGGAATGACTACTGTTATTAATAAGTTGCAGCGGATTATGGGACTAAAAAACTGCGGCATTAACCAAAACGGCAAATGCCTTCTAAATCAGGAAGATAAACCGGTAGTTTTCCTCACTCACATGGAACATCATTCTAACCACACAAGCTGGATCGAAACAAATGTAGATGTTGTGGTTTTAAAACCCGGGAAAGACCTACTTATTGACCTTGACGAACTTAGAAATCAATTAGAAGAACACAAAGAGCGAACTTTCAAAATTGGTGCATTCACGGCCTGCTCTAATGTTACAGGCATAGAAACACCTTATCATGAAATGGCGCGTATCATGCACGAATACGGCGGTGTAGCTTTTATAGACTTTGCGGCATCAGCACCTTATGTAGATATTGATATGCACCCTGCTGATGATGAAGCTAAAAAGCTGGACGCCATTTTCTTTAGTCCACACAAATTTTTAGGCGGCCCCGGAAGTTCGGGAGTTTTGGTATTTGACGGTAGTTTATACAAAAGCAAAACACCTGATCATCCTGGCGGGGGCACTGTTGACTGGACAAACCCCTGGGGCGAATACAAATATATTGACGATATTGAATTGCGTGAAGATGGTGGAACTCCTGGCTTTTTGCAAGCTATCAGAACCGCAATGGCCATTGAGGTAAAAAATCAAATGACTACCAAAAAAATGCATGAGCGCGAGCATGAATTGGTGCAACAAGCATTTAAGGCTTTCAGGGCTATAAAAGGTGTGCATATTTTGGCTGATAATATTGAAGAGCGTCTGGGTGTTTTCTCTTTTTACATTGAGAACGTGCATTTTAACCTGGCGGTAAAGTTAATGAACGACCGTTTTGGCGTTCAGGTGAGAGGCGGTTGCGCCTGTGCCGGTACTTATGGCCATTTTCTGTTAGATGTGAGCCACGACAAGAGCCGTGAAATTACTGACCTGATAAATAGCGGTGATCTATCGCAAAAACCAGGCTGGATAAGGGCTTCTTTGCATCCAACCATGACAAATACCGAGCTCGACCAACTGATTGATGCCGTAAAACAAATTTCGCTGCATGCCGACGAATGGGGAAAAGATTATGTGTATAACAATCATACCAACGAGTTCAGGCATAAAAGCGAACCGGAAGACAAAACTGTCTGGGTGGAAAAATGGTTTGACTTATCCGAATAAATCAGCTTTGAACCACTTTTCGGCGAAGGCCGGAAGAAAGTTTTAAACCACTAAAACGGCACTGAATGCGGATATAAATACCTTACGGTAAAAAATAAAAGTAAGGCCATAATACCGATTGCACCAAAAGTAAAACCAAGTACATTTTTGCGTTTGATAAAAAACCAGCTTGCCAGGCCAAAAAATAACAGTGCCAATATTAAAAGTTGTAGTATCATTCTATTAGTAACTTATAGTTGATCAAGACGTTGTACCTTTTCTACTCCGGATATTTTTCCAATTTTATGAATCAATTGCTCCAGGTGTTTTGTGTCTTTAATCTGGAGTATTAAGCGGCCATCAAACTTTCCGTCGCGTGTATCAAAAGTAATGCTACGCATATTTACCTTCATATCATCGGATATCACCTTCGTGATTTCACCCACTAAACCTAAGGTATCGTTGCCACCAATGCGCAAGGCCGTCTGAAAACTCGTGCTGTCGATGGCCTCTTTCCACTTCACTTGAAGTACGCGATAGCTATATTTTTCTTTGAGTCGCTTGGCATTCGGACAAGTCAACCGATGAATCGTGATGCCACTGCCAATGGTTACAAAACCAAAAACCTGATCGCCAGGTATTGGATTACAGCACTTTGCCAAGCGATAATTCACATTACTGAGGCTGTTGTCGATAATCAGGTAATCATCCCTTCCCTCGTAACTTTCGTGCTTTTTGGAGTGCACGTCAGTCTCATTTTCAACTGCTGCTTCCTTTTCGACATTTTCATCTTGAAGAAGCAGTTTTTTTAGGGCAGGAAGTTCAATTTTATCAGTAGCCACATCATAGTAAAGCTCAATAGATGTATTTGTTTTATAATGCTTTACCAGCTTGTTGATCACTTCATCAACATTATGAATGCGCCAGTTTTTAAGTTTCCTGAGTAAAATATCCTTCCCAATTTCGGCTTCTTTCAGCTCTTCTTCTTTCAGGTAGCGTTTAATTTTTGATTTTGCTCTTTCGGTAATCACAAAGCCCAGCCAGTCAGACTTTGGCGTCTGCTTTTTACTGGTCATTATCTCTACCCGATCACCGTTTTGCAGCTCATGCCTTATCGGCACAACGCGATTGTTCACGCGAGCGCCATTGCAACTAGAACCTACAGCAGTATGAACTTCGTAAGCAAAATCAAGTACTGTAGCGCCTTTAGGAAGTTGTTTCAAATCGCCATTTGGCGTGAAAATAAACATCTTATCACTCTGATACTTATTGCTGTTGCGGCAAGAATAATCAAAGTTGATTTGGTCAGGATTTTCCAGAATATCGCGCACCTGATTCAACCAGTCTTCGGCATCCATTTTACGCTCCGAATCCTTGTATTGCCAATGTGCTGCCTGTCCTTTTTCGGCGATGTCGTCCATGCGCTGCGACCTGATTTGCACCTCAACCCATTTGCCATCGCTCATTTTCACGGTAGTATGCAAAGATTCATAGCCTGAAGCTTTTGGTGTTGTAATCCAATCGCGCAAACGCTTTGGATTGGGCTGATACAGATCTGTCACGATGGAATAAATTCGCCAGCAATCTTCTTTTTCTTTTTTTAGGGTGCTATTGGAAATAATTCGGATAGCAAAAATATCATAAACTTGTTCAAAATCAACATTTTGAGCTTTCATTTTTGCATAAATTGACGGAACAGATTTGGTGCGCCACTTAAAGTTGCAATCAAATTTTTGTGTAACCAATTCACGCTGGATGGGTCGAATAAATTCCTGCATCAACGCATCCTGCTTGTCTTTTGATGCTGCAACTTTTCCACTGATTTCGTGAAATACTTCAGGATTTTCATGGCGCATCACCCTCTCTTCAAACTCCGCTTTAATAATGTACAATCCCAAGCGATGCGAAATGGGAATATACAAATGCTTTACTTCATGGTAAAAGAGTTCAATTTTGTTGTCCTCTACGTCTTCAGGGAAACGCAAATCGTACAGGCGATGTGCAATTTTCAACATTACCACCCGAATATCATCTATCAAACTCAAAAATAGCTTTCTGAAATTATCAGACTGAAAAGATAATCTTTCGGTTTGAATAGCCGATACGCGGTTAAAGCCATCAACGATGACGGAAACATTGCTGCCAAATTTCTTTTCGATTTGACGGATACTAATATTGGTGCGGTTGTTTATGCCGTGCAGAAATGCAGCAACAACTGTTGAGGTGGCCAAACCCAATTCTTTCACAACAATAATAGCTAAGTCAGTGAGATGCAGCATATAATGTTTTCCCGATTTCATGCGAACATCCCGATATACCTCGGTAGCTAATTCATAAGCCTCACGAACAAGTTTTTGCTTTTCCTCGTTAATATTAGGTGCCAGAAGTGTAATCAACTCCTCATAAGCCTGTTCTACCAGGACTTTTTCAGTATCTGTAAGCGGCATTAATAAGTGATTTTAGTGATTAAAAAAAACGTTTGTACCCTTCGGGCACAAACGTTTTTTTGGCCTTAATCTACTCTATTCGTCTGTTGGTTTTACACCTTTACCTCCTCCCAGAGGCTGGTTAGAAGGATCAGAAATAGAATCTCTCATCTTGGTGTCGGCCTGAATATTTTGGAATTTATAATAATCCATAATTCCCAAATTTCCTTTTTTGAAAGCATCGGCAATGGCCTGTGGAATCAGGGCTTCAGCTTGAATTACATTAGCACGGGCTTCCTGTGCTTTGGCGCGCATTTCCTGTTCCAGCGCAACAGCCATAGCGCGGCGTTCCTCAGCTTTGGCCTGTGCGATATTTTTATCGGCATTGGCCTGATCCATCTGAAGCACAGCACCAATATTTTTCCCTATGTCGATATCAGCGATGTCGATTGATAGAATTTCAAAAGCCGTTCCAGAGTCTAGGCCCTTCTTTAGCACTACTTTAGAGATAGAATCAGGGTTTTCTAGTACTTTTTTATGTGAGTCAGCCGATCCGATGGAAGAAACAATGCCTTCACCAACGCGGGCCAAAATCGTCTCCTCTCCTGCTCCACCAACCAATTGCCTGATGTTTGCACGAACCGTTACCCGCGCCAGGGCGATCAACTGGATTCCGTCTTTAGCTACGGCAGCCACTTTTTTGGTGTCGATCACCTTGGGATTCACCGACATCCGCACTGCTTCAAGCACATCACGTCCGGCCAGGTCAATGGCCGTAGCGGTTTTAAAATTCAACTCTATATTAGCCTTATCCGCTGATATGAGTGCTTTTACAACTTCCTGAACCCGACCTCCGGCGAGATAATGGGCTTCTAAGTCGTCGCGCTCAAGCAGAAGACCCGCTTTGGTAGCCGCAATCATGCTTGTAACAATTGTGGAAGGCGGCACTTTACGCCAGCGCATCAATATAAGCTGTAACAGCGAAATTCGTACACCCGAAACTAGGGCAGTAAACCACAGCCCGACAGGGATAAAATAAAACAAGAACCAAATCAGGAATATTCCTCCTAATCCAATGGCAATCAACACATAAAGGTCTTCCATAACTGTTATTTATTTAGGGTTTTAATAAAAATTTTATTACTCTCAATTTTAATTATTTCAATTTCCTGTTCTTCATCAATGAATTCAGAAAGGGAATGAACTTCGTAGAACTCATCATTAATCAATGCTTTGCCAGAAGGAGTGCAACGCGAGATGGTGGTACCTTTGTCGCCTACTTTGAGGCCGGCTTCGTCGAACGTATTTACACGGCTGTCAATATTTTTCACAAGCATCAGGCGTGTCCAAGTTTTCGAGCGTAAAGCAAGGGCAAGCACTGAAACATTGATTAAAACTGTTCCGGCCAGTATATAATGCCCTTGTGGTTCGCCAAGACGCGAATAACCCAAAAACACCGCAGCAGCCATAATAGCAAAGCCTATAATACCGGCAAATCCGCCTCCGGGTATCACGAGTATTTCGAGCAAAACCATCAGCAATCCGACAGCGATTAAAACAAGTATAATTGTCCACATAATTATTGAATGCTTGCGGTTAAATGTTTCCCCAAAAGTGCTTGTTTATAGGGGTTTAACTTATCATAAGAGCCTGATTTCACGGCACATTTGCCTTTAAAATGAGTAATCCAGGCGCAGGTTTCTGCTTGTTCAGGTGTGTGTTCACAAACCTCCATAAGGGCTTCTATCACAAAATCGAAGGTGTTTATATCATCATTAAACAGCACAAGATTCCGCTCCTTTTCAATCACTTCATCGCTTGCAGGTATTATGGCTTCTTTTTCCTTTGTCATGGATGGTCAAATTTCTTTAAGCGTTTAAAATTACAAATATATAACGACTTAAACACTTTTGTGTTGTTAATTTCTAATAAATATATGTTTCTGGAAAAGATAAATGGAGAAACTGTCCGTTAGCTTGTCTTAAAAGACCATTATTTACATCCGAAATGCCTACGATAGTTTGATTTTGTAAATTTGCGGTATGAAAAACCCAATGCCTTCGCTACCCGATTTTGTTAAAGAGCTTCAGCTTCAGCTTCAAAAACCCTTGCCCGGAAAAGCTGTTCACCAGCAGATGGATCCCACATGGAGGCGCAACTATGATAACATCTGGCAGCACGATACTGCACCCAGAAAAAGTGCTGTCTTAATATTATTGTTCCCTGAAGGCCAGGATATTAAAACGATTTTTATTCAACGCAACACCTATGATGGCGTGCACAGTGGCCAGATTGCCTTCCCGGGAGGCAGGTACGAGATTTTTGACAGAGACCTAATTAATACAGCACTTAGGGAAACAGAAGAAGAGGTTGGTGTACCACAAAAAGACATACATCCAATTGGCCAGCTTACCGAAATTTATATTCGGCCAAGCAATTTTGATGTGCTACCAGTAATTGGCTGGACATCAACGGCTCCACTTATCAAAATTGATCCGATAGAAGTGTCGTCAGCCTTTTGTGTCTCACTTTCAGCATTGACAGATCCCGCCTGTAAAACCAATCAGGAAATTTTGATGGCCAACGAACAACGGCTCGAAGTACCTTGTTTTGCCATTGACGGAAAAATAATTTGGGGAGCTACCTCAATGATTCTGAATGAATTCACTGAAATAATCTCCCCAATTTTAAAAGCTTAGAAAAGATGCTATGCTTATTCCTCTTCGATAATAATTTCGCTGGTAATGGTTGAGCTTTTTTCAAGCATCACGCTTACACCACAATAGCGTTCTTGTGACAAATTGACAGCTTTTTCTACTTTTTCGCGGTCAAGTGCTTTGCCTTTCAAGGTATAAGTGATATGGATTTTATGATAATATTTGGGATGTTCTTCCGATAATTCGCCTTCAACATCTACATTAAAATAGCTGGGTTCTACACGCATTTTTTTTAGAATCGAGATCACGTCCATACCGGTGCAGCCTCCCAAAGCAGCCAAAAGCAAAGGTTTTGGACGTGGGCCACCATTTTTCCCACCTACTTTTTCGTCTGCATCAATCGGAATTTTAAAACCGTTTACTTCGACCTCAAAGGCCATATCACCTGACCAGTTTACTCCTACTTTATTCATAATATTTATTTTTTATAATTGAATTCAAAATACCCGGGAATTAGTCCGGCCTGAATGGAATCAATAAGTATGCCATCGGCATGGTAGCGAAATACCCAGCCATTCTGAACATAATTTCCAGCATCGGAAACCAAGATAGTATTATTGACAGGATGCAATCCCAACGCGAAAAAATTATGGCTGTTAGCGCTTATCACCGTGTTTGCAGGAAGCTGCTCATCAGTAATTTCCATCGCGTAAATATCTTTGTTTACAAAATAAATACGATCGGCGGCTGCATTAATTTTCAGTTGCTCGGGCGAACTTTCAATAGTAGGAAAATTAAAGCGTCGCTCGACAGATCGCGTCGCCGGATCAATACGGAAAAGTGCCGGAATCTCTTCATTCATAAAACCGCCGCTGCATAAAACCCAAATTTTCCGGTTCTTATCAACGACCATACTGTTGGGTTCCATGGCTACCACGATGCTGTCAACAAGCCTATCAAAGCGGATATCAATAACCTGAATAGTATTATTTTGCGTTGTCTGATTGTAATTGGACCAATTGCTTACAAAAACATTCTCGTCAATCATTACCATGGCTTCGGTAGTTTTTCCGGTGGTAATAATTCCCAAAGGTTCCATTGTTCTTGGGTTAAAAACAGCCAAGCCTTTCAATTGAAAATCAGAAATATAAGCTTTGTCCTGATCAATAATTTGTACAAAGCGTGGCGATTCCAGCTCCGCAATCCGACGTTTGAACACCCCTGTTTTGGCATCAATTACATATATATAAGCACTGTTATTGACGACCAAAAAGGCCTCGTCATCCCAAAATGCAATGCTGTTAGCCACATCGCCAAGCGGTGAACCGTTTAGGCGATAAAACAAATTATTGGTCATTTTCAACGAATCTTCATTGAAAAACGACAGTGAAGCATTGCCTGAAGTGAAATTTCCTTGATTAATCACGAAAAAGCCTTTCCCTAATTGCGCGTCAACCGGAAAAGAAGGTTCGTCATCATTTAATTTGGTGCAGGCTGAAAATCCTAAGATCAGGATAAACAGCCAAAGCATATTATTTTTCATTGTGCTTGGATTTGAATTGGTAAGAAACTGCTATTGCAAAATTGCGCCCCGGCATGGCACGCCATTTAATAGCCTGATAATCTTTGTCTAACAAATTATTTATGCGTATTTCAACTGCGAAGTCATTCCAGTTTTTCGAAACGGCAAGATGATGTAGCGTATAAGCCGGAAGTTGAAAACCGTAAAACTCTTCTTTGTTTAAGCTGGCATTTCGTGCCCCGGTAAACACTACTGAATAATGAAATTTCCAGCTTTTAACAGCAAGCGAGTACATCATATTAGCGTGATGCACAGGGATATAAATCAGTTGACGGCCTTGTGAGTTTTCCAGTTGCGCCACGCGACTCTCGTCGGTTGTTCGGGTGTAAGCGTAATTGAAATGCAGTTGGTGGCTAAAACGTTTGGAACTCAACTTTCCAACCAGTGAAACTTCTGCCCCACGGGCAAAAACATGCGAAATATTTTCAGGAATCCAATAGCGGTATGCCGTTGGCCGCCACTGAATCCAATCATTGATATCGGATGCATACAAGCCTGTATTGACAGCTATTGAAGTCTTTGACCAACGTTTTTCATACTGCAAAGAAAAATCAACTTGTGAAGCTTCCTCAGCTTTCAAATTAGGATTTCCGCCAGGATACCAATACAAATCGTTTAAGCCCGGAAGCCTGAAATTGCGGCTGACTCCGGTGGTAAACTTCAAGCCATCAACAAACTCGAGCAATCCTGTGTAAATCACATAAGGTGAAAAAATCATGCGTTTGCCATCCACATCATCCTGATGCGCACCGAATTGCAAGCTATTTCCATTTTTGCTTTTATAAACTGCTTCCAGCTGAACTGACAGTTGATTCCGGTATTTTTCATTTTCATAATTGGTCGAAAAAGCAAATTGTTTGCTGATATCGACTTTAGAAATAAGCTGCCAGCGCTTGCCGATAGCTTGTTCGTAGCTGATTGAATTTTGCCAGTAGTTGATTTCATTTCTAGAATCGATAAGCGAAACGGTAGCAAAATCGCCGCTATTAGAGGTTGTGCGTAAAAAATAATGCTGTTGTTCGTTAAAAAAGGCAGTTTTTATTTCAAGCGAAGCCTTGTTGAGATAATATTTGTACTTCAAAATATTGCGGTGAAAGCGGTCGTCCTGTCTTTCCTCGGGATTTCCACCACGCTCTATATTCGTCATTATCGCAGGCAAATTCCTGTCGTTCCATTGATTCCAACTCGTAAAACTTAATATTCCACCACCAATTTGGCCATGAAACTCCTGTAAAAAACCCCGATCGAGGAAGTCTGCGTCTTGCTGTTTCATTTTACGCGGTTCAATGGGCGCGGTATTTAGGTATTCAAAATCATTGATGCTGGAAGCCCTGAAAACGCGGGTTCGGAGATCAATTTTGGCATTTGACCAAGAAACATCAAGATAGGAACCAAAACTGTTAAAACTTCCAATGGCCTGTTTTGCAGTGAGTTTAAATCCCTCATTGAAGTTGGATTTGTTATTAATTGCTACTATGCCACCAAAACCGCCTTGCTGAACGGCAGCACGTGCCCCATAAGCAAGCTGGGCTTCATCCACAAAAAACACCGGCAGTCTGTTAAAATCCACCTGTCCGTGATTGGGTGAGTTTATCGCCACACCATTCCAAAGCACCTGGGTATGGCTGGCTGTTGTGCCTCTGAAAGAAGCTGTTGCGAGAGATCCCGGACCGTAATCCTTGATAAATACCTGACTATTTTGCTGCAAAAGCTCTGCCAGCGTTTGGGTTTGATTTGCTGCAATTATTTCTAAATCAATGGTTTGCTGTAGCCTTTCAGTTCGTACCTTTGGAGCAGAGGCAGTCACCTCAACTTGTTCCAGTAATAGCGTGTCCTGCGTCTGTGCGTAAAGCGGGTTGTGAGCTAACAGGCCAATAAAACCTGCAAAAATAATTGCAATCAGCTGTTTCATAACTTTAGCATTTTAATTACGCTTGTGTTATTTGCTGATTTGATCTGAATCAAATAGAGGCCTTTTCTCCATTCGGAAGTGGTGATTTGATCTCCTGAATATAATCTTGTGCTTTCAAAAATAATTTTGCCAAAACTGTCATAAACTATCAAGCTAAACTGCTTCTGGTCAGCAGCTTTCAGGCTTATCTGATCATCAAAGGGATTGGGATAAAAGTCGGCATTTAAGCCATGTTTTTCATCCACAGCTAAATTTGAAGCATCGTGAATTACGCCAATAGCATCCAAATCAAAACCTGAAGTAGGAAAAGGCGTTGGCCAGAGATCGTTAATCAATTGATTGCGAGAATCAAAACTTCCCAGTTCTATATCTAATTTTCCAACTACATCTTTGACTGAAATATGGGTTATTGCCATTTTATCCAGCAAAGGATTGTCGGCAATGCTATCCAGATCAAAAGGAACACCATAAAAGCTTCGGTATTTTCCGGCCAGCAGATGAATTTTGGTTGCATCCAAAGAACCGAAACTTCCAATCTGCTCATCTACAGGCGTTAGTGACACAGATGGAAACCTGAAATAGTTAATCCCATCGCTACTCACTGCTACAAAAGCTAGTTCGAGAAAGTCGTCAGCAACTGCATTTTCAAACACCGCAAAATCAGGACCGGGGCCATTCCATAAAGGAAAGGCAAACTGCAAAACAGCTTCTCCCCCATCACCCAGACTCACCACATCGTTATCGGCTTTCCCGGTAGCATTGGCTTCGTTACCATAGCTGGCATAGCCCAATCCCGGATTATCAATTTGCATCAACCCTCGTTCAACTGCGCAGCTTGTTGCCCAGTTGATAAAGCAGCTGCTGTCGGCATGAATGGCGTCGGTACCTGCCTGACCGGCTGGTGGCGCAAACTGTGCCTGTAACTGATTGCCTATCAAAAACAACAGCAAAAAGTTAAGATACACCTTTTTCATGGCTACTGCTTTACGATTTTTTGTATAGCATGTGAACCATTCTTAAATTGAATTTCAAGAAAATAAATTCCTGGGGCTAAAGCAGAAATATCAATCGCAGCAGAAACATTGTCAATTTGCTGATCAAGCACAAGGCCAGCCTGCATATTGAAAATTTTAACTGTATTGATCTGCTTGTTTGCTGTGTTTTTTAGCTGAATAAAATCTTTTGCAGGATTGGGATAAACCTGAATTTCAGTGGTTTCAACCGTGGCAAGTGAAGTAAATTGGGTATAGTTTACAGCCAGTGCTTCGGTAGAAATTCCGGCGGGGAAAGTATTGACAACATTGCCTTGCATATCATAAATAAAACCCGTGCCGAAAGTGACATAATCAGTGATAGTTACATAAAATTGCTGGTGAAGTGTGTCATAAACAATATCGCCAAAGGCAATATAACTGGCACTTCCCGGGTCTTCAATAAATTGACTGCTGACGATAATCATCGTATTCAGATCAATTATTCCAACGCCATTATTGAGTATCAGGTATAATTTTTCATTGATAATCGTTACCCCTTTTCCAATAGTACGATTAAAATTATTGTGCGTAAATTCATATGTATCAGGGTTTAACCAAGTAAGTGTTCCTGTTGTTCCATCCCAAGGTGTTCTGTTTATCGTAAGAATTTGATTTTGATATACATAAAGCGTATAGATACCAATTCCGTCCTCACCCATATCTATTTCTTCGAGCAGTTCGTAGGTAAAAGGATCAACAACGGCAACAGAACCTACATTGTTACCATAAGATCCCGGAACGGCAACAAAAAGCTTGTCGTTAAGCACCACCATCCCGGCAGTTTCGCCCGAAATACCTTCAACAATGGCTTTCAGTTCCAGCGTATTTTTATCAAATACTTTCAAAAACCCACTTGTTTCAGGATATTGAACCGACATAAATAAATCATCACCAACTACTTCCAACAAATTAGCACCTGAAGCAGCAACAGCCGCTATCCTGGTTTCGTTAACAAGATCATAGGCTACCAGCGAATCTGTAGCAGTGACATACAAGATGTTTTCATGGACAATGGCTTCCTGAACGGCCTGTGTGTATATCGTTCCAAGAGGCTCACTGATAGATGTTTGCGGATTGTAATGTGTTATTTCCACAAAATCATTCGGATTGGAAATTGCACCTCCACTTACGACATAAAGATGTGATTGATCAGGTGATTGAGCTGATGCTGTCGCGCCAAAAATCAACATAAACGCGAGCTGTGCCAGCAAGAAGGTTGTAAATTTTTTCATAAAAAAAAGTTTTAAGGTTAAAAAATAATTTACCTCAAAACTATCAGGAGAAAATGTGCCGAAAGTGCCTTAGACCTTTACTGTCGACAAGCTCTTATCCCGAAAGCTTTGCTAAACAAGGATAATGGCAGGTCTTCTGACTTACTCCCTTCCGGCGCCTTCCCATCCCGAATAGTTAGGACAGTGACTGAGATTACCGAAAGATTTTAAAGAGCTTACAGCAGCGGGAACTGTTCAGGATTTACACCTGATTCCC
>Ga0265295_1003381_pt1 | contig 23315 bp, 21 predicted proteins | sample Munlansysbiofilm_FD_192503 | JGI IMG/M metagenome (GOLD analysis project Ga0265295, IMG submission 192503) | Leachate microbial communities from a municipal landfill in Southern Ontario, Canada - Methane capture system biofilm | ecosystem: Engineered > Solid waste > Landfill > Unclassified ...
GTTGACGTCAAAACACTGCGCAGTCTCAACCAGAAGCGCCAACTTGTCATCGCTTTCAGCAAACGCACTATCGGCGCGCAGCACCATGATCTTGTCATGCCCGGTTTCCAGCACGCCCTCCCCTGCAGTGATCAGCTCCTCGTAAAGCTTCTCCCCTGGCCGCAGGCCCGTGAATTTTACCCTGATCTCGGCCAGATCCTTGCCCGAAAGCACGATCAAGCAACATCTTCAAGCATGGCCTCAACGGCCAGAAACTCATCAATGTCAAACGGCGCTTTTCGGCAAGTGGGGGCATGGACGGAGAGTATTCCTTGAATAAAATGCGTACTGAGCTGGGTATCCCGATCTAAGGCTCACTGCCCATACCAACAATCCTCGTGTTCCTCTAAGCTCCACGCCAATGAGCAAACTCAACAACATCCACGACACGTTCTTCCGAGAGACCATGAGCCACAAGGAGGTCGCTGCCGACTTTCTGACCAACTACCTCCCGGCAACTGTGCTTGAGCACATCAAGCTCGAAACACTGGCCATCACCAAGGACACCTTTGTTGATAAAAAACAGGCATCCCATTATTCCGACTTGCTCTATCAGGTGAACCTGACCGGCGACCGGCCGGGGCTTGTCTATTTTCTTTTCGAGCACAAAAGCTATCCAGACCAGTTCGTCAGTCTGCAACTCTTGCGATATCTGCTGGAAATCTGGGAGCTCTTCCGCAAGCAGCACAAGGATACCAGGACGTTGCCCTTAATCATCCCCATTGTGGTCTACCACGGCAAGCCCAAGGGCAAGGCTGTGCGCCTGATGGAACTGATCGACCTGCCAAATCCCTGCTTGGCAGCCTATGTTCCGGATTTTGATCTTTCCTTTTACGACTTTTCACCCGACACCGACGCCGCCATCAAGGGAGAGATTTGGTTGCGCCTTGTGCTGCATTGCTTTCAGGTCAAGAATTCTCCTGAAGATTTCGCTAAAATCGTTCAAATCATTTATCTTATCAGTGAACTCGACAACGATTCGCCGGCGCTGCAATGGATGGGAATCATCTTCCATTACCTCATACAGGTGGTGGACATTGAGCCCGACGTGTTGCAAGATTTGGTTACCCAAATCCTCTCAGCAGGCAAGGAGGAAATGCTCATGACTGTCGCGGAAAGACTTGAAAAACGGGGCGAAGCCAGAGGTGAAGCCAGGGGTGAAGCCAAAGGACGCAACGCCATATTAAGCCGCCTCCTCGCCAAGCGATTTGGACAGGATATTTTTGATATCAGCTTGCAGGAACGCCTGCGCAACGCCACGCCTGAACAACTGGACCACTGGGCGGAACGAATTCTCGACGCAAAAACACTCGAAGAAGTATTCGAAGAGCCATAACTGATGGTGCTGCAAAAAGTCGTCATCCACTTGAAAAAGGGAATCCACTTTTTAACTATTTGAAAGAACTGGACTTCATCCATAGCCTGACATGGCCCGCCTTCGTGGGAATGACGCTCCGGTTCTTCCATGACGTTTTGCAGCGACCTCTACCGGCAATGCTGTCGGCCAGTTGAACAACCTCTTGCCCTGAGTGCGCTCATGCGTTCGCACGCGGAACGCTTCCCCCTGGAGATGGCTCGTACTCAGGGACGAGTCGCTTCAAAGCCCACTTCACGCCACAGGCATCAAAACACCGCGTTACCGCCAACAATGCTTCAAGGCTCTCTGGCTGCTCTTTAGCCCCTGCGCCTGACCGCAGCACCATGATTTTCTCATGCCCGGTCTCCAGCACTCCTTCGCCCGCCGTGATCAGCTCCTCATAAAGTTTCTCCCCCGGCCGCAGCCCGGTGAATCTGATTTCAATCTCCGCAGGATCCTTGCCTGACAGGATGATCAGATCCCGGGCCAGGTCGGCGATGCGCACGGGCTGGCCCATCTTGAGCACGAAAATCTCTGCGCCCCGGCCCAGGGCGCCGGCCTGGACGATGAGTTGGGCCGCTTCGGGGATGGTCATGAAATAGCGGGTCACATCCGGGTGGGTGACCGTGACCGGGCCGCCGCGTTCGATCTGGCTGCGGAAGAGCGGGATGACCGAACCCGACGAGCCCAGCACATTGCCGAACCGCACAGCCATGAACGTTGTCCCCGCGCCCTGAAATCCATGCATGAGCAACTCCGCCACGCGCTTGGACGCGCCCATGACATTGGTCGGCCGCACGGCCTTGTCCGTGGACACGAGCACAAAGCGCCGGACGCCGTGCCGGACCGAAGCTTCCATGACCGTGCGTGAACCGAGAATGTTGGTGGTCACGGCTTGCCAGGGGTTGCATTCGAGCATGGGCACATGCTTGTAGGCCGCGGCATGGAACACGACTTGCGGCTGGCGCGCCGCGAAAACCGTGTCCACCAGGGCCGCGTCCTGCACCTGCCCCAGCACCGTGACATAGCGTGTGAATCCATGCTGGTGCAGGAGTTCCATCTCGATGGAGTACAGATTCTCCTCGCCGGCGTCGAAAAGGACGAGCAGGCGCGGATTAAAACGGATGATCTGGCGGCAGAGTTCCGAGCCGATGGAACCCCCGGCCCCGGTGACCAGAACCACCTTGTCCGCAAGGTAGCCCTTGATCCCGGCCTCGTCCAGATGCACTTCCTCGCGCCCCAACAGATCCTCGTAGCGCACGTCGCGCAGGGCCTTGACCGAGACCTTGCCGCTGGCGATGTCGGCCAAGGCGGGCAGTTTCTTGATGCCGAGCTGGGCGGACTCGCAGGCATCCACGATCTCGCGCAGATGGCCACCCGCTTGGCCCGCGCTGACCAAAATTTCCTCGGCGCGGGTCATCTGGGCCACGCCCACCAGCGCCGCCAGCGGCCCATACACGGGCAGGCCATGGATATTTCGTCCGATCCGGGCTTGATCGTCATCCACAAAACCCACTAGGTGCAGGCCGGAATCGCGGACATCCAAGATTTCCTTGGCGATGCGCGCACCATCCGCGTCAGCCCCGACAATGAGTGCCCGTATGCCGGAAGCGGGTGCGCAGAACCTTTCGGGCAACAGGGCAAAGAGCCAGTCTTTCGGCTGCGCGGAAGTCTCGTAAAAGGAACGGATCAGTACCCGGGCCCCGCAGGCGAAAACAAAGGCCAGCAGCGGGTCCAGGATGAATACGGAGCGCGGATGGCCCTGAAAATGCGAGGTGAAGGCCACATAGATGATCAGCGCCACCTCGGCCATGAACACCGCCCGCCCGATCTTCCACAAGTCGGCCAGACCGGTATAGCGCCACATGCCCCGATACAGGCCGCAAGCCCAGAAGAAGGCCACTTTAAGGCACACGGCCACCGGCAAAAGCTTAACCATCTGCCGAAAAAAATCCGCCGGGATGTCAAACTCGAAACGCAGCAAAAAGGACATGACCAGCGCCAGGGCAAAAAGTCCGCTCTCGCCGAGGAGCATGAGGTAGAGGTTTTTATTCGCCAGCAGCCGGGGCACTTTCATCGGGCACCTTGGTGTTCCACAACATATCGACGTTTCAGCGAATAATGCGTCCAGGCCCACAGGCCAAAGGCGGCGGCATCAATGCCAAGCACATGCCAGGCGCCATGCCTTCCTGCCGCAACCACCAGCAGCGCCACCAAAATCTGGATCACTCCGTACGCCGCACTCACCTTCCAATGCGCAATACCGCGCTCATTGACCAGAAATTGATACAGATGCCTCCGATGCGGCGCAAGAAGGGATTCCCTCCGCCACAAGCGCTCGACCACTGTCACGGCCTCGTCGGCATAAAATGGAAAGAGGAAGGAGGCAAAAACGAAAAATTCTGTCCACGATCGAGCCATCAGGCACACGGATGTCGCAAACAGAAAGCCCAAAAAGATACTGCCCACATCGCCCATGAACAGCCTGGCCCGGGGCAGATTGAAAGGCAGGAAGCCTAGCAGCGCACCCATGACCGCCACGACTGGATAGAACAGCGGGGTTTCAGCCGCGCCACCGAAAACCAATAGGCAGACAAAGGCGACCACCGCGGTGATGCCGGCCAGGCCGTTGATTCCGTCCATGAAATTGTAGCAGTTGGTCGTGGCAACCACGAAGAAAAGGGCGGGCAAGAGCAGGAATACAGGCCACGTAGCAAACCCCGTCCACAACGCACCGCCCAAAACAAGAAGAGCGGCCATGAACTGGGCGGCAAGACGCACCCCAGCGGAGATGCTGCGCACATCATTGACAAAGCTTAATGCTGCCAAAGCTACGAGCGGAAGCCAGAAAAGTGGAGCGAACCCGACACCGATGGCGCCCCAAACAAAAGCGAGAACCAGCCCTACGCCCCCGCCCTTGGGGGTGGGCCGGACATGGGAACTGCGCTCTCCGGGCAAGTCCAGAAACCCGGCACGGGTCAGATATCGAGGCACGAGTATGCAACACGGGATGCTCAGCACAAGGCCGGCAAAAAAATACAGTGCCGCACCTGTCATTGACGCCTCAAATCTTCGGCCATCTGATAAATGCCCCGTCGCAGGTCCCAGGCCGGGTTGAAGCCCAGCTCACGGTGAATTTTGGCGCTCGAATATCGCGCGCAACCCGCCAGTTTGCTCAGCCTGTCACCGTTTAGGGGGGCTTGTATCCCAAGGCGCTCCAGCATGTCCCCCAGAGCGGCCCCGGCCTGCAGCAGAACGTAGGGAACGGACGGCCCGGGCTTTTTACTCAGGGCCTCATGAATCCAGGCCAGCATATCATTGGTGGAGTATTCCTCGCCATCGGTCAGAATGTAAATCTGCCCGCATGCCGCAGGGTGCGTCGCCGCCAGTAGGCAGGCCTGCACGACATCCTGCACATGGACCATGGAGCGCCTATTGGGGGGAAATGTGATGGCCGGAAAGATGCCCTTGCGCACCGCGCGGATCATCAGATCAAGATTCCCCTTGCTCCCGGCACCGTAAACCAGCGTGGGCCGCAAGACCACCGGGCAGGATAACGGGAGCTCTTCGAGCACAATGCGTTCAGCCGCCAGCTTGGTGACGCCGTAGGGATTCTGCGGAGAACATGGCGTGGACTCATCCCAGACATCTTCCCCGCCCTCGCCCATGGCCTTGACGGAACTGAGCAGCACGCATGAGCGCACGCCAGCCTGCCTGGCGGCGCGAAGCAGTGACCGCGTGCCGTGCACATGCACGGCTTCGTATTCAGCATTTTCGGCGGCGTTTCTGGCACGTGTATGCGCCTTGCCCGCCAGATGAAAGATCGTGTCCACGCCTTCAAGGTTTTGCGAGTCGATCTCGTCCCGGCCCAGATCCTCCTCCAGCACATGCCTCCACGGGCCTGTGTGCGGCCTGCGCAGCATGGCTGTGACCTCCCAGCCCCTACTCGTCAACTCCCGGCACAAGGCGCGACCGATAAACCCTGACGCGCCGGTGACCAGGGCGCGAGCTCCAGGCAACTCCATAACTAATTCGTCACTTTATATGCTCTGGCCCACGGAGAGTTATCCACGACCAGGGTGAATTCCTCGGCAAAATCCAAGGGCGGGCGCAAGAGCATCTGCACCATCATGGACCGGTACATCTTGGCATCCATCAGAAACACCTGCCGCGACATCTGGTTGACGACGACGTGCATTCCAGTCCCGTTGGGCCATTCGAAATGTCTTGTTCCGGATTCGTCAACCACGTCCATGGAATCAAGAAGCGTGGGCTTGCCGCCAACTACAAGCGTACCGGCCGCCGAATCCATGCGGACCTCACCACGCACCTGCTGAATCTTTCCGGGAGAACTGGTCCCGGCAGCAATGTCCCAGTTTCCATAATAGCTTATCCAGGAAGCCAGACGCAGGTTTTCCCAGGATACAATAAAATAGTTGGACACGGTCGTGGGCCAATTCGTGTCATCCACGACTAGTTCGGACAGGAATATCTGCGCCTGATCCACTTTCATTTTTTGAATATCAGCCACGGGATTGCCCGAGAACAACGCCGTACGCACGTCAACGTTGTTTTTCGATCCATCTTCGAGCATGGCTTGCCCGAAATACCGAATCAGCTGACTCGCTTGGCGCGGAGAGGTCGCGCTGTGTACCCGCGCAAGAGGATAGAGCCACTGCCCCGACTGCCGACCGCCATCGCCGAACGTTGCCCGTTCGGCATAGTACTGCCCTGCGTAACCGTAGTCCCACCATTGCCAGAGCAGGGAATCCGGCGTTGTCTTTGCGCGCAACTCCAGAAATGTCTCGGCGTAAATCTTGGGCAGCACCGGCGCGGGCCTCACCTCCTGCATGAACACGGCAGAGGGCCACAAGACCACGCAGGCCAGGATCAATTGCGCGATCCAGCGCCGTCCCTGGCTCTGGCCGAGCATGCTCATAAATTCACTCAGCCCCAAACCAAGCCCCATGCCGATACCCACGGTGCCGTACATGGCAAACCTGTTTCCAAGCTTAACACTGGCAATACCGAGGGCAAGAAAGGGTAAAAACACAAAAAGCGCAGGACGACGCCAGCAAACAAAACCAAAGCCCAACATACCCAGAACAAAAACGACCCAATTCCCCCCCAAACGCGGCCCGAGTTGCCCCCAATCGAGATTTTGGGCTTCGCGCACGCTCTGTGCGATATCGGGAAGTTTCATTCCGGTAGCGTTGTTCATCATTTCCGGGGTTGCGATCTTGGTATAAACATAAATCTTGCGCAGCAATTTATGAAATATCCCATCCAGATCACCCAGATACAAAATAACTACAGCCAGCGTGAGTAGCATTGCGATCTGAACCATTGGCGGGATCGGCCTGCGACGCTGCAAACACCCCAGCACTCCAAGAACTGACAGAGCCATCCCAAGCCAGCCGCCGAAAGCCGTTCCAAGAATCAGGAGTAAACCTGCCCAAAAATAGAATCTTCCTTTATCGTTGACAGAAAAAAAACCTACCATACCTGCCATGCCCAAAGCCGGAAGCAATATGCTTGCGCTGCCAGGATATACATACAATGCTAATCCACCGCTCACGCCAGCCCCTAAAGCCAACGCCAAATTCCATCTGTCGCTTTCAACTGAACCTTCGGACGATTCGATGCGCGTGAGCATCACCAACCAGATAACAAGACAACAGTACATGGAAATCGGGAACAACAAATTTATGACATCCGTATCACAAAAACCAAGCCGGGTTCGTACCAGGAATCCCAGCCCGGATGTGACTAAAATCCCAAAAACGAGGCCCCCTTCAGGCAACCGCAAAAAACGGGACAGTAAACATATTGGCAATGCCAACAAAGGAACGAACAGTATCGGTGACCAGAACCCGACAGCGGCGAGAGGAAACCCAAGCTCTGAGATGCCCTTCAATAACAGCGTAAACGCACGGTTGGCATGCCGACCGAGATCCTTTACCCCGGCCAGCCATGTATACGCATCATGCGTAGCCATGAGGCGCTCACCATCAACTAAAAACGACTGATCCTGCCAAAAGGGCACTTCCGCTAGACGGATTGCTACAGTTGTAAAAATGACAAGTAGCAAAGCCAGCCAGAATTCACCGGCAAGGGAAAGGGCAAAACGTGCAGGTCTGTTCATCGCGGTTCCAGAGAAGATGAAAAAAATTGACAAACACCAAGTCAGGCGACGTGGGTTCCGATCAACGAAGTGTACACCGCGAGAGTTTCCGCAATGATGCGCTCCGAAGAAAATTCAGAAACCGCAAGACGTCTGGATTCATGCCCCATTGATTTACGCAACGCACCGTCCAAAACAAGTTTTTCTAATGCATCCGCCAAAGCCAAGGCGTCCCTGGGAGGAACCAGAAACCCATTGACCCCTTCACGAACGGTTTCGCGACATCCAGGAACATCGGTAGTAACAATGGGTCGTCCAGTGGCCAAGCCTTCGAGAAGCGACTTGGGCAAACCTTCCCGATAAGAGGGCAAACAAACGATATGACTCTCGGCCAACAGTTTCGGAATATCGTCACGATGGCCAAGCCATTCAACAACGCCACTGGCCTTCCATTCATCGAGAATATCCAAGGAGATGGACGCGGGGTTTTGATCATCCGGGGCGCCAACCAACAGAAAACGGATATCTCTGCCGCGATTCTTCAGAATTTGAGCAGCATGAACATACTCGCAAACACCTTTATCAAAGAGCATTCGTGCGATCAAGATAACGGTGAGTTGCCCGGACGGCTCGGGGGTACCAGGAAAAACGTCGAGGTCAATTCCGGAGCCACGGATCAGATGCACAGAACGACAGCCAAGACGCTCTACATAGGACTTATCATCACTATTTTGAACAATGATTTGCGACCGCGAAAGTAATAACCGGATGGCAAAGATCGCCAAAAATTTTAATATCCGAGCAACCCAATTAGAAGAACTAAAAATCCAACCTAAGCCAGCAAATGCATTTACAACTTTACCAATCCCACAAATTCGAGCGGCTAAAGTTCCACATAACGAAGGCTTTACCGCAACATGATGAACTATATCAGGGCGTTCGCTCTTATATATAGATATGAGTCGACATACAATAAAAATTAGTTCTAAAAAACTTAAGCTGCGCCTAGAAAAAGGAAAATTTATTAATCGAACTCCTGCATCAACAATTTGCTTTCCATGCAAATCAACCTGTGTAACGAGTACAACTTCATAACCAGCACGCTTTGCCTCAACAGCCAATCCCAAACGATGAGAACAAAAATACCAGTCTTCACTAATGAAATAAAGAATCTTCAAAATATACTCTTTCTATTTGCAGCTTGGCTTGAAGAACAAAACATACTTTATATAATTTTTCATTTTTTAAATCCCTATAAAAACGGCATCACGCAAAAATATTTACCAAACGCACACAATATCACAAAATTGTACATCAACTTGGTCGAATCGGAAATAAGTCGAACCAATGAAAATAGTTTATACCTAAACTGCCCGCGCTATCTTAAGAAAACAATACCAACATTGTAATCTCAACATTTTTGAAGCACCACGTTGATATGGGTAAAGGCCAGAATTAGTCAGCTTGGCACCGCAGCCTCTGCCCATGCTAGATGGTCTGTGGAAGAAACATTCGGCAGTGGGCGAAAACGCTCTCCTGCTATGAATCTGAATCCCGCATCCAAGAACTGTCACAAAATTTTCCGGGCTGTTGTTATGCGTTCCACACCATAAAGAGGAGTCTTACCATCTTCTCCAACGTAATTCTTCACCGTTGTGAATCCACACTGACGTAACAGCACCAATTACAAAGGCGGGATCCATCCATCGATCTCAGAAATGACTACATGAGCACCATTGACCTGCCGGAAAACTTCGGACCACTCAATTCTTGAGGGTTTCCCCACGGTTCATGTTTTTTCCATACTGCCGGCAGAAGTATTCAGGCGTCATGTAACCTCCCATGTGGCATGGTAAGCTTGGACCACATCCCGAATATCAAACGTCTCAACCACCCGCTGACGCGCGCTCAAGCCAAGCCGTCTCAATTGGGCTCTATCCATGTCATACATTTCTTTCATAGCCGCAGCCAAGGTCCTTGAATCTGCAGGAGGAACCACCTTACCCATATTTTGAACGACAAAGCGGGCATCGCCTACATCAGTCGTGACAACAGGCACCCCACATGCCATTGCCTCCAGAAGCACATTGGGAAAACCTTCTCCCCAGGCAGACGACAAGACAAACAGATGAAAGGCTGACAATAGACGGGCAACATCATCACGCTCACCAAGCAACTGAACTTTTTCAGAAAGCCCTAGCCGATTGACCGCTGATAATAATTCAATATTGCAGTTGTCGACGCCACGACCAGCCAAAACAAAATGTACATCAGGGGCAGATTTCGCCAAAAGCGCGGCTGAGTCTAAAAAGCCAAGGTGGTCTTTCATCGGATGAAATCTAGCCAAGTGTCCGATTATAAATGATTGCGCAGACAAGCCCTGTTCACTGACTAGTTGTTTGCGGGCTTCAGGAATGGGACAGTATGCGCTCGTGTCGAGACCGTTCGGTAAAACTCGCGCATTTGCCACAGCATAACCAAGCGCGTTATGCTGCTCGGCGGCCACTACACTGTTGTAAACAATAGTTCGTGGACATAAAGAACACCAAGCTCCCACCCTGATAACCCATCGCAAACTTAGCTTTTCCTGGCTCAAATCGTTGACGGAATGGCGCACGTTCCAGACCACCGGCTTGCGCCAAAGCCAACCCATAACCATTGCCGCGATGTTCCCGTGGTACATCCAACCCACTACCACCTCAGGATGCAAACGGGCAAGCAAACTCAGCAGCTTCCAGATGCGATGCCCTAACACATAAACAGGCACCCCCATTTTGCGCATGGCATTCCCCTGCGGTCCGTCATTCCCGAGACAGATCACAACCTGGCCTTTGGACTGGCTCTCCAAAAGCCGAACAAGCATGCGTTCGGCCCCTCCGGTTTGTAGGCCAGAGATAATGTGACATGAAGCGATCATAGTGCGCCCATTGCTCTTTCTAATCATCCATCACCCTCACAAAGATCTCAGGAAAACTGACCTTCTCCCACAGTTTGACCAAAATTTATAATAAAAGATCGTTGAAAGACAAAACCGATCGCCAAAAACCGGTTCTTCGTCGTTTGATGTCGAATTGACCGACCTCGATCAGTTTGGTTAGCCCTCGCTCAGGAGGACTGCCATGCGAGCTGAAGAAATCTTTGCCTTGGGCCTCGGCCTCATGCCGCCCTGGAAAGTTATGAACCAACGTCTTGATACGGAACATACACCTTCAAAGCTCCACCTAGAGATCGGTGCCGACCGCGGAGCACTGTATCCGTGTCCCGAGTGCGGAGCCGCGTGCAAGGCTCATGACTTCAAGGAATTCACGTGGCGGCATCTCAATTTCTTCCAGCATCATTGCTATCTCACGGCTCGACTACCAAGGATCAATTGCCCTGAACACGGAATCCGACGAGTGGACGCCCCATGGGCCAGGGAAGGCAGCCGTTTTACCCTGCTTTTTGAGCAGGTTGTCATGAGCCTCGTTCGAGAGATGCCGGTCAATGCCGTCGCGCGTCACGTCGAGGTCACGGATACCCGTCTGTGGCGCATCGTCCATCACTATGTGGCCAAAGCCATCACTGCGCTGAACTTGAAGAGCCTCAAGGCCATCGGTCTGGATGAAACCGCATCCAAGCGTGGGCACAACTACATCACCGTCTTCATCGACCTGGACCGTTCCGACAAGCCCGTGATCTTCGCGACTCCTGGCAAGGGCAAGGAATGCCTGACTCAGTTCTGCACGTTCATTGAAGCCCATAATGGTCGTCCTGAAAACATCGTCGAGGTAGTCTGTGACATGTCGCCTGCTTTCCTCTCTGCCGTCGAACAGAAGTTCAAGTCCGCCTCGGTGACAGTCGACTGGTTCCATGTCGTCCAACTCTTCACCAAAGCCGTTGATGACGTCAGAAAGCTTGAGGCTAGGCAGTTAAAACTGCCTGACCACACCCGCTGGGCCGTGCTCAAGGGTGCCGAGACAATACGAACGGAAAATCAGGAGCACGCTCTCCTGGAGCTTGTCGAGCAGGGCTTCGCTACCGCCAAGGCCTACCGTGTCAAAGAACTACTGCGCTGGGTTCGACGGGCCGAATCGAAGCAGGCCGCCAAGTGGCGAATCACCCATTTTCTCAAGCATGCTGCCGAGTACGCGGCTGACTGCCCGCTATTGGAACCCGTGCGCGGAGCATTGGCCAGCTTTGAAAGGCATTTGCCGCGAATCCTTCATCGTTGGCATTCCTTGCACACCAATGCGAGGCTCGAAGGGTTCAATGGCCTGTTCCAGGCAGCGAGGGCCAGAGCCAGGGGATACCGGAACGTGGAGAATTTCATCACCATGGTCTACCTGATTGCGGCCCCGATTCAGGTAGTGGTGGCTACATGAATTCCACATCAAACGACGAAGAACCCAAAAACTCATTAAAATTATATTCCCGACAGAATCCGAAATGCGTCTACGTCTCAACAAACACACAATACTTTAAAACATAAAGACAATCGAGAAGCTATAAGCTTATTACACCATACTAATAGTATTTTTTTTAGCTAACTACTTCAAACCAAGCTTAAATTAAAAATTCAACCTCTTAAACAGCCATAAAATAAATCTTTTACGCAAATAACGCCTTTAAATTCACAAGCATCATTTTACATATGTGACATATCCTGTAAATTAATATCAATAAAAACCGTAAAATACATAAAAATTGTTATACAAAATAAATATAATTGCCTTAGTGCGAGCAGTCTTTGGAAGGATCTTTTATAGGCAGCAAAACTTGATCTAAATATAGCCTAGCAATCTTATCTGGAGAAAAATCCAATGATCTTTTAATTCGCCCCTCACGCGTACCTACAGGGTTATACAGAGACATATCTATTCCATTAGCTAGAGCTATCGGGTCTTCGCTTGGGACAAGAAGACCATGAATACCATTTTCTAATATTTCTCTAGGCGCACCGAAACAATCAACAGATACAATAGGAATACCTACGGCTAAAGCCTCAACAAGCGCGATGCCAAACCCTTCCCAACGTGAAGACAAAACAAATACTTGTGCCTTCTGTAGTATTGAAATGGGATTATTAACATAGCCAACAAGATGAACCCTACTTTCGAGGCCCAACTCACAGGATCTATGAAACAAAAAATTTCGTAATTCACCTTGACCAACAATTACCAAATGAAGTTTTCTGTTTTTTACTTTAGAAAAAGCATCAAGCAAAATATCAAAACCTTTAGCATCAGTAAGCCGACCTATTGCACAAATAAAAAAATCAGGCAAAGATAACTCAGCAATATCGTCTATTATGCGTTTTGATTCAATAAAACTATCGACACACACAGGATTTCCAATAACATAAACTTTATTTTTAACTTTAATTCTAGAATCTAAGATAGATTTTAAAACAGAATCTGAAATTGACACCACTGAATTTGCGTATGGGTACAATAGTCGCATTAAAAATTGAATCAAAAAACACATAGATTTATCAGCTAATCCTCCTGAAGGTCGACGAACAACACTATCTTCTCTCACAACAACCTTACACGGCTTTCCTGCTAAAAAAGCAGCGATTATACATATTACATTTACATAACTCATACTAGATACGATCACATGCGGGCGCACTAATTTCAGATATCTAGCTAGAGCAAAAATTGACTTTGAAGCACGCTTTGTCTTTAAATCAAAAACTATAATCTCTGAACGAAGGTCAGCGAGAAATTCACCCTCATATCGCGCAAGAACAACATGTATTTGATTATCAGTAAGATCTACAAGTGCATTTGCTAGATTGACAACAACTTTTTGCGCGCCGCCACAATTTAAAGCAGGAATAAAAAAAGAGATTGGTCTACAACAATTCATATGAATTCCAAAAATATTTTAAAATATAAAATTATGATTTTTTCAAAATTTGAACACAATCACTTATTGCAGATAAAATTTTTCTTTGCGCACATTCCAATACTCCAGAACTATGCACAAAATTGTCAAATATATCTTCAAAATAATTCCAATCACGTATAAAAAGATCTTCGGCGGAAACTACTAAATTTTCCAATCCAACGCTACTCCAAACGCCTACAACTTTTGGATCCCACGATATCGGTATTACTTTATTTCCAAGACAATACGATATAATTCCAGCATGCATACGCGTACACAACAAATTTGGCAAATCCGCTATCTGACTAATTAATGCTTCTGAAGACATCGGCCTGTCAGCAAGAACGACTTGATAGCCAGACGCGTTCAACCTATCTACGGCAGAACGAGCAGTTTCATAGTCTAAAGGGTGGCCATTTGTTACTATAACAGGACGATAACCTGCGACACAAGCGCCCTGAATAAGCCTAACCCACAAATTTAAATATGTATCATTAGATATTGAATTAAATCTTGGCAGAAACTTTTTAAAATTTAACAAAGGCTGAAAATTAAAACCCACAACCTTATTATCAGATAAGTTCGAACTGTATTTTTGGAACTTGTTTATCATAAATGCTACATCTGGATGCAAATCAACATTCGAAAAACTCGGCAAACGTTTTCTTATCATATTTAACGAATCTTCATCGCGCACAGAAATATATTCAGCACACCGCAAAACATAATCATAGATGTTTCGCGCTACAAAACTCCACCCGGTAGATCCTACCCCACAGCCTAAAATACATAATGGTTTTTTATAATATTGAGCTAATTTTGCAACTTTAAAAATTCTAGGGGGAAACCCAAAATCAATATCCGTTAATAACTGCCCCCCCCCAATAATCACAGCATCAACTGATTCTATAATATGACTCCAGCGATCATGGATTTTTTGCATATCATACAAGTACCATTTGCTCGTCGAGTATAATTTACGTAATGCCCCGCATCTTCTAATAGGAACACGCATAACGTTGCGAACAAAAGTAACCGAAGATGCATTTATCTCTTGCACCATCGACGCAGGGCAAGATTCTCGACCAGACAGATCAATAGGAACTGCTTCAATCCCAAAATTCGATAATAAAAAACTAATTGAGTCAAAAATAACGCCATCACCGAGGTTATGACTATAACACTCCGAAAAAACAGCAATTTTTTTTATGCCAACATTATTCATAAAATTTTCACATCTTATTTGATAATTAACTAATAATGCTTTTTTTTAAAATCGAAATTCTTTCTTTAAAAGAAAAATCATTGTTAAAAATATTTAGCAATGAGTGATATATTTTGCAATATGATTCGTTTATTCTCTTTCGAGCTATTCTTTGTCGATAATTTTTGTCAATCCAATAATTTATTTTAATCAACTCTTTATTATTTAATAGCCCAAGAGAAATAGCTTTATGCAAATCAGCAATATACTGATTTTTTATTTCTAAAAAATTCATAGAGTTGATTTGCGTACATCCTGAAATATTATTACTATGTCTTCTATACTTTACACAGCAATCAGATGAAACCAAAGCACATCCTAAGTACAAGCCTCTGAGTAAATAAGGAGTATCTTCTGTTGGGCAAGAATTATTTAAATCACCAAATTCCGTATATAAACTCTTCTTAAATCCACGTGAAGCTCCACTTAACTGAACAGCTGAGCCACCGAGATAATCTCCAAGGGATATTTTGAGATCACAATCAATTGATCTAGAACAAGGCCTATACAAATCTCTGCCTAAAGAATCTATTATCCAGTTTTTAAAAGAAACAATCGTAGCACTTGGCTCATTATTAAACATTGAGACCGTCTTTGAAACCCTATTAGACATAGAAATATCATCTCCAGAAGCCACTACAATAATATCGCCACTTGATTTAGCAGTCAGTAAATTGAAATGAGCAGCTAATCCTAGATTTTTTTTGTTTCTATTTACAGCAACTTTGTGACAGCCTGAATACTGCGAAACTAAAGACTCAATAATCCCGTATGTACCATCTGACGAAAAGTCATCCGATATGATTATCTCTAAATTAGAGTAATCTTGCGCTAGAGCACCTTCTAGAGCCTCACCGACGTATTCTTCCTGATTGTATGTCATTAAAAGAAAAGTAACCAATAGATCATTCTTCATAGATCCCTCTAACTCAAAAAATAAATCTAAATGCCATTATCTAAAAATATATTTAAAATATTTCAGTCTTTAAAATGGATTAGTTGCTAACCGGCGACGCAACTGAAAAATTGAATTCAACAAAATCATAAGAAAAACAACTCCTCCTATAACGTTCACCCAAAAATGTGAAAAAACTAAAGAAACAATAAAAACAAAAACAACTATAAACACTTGATAAGAAATAAGCCAGATAGCACTACTACTGAAAACAAATGTGATTAAACGCCTAGCAACACAAAACATCCCAACAGCATGTAAAATGTACATAAAAACAAAAACTTGAGCAACACCAACAAGCCCCTGAACTTTTATAGCAAAAATAATTAAAATAAGATGCAATAAATTAAAAACAATCTCAGACCAAAGCAATATAAATTTTTCTCCTTTTGCCAGCATAACAAAACCTAGCGGCCAAGAAATTACTTTTAAAAAACAGCCTAAAGCAAACCAGCGTAGCAACAACACAGATTTAAAAAAATCAGAAGAATATAAAATATCAACAATCTGCGGACCATAGCTTATTGTGGCGACTAACACAGGCGTAGCTAAGAGCAAACCAATTTCAATTTGCTCGTTTACAAGCCTAGTCATGACCGATGGATTTTGAGCAACTCCAGCTAACCGCGGATAAAAATCAGCACCCATTGCGCCAAGGACAAAAGTAAATACATATCCGGAAATCCCATAGGACGCTTGATACACACCAAGTTCATCTAATCCTAAATTTCTAACAATTGCGGCACGAGTTGCATAAGCAACAAACGCAGTCGCCAATCCTCCAATCATAAATGCTAATCCTAAACCAACCAAACCTTTAGCTCCAGTAAAAACTTCTTTCCAAGAAAGCGATTTAAAATGATTAAAAACGGTTTTGGAATACCACCAAGATGCAATAAGATTAATCAAAGAGGCAGCCAACATGGCAGGCACTATCCCAGACCGTCCCATATAAGCATATAAAGCAATACTTACGAGGGCCCCCGCAACGGACCCAAAAATCTGAAGCTGAACTAACTCTGAAATTCGGCGCAAGCCTTGAATAACAGCCACTTGCCCCTGAGCAACTGATGTTGCCGCTATCATTACTGACAACAGCATTATTTCATTCGCGCTTGTAGCATCACCAAAAGTCAAAACACTAATTGGTACAGCAAATGAAATTATTACTAAAGCCCCAAACAGACCTGTCAACAAACACATTCGACGCATAATCGTTACCGTAATAGCGACAGAGTCTTCATTACCAGATCCAACTGAAGCAGAAATATCGCGCACTCCACTTCGGTTAATACCAACGCTAGAAATTTGAAGCACAAGACCAGCAACTGATTGAAAAGCTCCAAGCAAACCGACTCCAGAAGGCCCAATAAAAATAGCTGCGAACTTCGTTGATATGATTCCAACAAGCATTCTAAAAAACTGACCACCACCTATCAAAAAAGAAGATTTTAAAATTTCAAAATAGCTATGATTATTATACATTATTGCAAATTCCTTAATATTCTAGCAGGATTCCCTCCCGCTACTACATTTTTAGGAATCGATTTCGTTACGACAGAGCCATTAGCAACGACCGAATTATCCCCTATTATAACATTTTTCATAACTTTAACATTTGATCCCAAAAATACGTTATTGCCAATCACCACTTTTCCCTTTTTGGCAACAGCATTCTTTCTCTTATCTGGATCAAGTTCGTGAAAATCGCTATCAATTAACTCACAGCTTGTGCCAATCAAGACATTATCTCCAATCAAAATGCCGTCTCTTTCACTTATAAACGAACAATTATTATTGACTACAACATTATTCCCAAATTTCACGACTGAAAAATTATTTCTGGCTTCAATATATGTATATCCTGAATAACAGAATGGACTTTTACAGACGCCTATAGAAACGTTAGTGCCAAAAAAAACTTCACCCTTTCCGACAATCATGACTGGCTGGATAAAATTTGGCTTTCCTATCACATCCTTACAGCTTGACAATATATTATATTTTACAATTCTTGGAAACTGCATAAATATATAAATTAATTTATACTTAATTTTCATTACAACAATCTTAACATAATTATTTAAATTCATTTATGATATCCGAAACCTTATTTGCGTTTTTTAGACCAAGAAAAGAGCTTATAGGCAAACTCAAAACTTGTTTATGCAAACATTCCGCAATCGGAAGAACTAACGAAGACAAATTTAAATACGCTTGCTGTTTATGTGGAGGAATTGGATAATGAATTAAAGTTTGCACGCCATTTTGCAATAAAAAATTTTGAAGACTATTACGTTTCGCACTTTTTATCACGAATAAATGAAAAACATGCTGCTCAAAAACATTCCACTGCGGCAAAATAACGCATGGATTAACTATTTTATCTAAATAAATTCTAGCAACTTTGCGTCGCTCCTGAATTTCAAATTCGATATGCTTCAACTTCACACGAAGTATCGCAGCTTGCATTTCATCAAGTCGACTATTGAAACCTTGAAACAAATTCTCATATTTTTTATGACTACCATAATTCGCCAAACTGCGGATTGTGCTTGCAAGTTCTTCATCATTAGTTGTAACAGCGCCCCCGTCCCCGAGAGCTCCAAGATTTTTCCCAGGATAAAAGCTAAAACCCGCGGCGTGCCCCCAGCTTCCTGAACGCTGTCCATAGAAACTAGCTCCATGAGCCTGCGCCGCATCTTCTAGAACCAACAACCCATACTCATCAGCAATAGCTCGTAGCTCAGGCATCTCTGCCAAACACCCATAAAGATGAACAGGCAAAATAACCTTAGTCTTTGAGGTTATTGCGTTTAGCACTTGTGCAGGAGAAATATTAAAAGATTCTTTATCTGGATCAACAAAAACTGGAACGAGACAATTATTTGTAACAGCTAAAATAGTAGCTATGTATGTATTGGCAGGTACAATAACTTCATCTCCATCTTTAAGCATACCAAGCTCTTTCCAAGCTCGCAACGTAATAGTAAGAGCATCTAGCCCATTTCCGACACCGACACAAAATTTGACTCCGCAATATGTTGCAAACTCTTCCTCAAACAAACTACACGCATGCCCGTTAATATACCAACCCGAATCAATTACTTGGGTAACCGCAGCAATCAATTCCTCTCGATAAATTGCATTTATACCTTTCAAATCTAAAAAAGGGATCATCGCTCTTCTCCCCAATTTTTAAGTTTCAAAAAATCATCATAACTGCGGACATACTCACTTTCTTTATATGGAGAAGAGGCCATAACAAGGCAAATTCCGCCAGAAGAAAAACGAAGTTGTTCTGCCCAGACCATTGTCGGAATATAAAGGCCATAAAATGCTCTTTCCAGTCTAATAACGTCACTCTCACGACCATCGTCGATTCTCACTTCAAACGCACCCATCGCAGAGATGAGAAATTGTTGCGCTTCTTGATGGGCATGAGCACCACGATCCTCACCTCCAGGCACATCATATGTAAAAAAAGTTCTTTGAATACTAAATGGAATTTGCTCGTTATTATAAATATACGTCAGAGATCCTCTCCGATCATACTTGCGCGGGAGCTCAATAATTTTGCAATTACGGATTGTGGTTTTCATTCAGATTTCCGAACTATTGATTTATACTTTTTATAATCACGCACATAATCATCTTCATCGTAGCCACAAGACGCAATCACGTAGGCAACAGAATTTGTTGAGAAATTTTGCATGCGGCGCCAAAGCATTTTTGGTACAAATAGTCCATGATAGGCGCGATTCAAGTGAACAATTTTTTGAGCATTGCCATCATCCAAGAGCACATCAAAACTACCCGAAAGCGCAATGATGACCTCCTCTTGTTTATGAAATGCATGTCCTCCGCGTTGCTCCCCCCCAGGCACATCATAAATCCAATAAACCCGCGCTATCTCAAACGGAATATGCCTTTCTTGCTCGATAAATGTAAGATTCCCACGTGGGTCGAGAATTTTAGGGAATTGAATGAGATTCGCGGCGTAAATAGTCATAACGGAGTTCATGCTTATCATACCTCGCACACATTATGTGTTAGATCATTGCGGCTAATTATCCCAAGGCACACAAAAGTGGCTGAGTTTATTTGCAAACGTTTGACCGTTTCTTAGGTGCAATCACCGCATTTCTTGTACTGCCCTCTCACCAATGGCATCCGTCCGGCTTAAGCTTCGTCAGGCGTATTCTTGCCCAACCGTGAATGCGATGGTTCCTCGCTGTTTCAGGAGGGTAGGGCAAATTGCAGCTTCCCTCCGACGAGGTAGATCATGGCGATCAGATTGCGAGTCGTTCGGTAGCCACGCGCCTTGGATTTCGCAGATTGGACTAAACTGTTCAGCCCTTCCAGGATGCCGTTGCTGACCCCGGAGATGAACCAACGCAGGATGCCGTTCCAGTGCCGCTTAATGGCTGCGGCCTTTTTCATGGGTTCCAGTCGACTGTGTGTGGCCCAGAAGTACCATTTCTTCAGGAACGCTTCCGACTGCTCCACTGACTGCGTGAACAGTTCCTGGAAATTGAGCTTTAGATGGTTGGCGCGGGTTGTCTTAAGATTGAGTTTGGGAAGGCTTAATTCCTTGAGGCGTTCAGCCTGGCTAGCCTTGAAAGTCTCAGGGCTTTTGAGCCAGACATGACGACTTTTGGAAAGTTCCGGACGATCTTTCTGCTCGGCGCGGCGAACCTCGTCCACAGTCTCGTTGATAATTTTCATGATGTGAAATTTGTCGAATGTGATCTGAGCTTTAGGGAAGTGTTTTCGGATTCCGGCAATGATCGCTTGAGACATGTCGCAGCAGGCTTCTTCAACACGTTCTGGGCAACCGCCATGTGCCGAGAAGTCCTGCTTGAAGTGCTCAACAGTTGAGGAGTCCTTGCCCTCGGTGGCGAAGAGTACCTTGCGGTCTTTCAGATCCACGAACAAGCTCACATAGTTGTGGCCACGCTTGCTGGCGGTTTCATCGACACCGAACCGCGTGATGTTCGAGAAATCAGCCCGCTCACGAGCTTGGTCCACGTAATGATGCAGGATGCGCCACAAGCGCGTGTCATGCTCGCCAACATAGGCGGTTACGGTCTTGACCGGCATGGCTTTGACGAGGGTCATGCTCATGGCCTCGAACAGCAGGGTGAAGCCGCTTCCAGGCCGAGCCCAAGGAACAGGCAGGAGCTTGACTCCGCACTTGGCGCATCCAACCCGAGGGATTTTTGCCGAAAGGTAGTCCTCATGCTGGAAAAAATTCAAATGGCGCCATGTCTTCTCAACGGTGTCGTGAGCCTTGAGACCCATTTGGCCACATTCGGGGCAAGCGAACATGCTGCCGCGAGGAAAGCCAATTCTGATATCGAGACGCTGTCGTTGCGGATCGAATTCGCAAGAAACCACCTCCCACGGAGGGGTTAAGCCGAGGGCCAGATGGAAAAGGTCGGTGTCTTTCATAGGCGAACGAATTACCCGGATGCGGTCATGGGTTCAAGGCTCCAACCCACTTGAAATAGCGAGGAACCAATGCGATTCTTCGTCGTTGGAAGTGGAATTGACCGACCTCGATCAGTTTGGGTAGCCGTCCCTTAGGAGGACTGCCATGCAAGCTGAAGAAATCTTTGCCTTGGGCCTCGGCCTAACGCCACCCTGGAAAATTATGAGCCAACGTCTTGATACCGACCATATGCCAACCATGCTCCACCTGGAGATCGGTGCCGCCCCGGAGCGATGTATCCCTGCCCCGAGTGCGGAGCCGCGTGCAAGGCTCATGACTTCAAGGAATTCACGTGGCGGCATCTCAACTTCTTCCAGCATCACTGTTACCTCATAGCCCGACTGCCGAGAATCAGTCCGAACATGGGATCCGACGTGTCGAAGCTCCATGGGCCAGGGAAGGCAGCCGTCTTACCCTGCTTTTTGAGCAACTAGTCATGAGCCTCCGCCAGAGAAATGCCGGTCAATGCCGTAGCGCGTCACGTCGAGATCGCGGATACCCGCCTGTGGCACATCGTCCATCACTATGTGGCCAGAACCATCACTGCGCTGAACTTGAAGAACATCAAGGCCATCGGCCTGGATGAAACCGCATCCAAGCGTGGGCACAACTACATCACCGCCTTCATCGACCTGGACCGCTCCGACAAACCCGTGATCTTCGCGACTACAGGCAAGGACAAGGAATGCCTGACTAATTTCTGCGCGTTCATTGAAACCCATGACGGTCGTCCTAAAAAATCGTCGAGGTCGTCTGTGACATGTCGCCTGCATTTCTCTCCGCCGTCGAGCAGAAGTTCAAGTCCGCCTCGGTGACAGCCAACTGGTTTCATGTCGTCCAACTCTTCACCAAAGCCGATGATGACGTCAGAAAGCTTGAGGCTAGGCAGTCCAAGCTGCCGGACTACACCCCGTTGGGCCCTGCTCAAGGACGCCGAGATAATACGCACGGAAGATCAGGAGAACGCTCTCCAGGATCTCGTCGAGCAGGGCTTCGCTACCACCTCCAAGGCCTGCCGTGTCAAAAAACTTCTGCGTTGGGCTCGGCGGGCCGAATCGAAGCAGGCCGCCAAGTGGCGCATCACCCATTTTCTCAAGCATGCCACCGAATACGCGACCGACTGCCCCCTTTTGGAACCCGTGCGCGGCGCATTGGCCAGCTTTGAGAGGCATTTTCCGCGAGTCCTTCATCGTTGACATTCCTTGCACACCAATGCGAGGCTCGAAGGGTTCAATAGCCTGTTCCTGGCAGCGAGGGCCAGAGCCAGGTGAAACCGAAACGTGGAGAATTTCGTCACCATGGTCTACCTGATTGCGGCCCCGATTCAGGTCGTGGTGGCTTGAAGATTTCCACAACAAACGACGAAAAACCTCTTTATTTTGGTTGATCGAACTCACCATCTTTATCACCAATATAGCATTGAATCCTGGCGGGGTTGCCATACACGAGAGCTTTAGGCGGGACATCCTTGGTCACCACCGCTCCAGCCCCAACCATGGCCTGTTCACCGATCTCTATGCCGCACAATATTGTTGCATTAGCACCTATGGAACAGCCATTTTTCAACCGTGTTATGAGAAATTTTTCAGGATAGACTTTGCTTCTTGGAAAAATGTCGTTGGTAAAGGTAGCATTTGGACCAATAAAAACATCATCATCCACTCTGACCCCATCCCAAAGTTGGACTCCGCACTTTATGGTTACACGATTACCAATGATAACATCACTCTCGATGAATACATTGTCGCATATATTGCAGTCTTCACCAATTTGAGCCCCGGGCAAAACATGAGCAAATGCCCATATCTTTGTACCTTTACCAATGGACTCTGACTCAACTAGAGCATGGGAGTGTTTAAAAAATTGACTCATGATAACTTTTTGTAAAATGTGATATCTAAAAAATGCTTTTCCTCAAATATTTTACGATACGGCGGTCACATCAAGTAATTTAGTCCAATCCGAAGGTGATGAGATATGGCCTCTTGCCAGCTCGTTCTTTGAGCTTAACTAACCCAGCGTTCAAGAAAACTCTACTTCACAGAAAGTCAAGCCATAATTCCTAACGGCAATCCTACTCACCAAAACGGCAACACTGACCTGTCTTCGCAATAGAGGACACGTTCATTTCCCTAAACGGCTATCTTGATGAACAGCCGTTCATATTCCTCAGGCGCTTGGTAACCAATCGACGAATGCCTGCGTCGACGA
>Ga0265295_1003382_pt1 | contig 23297 bp, 17 predicted proteins | sample Munlansysbiofilm_FD_192503 | JGI IMG/M metagenome (GOLD analysis project Ga0265295, IMG submission 192503) | Leachate microbial communities from a municipal landfill in Southern Ontario, Canada - Methane capture system biofilm | ecosystem: Engineered > Solid waste > Landfill > Unclassified ...
TCAACTTCCGGTGTATCATCTTCATGGTCTACACTTTCAAGCAGGTCAGTAATGCTGCTTTGCTGCACAACGCCGGTCACAACATTTTCAAGTGGAATACTTATCTGGTACAGCTCTTTTATTACCTTTGCCACGGTTACTCTGGAAGCAATTACCGAAACAATACTCAGATTAAGGGTATTTTCAAGTTGCAAAGTATCAAAGTAGGCAAGCGGCTTGGTCATTATCAGGGTTAAAGCTTTCTTTTCCTTTGCCATTGGTGCCAGGGTATGCTTTGTGGCAAAAGCCGGACTGATATAATGTGCCAAATCTTTATCAGGGATTACAGTTTCAGGCGCAAAGTAATCAAGGTCATACTGCATGGCGATGGCCTTTGCCAAAGTTTCCTCATCAATATCCCGATTTTTAAGTAAGGTCTTTGCCAGGCAGCTTTCATCATTGTTACATTCAGAAAGGGCAGAGTTTAGCTTCTGTTCACTCACAAGACTACTTTTCCGCAAAACTGCGGATAACTGCTGGCGTTTTCCTGTCTGCTCCAGCACGGCTGTAAGGTCACGTTCACAGAAAAAACCCATTTTGCAAAGCTGTTGTCCAATGGTCAGCCCGGGCTCCAGCTTTTGCTGTCGCAGGGCTTCATTGAGCTGCTCACGGGTGACAAGACCTTCTTCAATCAGTAATTCACCAAGTGGTTTTTTATTCATCAGTCAACCTGTTCCTGTATTAAAAAGCCGTGTGCCTTCAGCAGTTCCTGTAGTTTTTGTTCAACTGCCCGCTCGGTAAAAACAATGGTTTCAAGATGTCCGTTAATGCCATGTACGGTAACACCGGACAGCTCCACAGCATAGCTGTTATCTGGTGCTGCCGCAAGTTGCTGCATGGACTGCTTTGCGGGCAGATTGAGTTTTTTGAGAATTTTGGTAACTGCCCTGCCAGAGTTATCATTTTTATCAAGAAATATCACATTGTAACCTTCTGTTTCCAGCAGGCGCAGCAAAGTGTAGCTTACAGGGTCACCGTCAAACTCGCTGATAATGTACGGCTTGTTATTAAAATTAAAGTAACGCCTGGCAATTACAGATAATCCGATTCCGTTTTTGCTGGCTTCCATCAAATCCAGACGATAATTATTTTCCGCAGGCAGTGCAAAAGCTTGCAGTAATGAATCTGCTGTTTGTAGCGGAGAAAGATTTTCAAGCAGCACAAGCCTGTCGTTGGTGTTTTTATGTATAACCTGGTCATTTGCAAATGGTTCCAGCATCTGCAAGCCCTGCGCTTCAATAAAATCCACCAATGCTGCCGGACTTTTCTGTAACCCGGTATGCAGCAAAAAAATCCGGTTTTTTGTAATGCTGTCCGGTGCAGGCTCAATCTTGAAATCAGGCTGTATGATAACCTTTGGATCATCTCCAAAAACAAGCAGTGGCTGCTTTTCAACTGAATAAAACCCGCCGGCAGTCAGCATGGCAAGCAAGGTTGTGTCTGCTTTATCGCTGGCAGGAGATACAATGCGTGTTTTAAAGGTTTGCTCTTCAACAAGCTGGCGGATAAGCGGCGGGATTTCATTTTTTTGATCAAGTACAATCATCCCGTCATCAATGGTGGGGTAAAGTGGATAACGGCTGGCATCAATATGCAGGTTAAAATCAGTGCCCCGTAATTCAAGGCTTTCTATGGCTAGATCAGCATCAGGCACAAGTTTTTTCCATACTTTGCCAAAAGCCTTGATATCTTTGCCTTTGCCAGCCTGTGGTTCATCAGCCAGCAAAAGCATTTGCAGCTTTAATTGTTTAGTATTTGCTGCCAAAGCATAATGACTGCAATGTAAAATCGTCGAAAATATATATAAAAGCAGTGCTAACAGGCACTGTTTGAAAATACGAAGCACGATTGACTATTCTCCTGTTACATTTCCACCCTGGTTACCACGCCTTGCAGCTTGCTTGCCGGTAATTTGTTAAACTGTACAAAGTTTGAAGTAACTTTTTTAAGGGTGGCAAAGATTTTCCAGAAAGGATTGGTGGTTACAATATCTTCAACTCCGTAAAAAATTACCTTGTCATTTATGCCGTGGCTATGCAGTTGTTGTTCTATATTTACAACTTCCATATATCCGGCATCAATCTTAAAAGACTCAAGTCCTTTGGCAACATCTGTTTTGTGGTTTATCTCCACACCAAAAGGATCTTCTGTGCGGTCTATGGATATAAAAATGTTGCGTTCATATATGATATTGCTGCGAATAATGCAATGCACAACATAGGGTGGAATCATATCCAGACCTTTAACAAAAAACAAAGCTGTACCAGGGATATTTTTATCTTTTGCAAAAATCTGCTCAAAAGATAAAAGAAATGTATCGAAATCCAGTGGTCTTAGTGCCTGGTAAAGGGCGCGTTGCCCCCTTGTCCAGGTCAAAATAGTGACAAAAGGGATGGATGCCAGAATAATTGACCAGTAGGCACCATGGGGGATTTTTGAAAAAGTGGATATAAAGTAGGTAAAATCAAGTAGTGCCACCAAAACAAGAATCGGTACTTTCCATTTTTTCATGGTATTGGCAAAAACCATAATCATCATCACAGCGGTAATGGTCATTGAGCCGGTAACAGCCATGCCATAGGCAGCAGCCAGGTTATGGGATTTCTGGAAGTAGAACATGGCAGCAATAACCGCAATCATTAAAGACCAGTTTACTGCACCGATATAAATCTGGGACTGAATATGGCTGGAGGTGTAGCTTACCTTCATAAGGGGCATCAATCTGGTGGTAATCCCCTGGTACACAACAGAAAATACACCGCTGATAATTGCCTGGGAAGCAATGATGGTTGCCATGATGGTCAGCAAAAGAAAGGGTATGTAAAAAAGCGGAGCCTGATGGTGGATCATGGAGAAAAGAATGTTACTTGCCTGCGGATGGCTGGCAATAAAAGCACCTTGCCCCAGATAGTTGCAGTAAAGTGCAAAAAAGACAAAGTACCAGGCTCTGATAATCGGTTTGCGCCCCAGGTGTCCCATGTCGGCATAAAGTGCTTCGCCGCCGGTGGAACACAAAATCACTTCTGAAAGTACGAAAAATCCGGACAGACCGTTATTGATAAAAAACTGGAAAGCATAATGGGGGCTGATTGATTTCAGTATACCGGGGGATCCGGCAATGGATACCAGCCCGGATACAAGCAGTGCTGAAAAATAAACCGCCATGATTGGACCGAAAACCCGCGCCACTTTGTCAGTGCCACGGTGCTGTACACAAAAAAGCGTGCAGGCGATGATTGCAGCTATGGCAACCAGCATCCATTGCTTTGTGCCAGCCAGGGCAGGGATAAGCAGCAGACCTTCCACCGCCGAAAGTATGGATATGGCAGGTGTAATAACCCCGTCGCCCAGAAGCAGCGATACTCCCAAAAAGGATAAAAAGCCGGCAAATGCCAAAAGTCTGCCTTTTTTCAGCATCTTGGTGAGAATTTCCCGCAAAACTATCTCACCCCCCTGACCTTTACGCCCCAAAGACATGGCCAGCCAGGTGTATTGCACTGTTACCAGTATGCTCATGGTCCAGAACACCAAAGAAAGTATGCCGTAAACATTTTCCATGGTTGGTCTGGTGAGTGTAAAAACAACGGTAAGGGTATAGATGGGGCTGGTGCCGATATCACCAAAAACCAGACCTAATGCCTTGACAATATCGCCCCAAAAAGATTCGTTTTCCTGTGTATGCGACGACATATTACCCTTTTCCAGCCATAATTGATGCTTTTACACCGGATTGCATATCCGGATAGTGCAGTTTTATATTAAATTCATGCAGCATTTTGCCATTATCCACCACCCGCGATTCAACAAAATAATTAAAAAGCAGCGGTGGCATAACTTTTTGTGCTTCTGCCATCGTGATTTGCGGTTGTCTGGGCAGTTCAAGTGCATCTGCGCAGCAGTTAAAGTAGCTAGTCATACTGCCCGGACTGCCATCACTTACATTGTAGATACCGCTGCCATGTTCAACTGCTGCCAGGCAAACCTGCACAAGGTCATCAACATGAATACGATTGGATAATTTTGCTTCTTCTTCCCGCAAAAGCGGCTGTCCTTGTGAAATCTGCATCAAAGGCAGGCGGCCTGCCCCGTAAATGGCAGAAATTCGCAAAATCACCAAAGCTATGCGATGTTTTTCTGCAAAAGCATGTAGCTGATCTTCAGCATCAAGCCGTCTTTTGCCCATTGCCGAGGTTGGTGCTGTCAAAGAATCTTCATTTACAACTGCACCGCCGGTATCACCATAAACAGAGCTGGCACCAAGGTAGATTATCCGCGCTGGCAGCTGCTGGTCACGCTCCAGGGCAGCCAGAAAATTACGCAAACGTAAATCAATATTGCCGCCGCCCTGGGGCGGTATGCTGTACAGCAAACAGCTATCAGCACAGGGCAGAAACGGGATTTCATCAAGCTGATCCACAGCAGCACAGATGGTCTGAATACCACAGTCTGCCAGCTCTTTTGCCCGCTCTTCATTACGTATCTGGGCAATCAGTTTGTATCCTTTGGCAGCAGCCTGTAAAGCTATCCGCTTACCGGTATAGCCGCAGCCGGCAATATATATCTGCTTCATTTTCCCATTCCTTAAAGTTCTGCTTGCAGCAGTTCATCAAGCCGGTTTTCAGTAACAGGAATAATCAGTACCGGCATTGTGCCAAGGGCAGCTGATAAACCTATTTTGCGGGCTGCTGCACGTGAAAGGTCAATCAATTGAAAAGGGCGCTTTCTGCAACGGTCATTGATGACAACCTGCACCCCCTGTCCGGTGGCAGGGTTAAACACCTGCACCAAGGTGTTAAGAGGCAGCGTTGCATGGGCAGCGGTCATGCGCTCAGGATGGTACGGCTGACCGGAACTGGTACGCCTGCCGATAAATTTATCAGCATAAAAAGTTGCCACTCCTGCGTATTCTTCATTGATGGAGGATTCCTGTTGCAGTTTTTCCAGTGCCAACAGATTAACATCAGCTTCAAAGGAAGCTTGCAGCGCAAATGCAGGCAGTGAAAACAGCAGAGTTACAACACAAATTATGCTTTGCAGCATTTTCAGGCACATCGGTTTATCTCCTGAAAGTTTTTCAAGCCATTGTTAACAGGTCGTTGAAAAACTTCCCTGCATCAAGTACCTTTATTATTTTTCACGGCAATGTACAGTAAAAGCATGACCCGAAACAACCCTATTAAACTTTCTGAAGGATTAACTGATGGCGCACCATGAATTATTTCAACTTGTTAAGGCACGGATAAAAGCACAAGGCAGGCTTACCTTTGCCGATTATATGGCAACCTGTTTGTATGAACCAGGTCTTGGTTATTACACTTCCAGCGGGCGTAAAGTGGGGCTTGAGGGAGACTTCTACACCAGCATAACAGTACATGCTGCCTTTGGCAGGGTAATAGCAAGGGAAGTGGCAGCAGCGTGGCAGTCACTGGGCAGCCCGACAGAATTTACAGTTATGGAAGTTGGTGCAGGGCATGGCCGGCTTGCCTGCGATATTCTGGACTTTTTGCAGGAAAGGGAGCCGCACTGCTACAAGGCAATAAAGCTGATACTGGTGGAAAAGGAACCTTCACTTGTTACTGTTCAGCGGCAGCTTATGCAGTTACATACAGACAAGCTTTCCTGGCTGACCCCTGCCCAACTGGCTGATTTCAGCTTTAAGGGGATGGTTTATTCCAACGAGTTGCTGGATGCCATGCCGGTACACCGTGTTTTAATGACTGAAAGCGGTTTGCGTGAAATATACGTCACCTGCAATGGCGATGAGCTGCAAGAGCAGCTTGATCTGCCCTCCACACCTGCATTGGCAGAATATCTCGCCAGATACGGGATGCCACTCATGCCTGGTCAAGAAGCGGAAATCTCCCTGGCAGCTCTTAGCTGGTTTGAAACAATGGCAACCGTATTAACGACAGGTTTTATACTGACTGTTGATTATGGTTACGGCAAGGAAGAGCTTTACTCGCCCCATCGTAAGCTGGGTACATTGCTTTGCTATTACCGCCACCAGATTGAAGACAATCCTTATATCCGCTTGGGTGAACAGGATATTACCAGCCATATCAATTTTTCTGCTTTAATGGAAAAAGGTGTGGAGCTGGGCATGAAAACCGTCTGGTTTGGCGAACAGTGCCGTTTTCTGCTGGCAGCCGGTATGGTTGAAGAGTTTGAAGCAGTTGAAGCGGCAGACATTCCGGAAAAGGAAAAACTGAAAAAACGGCTTACTCTTAAACGGCTGATTATGCCGGAAGGAGGGATGGGGGATACCTTTAAAGTGCTTTTACAGTCAAAAGGCGTTGAAAAGCCATCTTTTGGCTGCCTGAAAGGATTCAGAATATGAACAATGATTTTTCTAAAGTTGCTGCCATTGTTTTTGATATGGACGGCACACTATATGTTTCGGATGCCCAGGAAGAAGCTGTCTGGAAATCAGTATCCAGCTACGCTGGCGAGCTGCTTGGCTGTTCAGCAGCAGAGGGGAAAAAACATTTGCAAGAGCTGCGCAAGCAGCTGACTGCACAGCGGGGCAGCCTGCAAACCCTGGCTGTTATAATTCGGGAAATTGGTGGCACTTTGCAGGAAATGCACCGTCGCTTTGCAGCAGAGCTGGAGCCGGCAACATTGATTGAGCCGGATAACCGTGTACCCGGATTGATTGACAGGCTTGTTTCCAGCTATCGCTGCTGGTTGCTTACCAATAACAATCGGATTTTGACAGATAAAATCCTTGATGTTATCGGGCTTACCGATTCCTTTGAAAGAGTAACCACCATAGATGATAACTGGCAACCAAAGCCAGATGCTGCCCTTGTGCAAAATATTATTACCGAACTTGATCTGCCAGCGGAGGCAGTGCTTTTTGTTGGTGATCGCTATGATATTGACCTGCATCTGCCCGCGCAGGCAGGCTGCCCCACGTTGCTTGTTAAAACTGTGGATGAACTGATGAGACTCGAAGACTTACTTACTGGTAAAAGCTTGTAAAACGCCGTTATCAATATGCTTGCAAAAGCGGTGTCTCTTTGTTTTAATGTCTACAACTTCAACCGTTTAATTGTTGTGCATGTTTTACTAATTCGCAGACTTAATCTTTTTAACCCTCAAACTCCGGAGGCTATCACACATGGTTAGTAAAAGCCTGACTGCCAAAGTAGTACTTGCCATTTCCATTACACTTACCATTGGTTTTCTTTGCCTTGGTGTGCTTAGTCTTTACCTTTCCTACAATTCCATGCTGGATTTGCAGCGTAGCAGCACCCGTGAACAGGCTGCCACCTTGGTGGAAGACCTGATCAAGCTGAAGCTGTCAGGGGATTTTGATGCCTTTAACAGCTATGTAGATCAGGTGGTAAGCCGTGGTGGTGCCCTTAAAATCCAGCTGTTCAAATCTGATGGAGTTGAATATAACGGCAGTGACCGCAGTGAGCTGATGCAAAAGGCAGTTGCGGCAGGCACCCAGGTGGAAGAAAACATAAAGGTTGGCGATAAATCAGCTTTGCAGCTGGCTGTACCGATGGCCAATGAAGAGCGTTGCCATACTTGCCATGATGCAGGTGCCAAATTTATGGGCGGTCTGCAACTTACTACCTCCCTGGAAGCCGGTGTTGCCAAGGCCAAAAACCTGGCTTTTGTGCTTACGGCAGTGGGGGTGTTTTTCTTTTTTGCCATTATTGGTGTACTTTATCTGCTAATTTCAAGACTGGTTGTACGCCCTATCCGGCAGCTGTTTATGCAGGTTGAAGATATTGCCAAAGGAGAGGGTGACCTTACAAAAGTTCTGCCCGTAAACTCGGAAGATGAAATCGGGCGTTTAAGTCACGAAGTTAACCATCTTACCCAGAAGATTCGTGAAATCATCAGCTCGCTGTATCAGCAGGCGTGTCAGTTGGGTGGTGCCACCTGTGAGCTTTACAGCTCCACCGAGCGGATTTCAGAGGAGATGGGGCAGCAGATGGAACATGCCGAAACCGTTGCCACTGCTTCGGAAGAGATGAGCAGTACCATTCATAATGTGGCAGAAAATACCGAGCAGGCTGTAAGCCTTGCCGTTACCGTGGATACTGCTGCCAACACAGGTCTTGGCGTTGTGCAGCAGACCTGGCAAAGCCTTGACAGCGTGGCATCAAGCGTAAATGCCACCTTGTCAGGTATTACCGAACTTGAGCGTTCATCCTCAAGCATCGGTGAAATGCTTTCCCTTATTGAAGATATCGCCGACCAGACCAACCTGCTGGCACTAAACGCTGCCATTGAAGCTGCACGCGCCGGTGAAGCAGGCCGAGGTTTTGCCGTTGTTGCCGATGAAGTGCGTTCGCTGGCAGAAAAGACCACCCGCTCCACCAAAGAGATTGACCAGATTGTGGGCAAAATCCAGCATGAAAGTGTCCGAGCTGCCACCAATATCCGCAAGGAAAGCAGCTTGGTTTCAAGCGCGCTACAGCAGGCAGAAGAAGCAAGGAAACAGCTGGAAGAGATTAAAAACTGCGCTTCCAGTTCACGCATGATGAGTGAACTTATTGCCACTGCTGCCAATGAGCAGTCTGCGGTAACCGCCGAGATTTCATCAAAAATCCACCATATTTCCAATGCTGCCCATGGCACCAACAAGATGATGCAGGTAAACCTTGATACCTTTGGCAAGTTTTCTGACATTGTTGAAGATATTTACGGCACAGTGGGCAAGTTTACGGTTGGTAACTTCCATGACGAAATCAAAGGGCTGGCACGTGAACTACACGATAATGTACTTGCAGCCATAACTGATGCCATCAACAGCGGCACCATTTCAGAAAGCGATCTGTTTGACCGCGATTACAAGCCATATCCGCAAAAAACCACTCCACCCAAATTCACCACCCGTTTTGACGGCTTTTTTGACCGTGTGATTTCACCTTTGCAGGAAACGATTTTAAAACGCAACGACAAGCTGCTTTATGCCATCTGTATTGATAACCGCGCCTATGTGCCTTGCCACAATCTGCACGTAAGCAAACCACTTACCGGCAACCTTGAGGCAGATATGATGACCAACCGTACCAAACGCTTTTTTGACGACACAACCGGCACACGCTGCGCCACCAACACCGATGGCTTCCTTTTGCAGACCTACCGGCGTGATACCGGTGAAATCCTGAACGACCTTTCAGTGCCGCTGTTTATCAATGGTCGTCACTGGGGCGGTGTACGCTTTGGTTATAAGGCACCTTGCAGTCTGTAACTCGTTTTTCAAAAGTCTGTTAGTGGATAAAAGTTTAGCGAAAGGAAAAAACAAAGATGTCGCTTTTAATCTGGGGTACGATGTTTGAAGTGAATTTTGCCGAAATTGATGCACAGCACAGACGGCTTTTTGATCTTGCAAATCAACTTTCTGATGCGGTGCGGGCAGGAAAAGGCAACGAAATCATGTCGAAAATTGTATCCGAGCTGGTTAACTATACCCAGACACACTTTGCCTACGAAGAACAACTTATGGCTGCCAACCATTATCCAGCCAGCCAGGAACACCGCCAGCAGCACCAGGACCTTATCCAGAAAGTTTCAGTAATAAGGCAGCGGGTAAATGCAAATGATCCGCAGGTTGCCGATGAAGCATTGCAGCTTTTTACCAAGTGGCTGTCCCAGCATATTATGGAGACGGATAAGGCACTTGCCAAAGCTTTAACAAAGTCCTGAAAAACCACTGCGAAAAACTGATTATTAGCACCAAACTCCGACCCTCTCCCTGTGTGCCGCATTCGGTATATGAAATGCGGCACCTCCTGCCAGCTTACACCAGGCATCCCGTCAGCTGTTACAATAGCGGTTCATTTTGCAAACTCTCCATGTTAGACTGACTTAGGAATCTATCGGACTTTCCCTCATTAGGAACGGGCAAATCCGGCAGATCCCTGCCTTTGATTTTATCCTGACAGCGAAGGAGGGCATACCCATGTTCAAAGCTCAATTAAAAGAGTCTGTTAGCAGTCCCTTTGATTGCAATTACATCCAGAAAAATTATATTGATCTTGGCTGTGCCGATGTGCTTGCAGAGGTGTTTCAGATTTTTCAGGAAAGTGCTCCCCAAAAGCTGGCTGCCCTGCAAGTAGCCTGTGCAGGCAAAAACTTTATTGAGCTGCGACAACTTGCACACAGTTTAAAGGGTGAATCCGGCTCCATTGGCGGAAAATATGTGCGTCATGTTGCTGAAAATATTGAAAAAGCTGCCCGCGTAGAAGACCTGCAACAGATTGCTGCTCTATTGCCGGAACTTGAGCTGGAGCTGGACAGATTGTTGTTGGCAATTTAAAGAGGAGCTTGCCGGATAATGAAAATAAAAACTGCTTTAAATGTTCTTTTTGCTGCTTCTGAAGCAACACCTTATGCCAAAACCGGTGGACTTGGTGAGGTGGCAGGCGATCTGCCCCGTTATCTGCACAAAGCCGGTCATGATGTACGCCTTGTGATGCCCCGTTATTACTCCATCAATCCGGATGAATACGGGCTGACCATGCTGCCAGGTTCGCTGGTGGTACCGATGGGGATAATCGGTGAAATGTACTGCGGTGTCTGGGTAGGCAAGCTGCCGGACAGTGATCTGCCGGTTTATTTTCTTGAGCATGAGGAGTTGTACGGCAGAGATGGCATTTACGGCAATGAAAACGACGGATTTCCTGATAACGACAACCGTTATGTATTCCTTTCCCGCGCTGCCCTGGAGCTGCCCAAAATGCTTGGCTGGCAGCCTGATATATTCCATGCCCATGATTGGCATACTGCTGCCATTCCTGTTTTTATGAACACCAGCTACCGCAACGATCCACTGGTTAAAAATGCCGCATCTGTACTTACAATCCATAATATGCAGCACCAGGGTAATTTTTACTCGGGTCTGATGGATGTTCTTGATATTGGCTGGGAAAACTTCACCTTTCTTGGGCTGGAAAAAGATGATCAGGTAAACCTGCTGAAAGGTGGCATTTACCATGCAAATATGCTGAACACGGTAAGCTCCGGTTATGCTCGGGAAATCCAGACTCCAGAGTATGGCTGGGGGCTGGAAGGGGTGGTAAAAGAGCGGTCTGACGATCTTTGGGGCATACTTAACGGTATAGATTATAATGAGTGGAACCCTGCCAAAGACCGTCACATACCAGCAAACTACACAGCAGCTGATTTAAGTGGTAAAGCTGTGTGCAAACGTGCCCTGCAAGAGCGTTTCGGACTGCCGCTGCGTGATGACTTGCCACTTTTTGGTATGGTCTCGCGGATGGTGCCGCAAAAGGGGATAGATCTGCTGGCAGAGGCGATTTACCAGATTATTGGTATGGATTTGCAGCTGGTGATCGTGGGTAATGGCGAACCTTGGGCGCATTTTTTCTTTGGGGGGATGGCGCACAAACATCCGGATAAAATCGGCTGCTTTATTGGTTATGATAATAAACTGGCACACCTGGTGGAGGCTGGTGCAGATTTCTTTTTAATGCCATCCTCATTTGAGCCTTGCGGACTTAACCAGATGTACTCGCTGGCTTACGGTACGCCGCCCATTGTGCATGCTACTGGCGGACTTGATGACAGTGTTGAAAATTTTGATGAAAAAACCGGTGCTGGCGATGGTTTCAAATTCTGGAGCCATAATGCCCAGGCACTGTATAACACAATCGGCTGGGCTGTCTGGACCTGGTACAATAATCAGGAAGGGTTGAAGAAGATGCGTAAAAACGGCATGGTCAAGCGATTTACCTGGGATGCTGCCGCTGCCAGATATGAAGAGCTTTATCGGGCAGCCTTGAAGAAGAAATTTGGAGCGTAGCTTATTACTCCGGCTTCAGCTCACGGCTCATCAGTTCCAGCACAGCTTCGCGGGCAGGTTTATCCTGATGCAGAATTTTGTACACCTGCTCGCAAATCGGCATCTCCACCCCTTTGCTTTTAGCCAGATGGTAAACAGATTCCGCAGTTTTAACCCCTTCTGCCACCATGCGCATTTCTGCCAGAATAGCGGCAAGGTTTGAGCCTTGCCCAAGCTGTATGCCAACAGTTCGGTTGCGGGAAAGGTCGCCAGTGCAGGTTAATACCAGATCACCCATGCCGGCAAGACCGGCAAAGGTTTCATCCTTTGCCCCCATTGCCCTGCCCAAACGCCCCATCTCTGCCAGCCCACGGGTAATCAGGGCAGCGCGGGTATTGTGACCAAAACCCAGACCATCTGCAATACCTGCTGCCACTGCCAGGACGTTTTTCACTGCCCCGCCAAGTTCAACTCCTGTAGGGTCATCGGATGTATAAACCCTGAAACGACTGTTGCTGAAAGCCTTTTGCGTCAGAACCGCTGCCTGCTGGTTTGCTGATCCGGCAACAATAAGAGATGGCAGTCCGGCAGCCACTTCCCGTGCAAAGGTGGGACCTGAAAGTGCCACATATCTTTGTGCTGCTTTTGCTCCCAATACTTCGGTAATAATTTCCGATACCCTGTACAGGCTGTTCAGCTCTATCCCTTTGGATGCATTGACAAGTGTTGCTTCTTTTGGCCAGAAAGCTGCACTTTGCTTTAAAATACCGCGTATCACCTGGGTGGGGGCAACCATCAGAATCAACTCTTTTTCGGCAACCGCTTCTTGCAGATTGCCGGTAAAGCCAAGCTTTTCATCAAGTTTAACTGCAGGCAGGTAAAGCGTGTTGACCTGTTTTGACTGCATCTCCTGTACCAGCTGCGGTTCATACGCCCAAAGCATTACATCATGATTATTTCCTGCAAGCAGGTTTGCCAAAGCTGTGCCCCAGCTGCCGGCACCAATAACTCCGATTTTCATACCCAATCTCCATCGTCATCAAAAGCCTGTTGTTGTCGCGGGTCAATACCATCGGCCAATGAGCTGCAAGCAGCTGCAAGGCTGTCCAAAAGCAGCCTGCGCACAAAAGGATGTCTTGAAAGCGGGCGGGTAACGCTTGACAGGCTTAAACTGACGGCAAGCACCCTTCTTACAATGGTCTGATGGCAGCCAAGCTGCTGGATGAAGTCTGCGACCAGTAGCAAACGGCGTACAAAACCTGCCTTATCCGGCTCAATCAGCTCCTTGCATAGCTGTTCCACCAGTTCCTGCTGCTTTTCTGCTGAACATCCATCAATCCCTTTTTCGCCCAGTTTTTCAGCAACATCAAACAGTTGTGAGGCGTACACAAGCCAGTTCTCAAAAAAAGGTTCGGCAAGCAGAGAATCACTGTTTACGGTATCAAAACCTATACGATTACTGATGCTGTTTAAAAGTGCCGGATCAAAGTATGGCAGATAGACCTTTGGTCTTAAATCATTGCTGCCAAACAGATGACGGGCAGCGTAAAAATCCGGCGGCAAGTAATAGTTATGTTCAATGCTGCGTAACGCAGCATCCTTAATCAGCTGTAAAGCGTAATCAAACTCAATGGGAAACAGGGATTCAACAGCATTGATTTCGTCCAGATATTCGTTATGTGCCAAAAGATTGTCAAAATGATTGGTCATTGCCTGTATTACACCTTCATGCTCGCTTACCTGCAACAGCAGGCTGGTGTAACGGTTGTCCGGCAGCTCCCATGAAAACCAGATTGTGGATGTACCGTGGGCATCAAATGCCCGTCCCTGCACTGCTGACAACCTGTTGGGTGTGGCATGGCAGCCAGAAAGCGGAAGCGGTTCATTTATCCCCAGAAAGTTAAGCCTGCGTCTGCTGCGCGTAATTCTGGGTTCAAGCCCTTCCACAGCAAGGTGGCATAGCTTGTTTAACACAGTAAGGGCAGTGCCGTGGCGCAACATTCCCAGAGAATCCACAGCAAGCTGCGCAATTTCCTGGTACTCAAAATGAGCCAGCATGTACAAAATTGCGGCAGCAGCCTCACAGTTTTCACGCTCTGCGCCTAGTCGCTTGACCATCTGCTCACGCAAAGGTTCCGGCGCATCCAGAAAATAATCCATGAAATAAACCATACCCCAGTCTGCATCTGTGAGGCAGTTTTCAAGGAAAGTTGAAAGCCCTGGTTTATCACCTTGCCTGGTAAAGGGGGGTGAGGTTACATCCACGCCGTAAATATGCAGAATTTCAAGCAGAGGCAGCCGGTCATCATCAGGCAGATCCTGGCGTTTTATGGTCAGATTAACCAATTGATCCATCCAGGTGCTGGCATCAAAAAACTCAAGCATACAGGTGTAGCGGAAAAGACGTTCACGATCCCGCTCTTTCCACAGCCTGCGCACTAAAGGGGGCAGTGCCCTTTTGCCTGATTTTTGCAACCTTTTGCCGATCCGCTCCATCTGGTCGCGGGTTAACTGATCTCTACCCAGAAAATCCAGTAAACGTAGGATGCGGCGACGTTCGCGGTAACTTGTATCCAGCACTTTATGGGGATTCATGATTAAATGGTTTCTCCGTTTGTGTTGCCATTGCCGTTTTCATCGTCATCTTTTTCCAAAAGACGCGCTACAGCCACAATTTTTTCGTTTTCCTCTGTAACCATCAGCCTTACCCCCTGTGTATTGCGACCAATAACTGAGAAGTTGGAAACAGCTACCCTTAGTATTTTGCCCTGATCAGTAATTACCATCAGCTCATTATCATCACTTACCTGCATGACACCAACCACCATGCCGTTACGCTCGCTGGTTTTGATGGTAATCAGACCTTTGCCGCCCCTGTTTTGTCCGCGGTATTCATCCAGATCAGTCCGTTTGCCAAAACCGTTTTCAGTAACTGTAAAGATGGTTGAGCTGTTGACCTGGGGATCAATAATCTCCATGCCGATTACTGCATCATTATCATCAAGATTCATACCCCGTACACCACGGGTTACCCTGCCCATTGAGCGGATAGCTTCCTCACTGAAGCGGATCGCCTTGCCACAGCGCGAAGCGAGGAACACATCCTTACTGCCATCGGTTAGTGCCACAGCAATCAGCTTGTCTCCTTCATCAAGATTTACTGCGTTAATGCCGTTTGTCCTGATGTTCAGATATTCAACCAGAGGTGTTTTTTTGACCACGCCATTTCTGGTGGCCATAAAAAGGTAGTTATCTTCGCAGTTTAAGTCTTTTACCGGCAAGATGGTGGTTACTTTTTCACCATCTTGTACATTAACCAGGTTCACCACTGCCTTGCCTTTAGTGGTGCGGTTTCCTTCAGGGATTTCATAAACCTTGATTCTGTAAACGCGCCCCATATCCGTAAAGAACAGCAAATAATCTTTGGTGGAGGCGATGAACAGCTGCTCAACAAAATCTTCATCCCTGGTTTTCATGCCGGTTTTACCTTTACCGCCACGCCGCTGGGCGCGGTAAAGATCGGCTGCGCTGCGCTTTATGTAACCGCTGTGGGATATGGTAACCACCATTTCAGCATCTTCAATGGTATCTTCAAGGGATATCTCGGCAGTACGATCCACTATCTCGCTGCGTCGCTTGTCACCAAATCTCTCTTTTATTTCAAGCAGTTCGGCTTTAATCAGTGCCATAATCTCACTGTCTGAAGCCAGAATCTCCTTAAGGCGGCTGATTAAACGCAAGATATCCTCATACTCCTGGATGATTTTATCCCGCTCAAGCCCAGTTAACCGCTGCAAACGCATCTCCAAAATGGCCTGCGCCTGGATTTCGGTAAGCTGTACACCATTTTCATAACCTGCCGGAGCAGGCAGATTAAGTCGTTTTAAATATTCTGCATCGGCAAAAGCTCCATTTATCAGCCCCTGTTTTGCTTCCGGCGGGGTTTTGGATGCACGGATAAGTTCAATTACCGCATCCAACCAATCAAGGGCGATTTTAAGACCAATCAGGATATGTGCCCTTGCCTCTGCTTTTTTCAGTTCAAAAAGGGTACGTCTGATTACCACTTCACGGCGATGCTCAATAAAGCAGGTGATCATCTCTGCCAAAGTTAAAAGTTTTGGACGGTTATGCACTATGGCAAGCATGTTGATACCAAAAGAGGTTTGCAGCTGGGTGTGTTTGTAAAGCTGATTAAGCAGGATTTCGGCGTTTTCATCCTTTTTGAGGTCAATAACCACCCGCATCCCGTCGCGGTCTGATTCATCCCGCAGGTCAGATATCCCTTCCACCTTTTTTTCTTTCACCAGTTCGGCAATGCTGGTTAAAAGGCGTGCTTTATTCACCTGATAGGGGATTTCGGTAACCACAATTGATTCGCGATCATGCTTTTTGCTGGTTTCAACATGGGCTTTGGCGCGTATCTGGATAACGCCTCGTCCGGTGGAATAGGCATCTATTATTCCCTGACGACCATAAATTGTACCGCCGGTGGGAAAGTCAGGACCAGGTATCAGCGACATCAGCTCTGTAAAGCTGGTTTGCGGGTTATCAATCATCAATATGATGGCATCAATTACTTCAGTAAGGTTGTGGGGAGGGATATTGGTTGCCATGCCAACGGCTATGCCGGTGGAGCCGTTAATCAGCAGGTTGGGAAATTTGGCTGGCAGCACAGAAGGCTCGCCAAGGGATTCATCGTAGTTGGGAGTAAAATCAACAGTTTCCTTTTCCAGGTCTGCCAGCAGCTCATGGGTAAGCTGCTTCATGCGGATTTCGGTATAACGCATGGCAGCAGGTCTGTCGCCATCCACCGAGCCAAAGTTACCCTGACCATCCACCAGCAGGTAGCGCAGCGAAAAATCCTGTGCCATCCGTACAATGGTGTCGTAAACAGCCGTATCGCCGTGGGGATGGTATTTACCGATGACATCACCCACCACCCGGGCAGATTTCTTGTATGGCTTGTTCCAGTCATTACCCATATCGTGCATGGCGTAAAGACAGCGGCGGTGTACAGGCTTTAGACCATCCCTGACATCAGGCAGGGCACGACCTATAATTACCGACATGGCATAATCCATGTAAGAACGTTTCATTTCCTCTTCAATATTAACTGTTATATCCTGTAATGCAGTATCTGACATTTTATGGTATTTTCCTTTACTTGAAATGCTTGAGTTACGAGGTGCAAAAACATATATTTATAGCATAAATCCCACCTTTAGTACAACTTTCAGTAAAAGCTGTACTGCCCTGAAAAGTACGTTTGCACCAAATACCGGTTTCCGGATGGAAGCCGATTAAAACCGAGGTTGATAACTGATATGGCTGGCTTACTGCACAACATAACCGTCTTTATGGAGATGATTAAGTTTTCCCACACTATTTTTGCACTACCCTTTGCCCTTTCTGCTGCCTTGCTGGCTGCACAGGGTATGCCTGGTGGCAAACAGTTGCTGTTTATAGTTTTGGCAATGGTTGGAGCAAGAACAGCAGCAATGGCGTTAAACCGCCTGATAGATCATGCTATTGATGCCAAAAATCCGCGTACCGCCGGGCGTGCCTTGCCAGCAGGGCTGATTTCACGCAATACCGTATTGGTGGCGATTGCCATATCTGTGATTGTCATGTTCTGGGCAGCAGCCATGCTTAACCCGCTATGCCTTAAGCTTGCCCCTGTGGCACTGTTTTTCCTTGTGCTTTACTCCTACAGTAAGCGTTTTACCTCCCTTGCCCATGTAATACTGGGCATTTGCCTTGCTGCCGCACCAATGGGAGCCTGGGCTGCACTGAAAGGAACCATTGAATTGCCTGCCTGGGTAATGGGGCTTATGGTACTTTTCTGGGTGGCTGGTTTTGATATTCTCTACGCACTGCAAGACCTGGATTTTGATGTTAAAGAGGGGCTGCACTCCATTCCCACCGCACTTGGCGTAAATGGTTCACTCTGGCTTGCCAGGGTCTTTCATCTGATTACATTGGTTCTGCTTTTCTGGCTTAAACAGCTGCTTGGGTTGGGAAACTGGTTTATGGTGGGTGCAATTATCGTGGCACTGCTTTTGCTTTATGAGCATCTGCTGCTGCGTAACGGTGATCTGACCAGGCTTGATGCAGCTTTTTTCACCATGAACGGCTACATAAGCCTGACGTTTTTAGGAGCCACTACGCTGGAAGTGCTTTTGTAGATTTTTGTACTAAAGGTGATGCAATGGTATCAAAAGTCTGGACAAATACTGCCTGTTACTGCTATATATACTATCTTTTCTGGAGAGGTGTCCGAGCGGCTGAAGGAGCACGACTGGAAATCGTGTGTACGCTAATCCCGTACCGAGGGTTCAAATCCCTCCCTCTCCGCCAGTAAAAAATGTAAGCCCCTGAATTTTCAGGGGCTTTTTTTATTTGAAACTGTCCTTTGGCTGGGTCTGGTGTTTTTGTTGGTTCGTTGCTCATAAAACATCCTTATCATTAAGCGTGCGGTGGCGGTCTTCTTTCAGCGGTCAAGGCTCTCCAGCAGACGCAGGTATTCTTTCTGGCTCTCCCATACGCAGCAGGTTATAAAGTTGATGAAAGGTGCGTTGTTGACTTTGTTGGAGGCTTGCAGAGCCGCAATGTAATCACCCCGCAAGATGGGCGGGATAATGGTAACAGGGTAGCCGGATTGCAGCAGGGCAAGGTTCATCAGCAGACGTGCTGTTCTGCCGTTGCCATCAGCAAAGGGATGAATGGTGGCAAGGTTTAAATGCAGCAAGGCGGCATGTTCTACCGGATGCAGTTGCCGCAATAAAGGCATGGAAGCCACAAACTCCTGCATGGCAAAAGGTAGTGATGCTGGTGATGGAGGGATGAAGTCGGTACCGGTGATGATGACATTGCGGGTACGGTATGTTCCGGCTGCTGCCGGGTCTATCCTGAAGTAAAAAAGCCGGTGAAGTTCAACAATATCCTGCTCGCCAATCTCCTGCTTATCTGCCAGCTGCCACAGCAGATTGTACGCCTCGCTGTGCCCTGTGGCTTCATAATGTTCCCTTAACGGCTTGCCACCTATGGTTATGCCGTCTTCAAGCACAACCTTTGTTTCACTTTCTGTCAGGCTGTTCCCTTCCAGTGCGTTGCTCGTCCAGGTAAGACCGATCCGGTAGTACTCCCGCAACTGCTTCAGCTCATACTCATCAAGCGGACGGTGTGCCAATATCTTTTTATGAAGGGTGCTGTTGTCTGTAAGGCGGTTTGGATAGGTCATGGCTTATCCTTGTCTTTTGCGGGTTTGCATTAAACCATAAAAAGATAATTTTATACCACAAACCCCTTTTATCGGTCGTACATCTTTTGAATCCTTTTTGTTTTTGCAATAATCAGCGGTCTTTTTTAAGATGTGGTTTTACGGTTAATGCACAAAGAATCTGTTGGATGAGGTATTGTTACACCCATGAATGCCGTTGAAATCGAACAAGCCATCACCAGCCTTGCCGAGCAGCCCTTTGATGCCGCAGAGTTCCCCTACGCCTTTCTTGAAGCCTTTGGCAACAAGTCCACCACCATCAAGCGTCTGCGCAGTGGGCACACCAACAGTTCGGATCTGGATGGGGTTTTGCAGCGCAACAATATCCACATTGTTGTTGCTAAACCAGGCGCAGTTACCGAAACCCTGGGCAAGCTGCGTATTAGTGCTGCCACACGCAAGGCCAAAGCCAAATTTGTGCTTGCCACCGATGGCGTTGATTTTGAAGCAGAAGATATGGAAAACGGTGAAACCGTTGCCTGCGCCTATGCCGACTTTCCCGATCACTTTGGTTTTTTCCTGCCGCTGGCAGGCATCAGCACCATCCAGCAAATCCGTGACAGCTCCTTTGATATCCGCGCCACCAGCCGCTTAAACCGTTTATATGTAGAGCTGATTAAAGATAACCCCCAATGGGGTGAGGGTGAAAAACGCCATGATATGAACCACTTTATGGCGCGGCTGATTTTTTGCTTTTTTGCCGAAGACACCGGCATTTTTGCAGCAAACAGCCTGTTTACCCAAACAGTCAGCCAGATGAGCACAGCCGATGCCAGCAACACTGCCGAGGTCATCAGCACCATTTTTAGTGCCATGAATACCCGTCAGGATGAGCGCGATATAGCGGGCATTCCGCGCTGGGCTGATCGTTTTCCCTATGCCAATGGCGGCTTGTTTTCCGGCTCTGTTGAGGTGCCTCGCTTCAGCAAGGTTGCCCGCTCCTACCTGATTCATATCGGCAACCTGGACTGGACGCAAATCAACCCCGACATCTTCGGCTCCATGATTCAGGCAGTGGCTGATGAGGATGAACGGGGCGCACTGGGCATGCACTACACCAGCGTACCCAACATCCTTAAAGTGCTAAACCCGCTGTTTCTGGATGATTTGCGCGAAAAACTTAACGAGGCTGGCAACAACAACCGCAAACTGCTTAACCTGCGTAACCGCCTGGCATCTATCCGCCTGCTTGATCCTGCCTGCGGCAGCGGCAATTTTTTGGTGATTGCCTACAAAAATATGCGCGAGATTGAACACCAGATCAACATCAAACGGGGAGAAGCCGGATGCAAAAGCAACATCCCTCTAACCAACTTTCGTGGTATTGAACTGCGTGATTTTTCAGCAGAAATTGCCCGCCTTGCCCTCATCATTGCCGAGTACCAATGCGATGTCACTTACCGTGGCAAGCAACTGGCACTGGCTGAGTTTTTGCCCCTAAGCCATGATAACTGGATTACCTGCGGTAACGCCCTGCGGCTGGATTGGCTCTCCATCTGCCCGCCCACCGGCACAGGGGTAAAAATGCAAGGCGATGACCTGTTTTCCACCCCGCTGGATCAAAGTGAAATTGATTTTGAAAACGAAGGTGGCGAAACCTATATTTGCGGCAATCCGCCCTATTTGGGCAGCACCTGGCAAAGCGCAGAACAAAAAGCTGATTTAAAACAGATTTTTGACCAGCGCGTTAAAAACTGGAAATCGCTGGACTATGTCGCCGGCTGGTTTATGAAGGCCGCCGACTACGCCCGCCATACACCCTGTACCGCCGCTTTTGTCTCCACCAACTCAATTTGCCAAGGCCAGCAAGTACCGATTTTATGGCCAGAAATTTTTGCTAGCGGCAGCCATATCTGCTTTGCCCATACCAGCTTTAAGTGGGCTAATTTGGCCAGCCATAATGCGGGTGTCACCGTCGCCATTATCGGCATCAGTCCGCTGCCCAGTGCAGAAAAACGCCTGTATTCGCTGGATGAAAATGGCCAAACCGTGGAAAAGCGCTGTGAGCATATCAATGCCTACTTGGTGGCGGCAGACAATGTGATTGTGGATAAAGCCAACCAGCCCATGACGGAAGTGGCGGAAATGCTACGCGGCAACATGCCCTACGATGGTGGACATTTACTGCTGTCCCGCTATGAGCTGGATGCCTTGCAATTAACCACGCAGCAACAGGCCCGCTTTATCCGTCGCATCTATGGTTCCGCTGAATTTATCAGAGGCTTGGAACGCTATTGCTTGTGGATTGAAGATAAGCATTTGGGCGAAGCACAGGCTATTCCAGCTATTACCAAACGCATCGAAGGTGTACGGGCAATGCGGCTGGCAAGCCGCGATAAAGGTGCAAATGCGATGGCAGAGCAAGCGCATCAATTTCGTGAGATGTGCATTGGCGTGCAACATACGATTGCCATGCCATGTGTTTCATCGGAATCTCGTGCGTACCTTCCCGTTGGCTTGATTGATAGCCAATCAACAGTTACCAACCTCGCCTTCGCCCTCTACGACGCGCCGCTCTGGAATATGGCGCTAATCGCCAGCCGATTGCATTTGGTCTGGATCGCCACCGTCTGCGGCAAGCTGAAAACCGACTTTCGCTACTCCAACACCCTCGGCTGGAACACCTTTCCTGTGCCCATGCTCACCGAAAAAATGAAAGCCGACCTCACCCACTGCGCTGAGGACATCCTGCTCGCCCGCGAAGCCCATTTCCCCGCCACCATCGCCGACCTCTACGCCCAAGGCAAAATGCCCGACAACCTGCGCGCCGCCCACGAACGCAACGACGAAGTGCTGGAACGCATCTACATCGGCCGCCGCTTCAAAAACGACACCGAACGCCTGGAAAAGCTATTTGATATGTACACCAAAATGGCTGGAAAAACCGATAAAGGGGAAAAGGCGTGAGTGACAAACCCATAAAACTAACACCCGAGCCAGACGGTTATGCAGACTGGTTAGCTGAGCTTAAAACCCGCATCCACACCGCCCAGCAACGCGCTGCGTTGGCGGTCAATCGTGAACTGGTGCTGCTCTACTGGCAGATCGGGCGCGATATTCTGGAGCGGCAGGCCGCGCAAGGCTGGGGCGCGAAAGTCATTGAGCGGCTGTCGCAGGATTTGCGCTCGGCCTTTCCGAAAATGAAAGGGTTTTCGCCCCGCAACCTGAAATACATGCGCGCATTTGCTGAGGCTTGGCCGGATGAACAATTTGTGCAAGAGGTGCTTGCACAATTGCCCTGGTACCACCAGTTGGCATTGCTGGATAAGCTGCCCGGCCCACAAACGCGCAAGTGGTATGCAGCCAAGGCCATTGAGCACAACTGGTCGCGCAATGTGCTGGTGATGCAGATTGAAACCCGTTTGCTGGAGCGCAGCGGCAAGGCTGTCACCAATTTTACGGCAACCTTGCCTGCACCGCAGTCTGATCTGGCGCGTGAATCACTGAAAGACCCGTACCGCTTTGATTTTTTGGGGCTGACAGAGGAGGCGCAGGAGCGCGCAGTGGAAGGAGCGCTGGTCAAGCATGTCACCGAATTCCTGCTGGAGCTGGGCGCGGGCTTTGCCTTTGTCGGGCGGCAGGTGCTGCTGGATGTGGCGGGCGATGAGTTTTTCATCGACCTGCTGTTCTACCACCTCAAGCTGCGCTGCTATGTGGTGATTGAACTTAAAGGCGGCAAGTTCAAGCCCGAGCATCTGGGGCAGTTGAGTTTTTACCTGACGGCGGTGGATGAGCAGATCAAACACCCGCAGGACAACCCGACCATCGGCTTGCTGCTGTGCAAGAGTAAGAACAAGGTCGTCGCCGAGTACGCGCTGCGCCAGAACACACAGCCGCTGGGCGTAGCAGAATACGAGCTGATGGAATCCTTGCCGCCGGAACTGGCCACGGATTTGCCAAGCATCGAACAGATCGAGCGTGAGCTGATGGGCAGTGACGCTGTTATTGATACGGCGGAGGACTAGCCATGCAAGAAGCTCAGAATTTAGGGTTCAAGCGCGAGTGGCAGGTGTCGGGCGGTGATTTTTGGGCTATTTTCCAGTTTGCTTACCGCAATGAAATGGTTGAGGCAGAGCCGGCGGCCAGAGTCACCGACCAGAGTCACCGACCAGAGTCACCGACCAGAGTCACCGACCAGAGTCACCGACCAGAGTCACCGACCAGAGTCACCGACCAGAGTCACCGACCAGAGTCACCGACCAGAGTCAC
>Ga0265295_1003383_pt1 | contig 23294 bp, 19 predicted proteins | sample Munlansysbiofilm_FD_192503 | JGI IMG/M metagenome (GOLD analysis project Ga0265295, IMG submission 192503) | Leachate microbial communities from a municipal landfill in Southern Ontario, Canada - Methane capture system biofilm | ecosystem: Engineered > Solid waste > Landfill > Unclassified ...
TGGCGGATTTGTTTCCGGGGACGGAGGACGTATGAGCGGGCCTGCGGATCTGTCCCGCGACAAGCGCCGGGTGGCGTTCGGCTCGATCCTGGCCAGTGCGGCGATGACGGCTGCGAAACTGGCGGTGGGACTGGCGACCGGCAGCCTGGGCATCCTGTCCGAAGCGGCGCATTCTCTGCTCGATCTGGGCGCTGCGGCTCTGACCTATGTCGCGGTCCGCCTGTCGGACCGTCCCGCCGACGAGGACCACCCCTTCGGCCATGGCAAGATCGAGGCAGTGTCGGCCCTGGCCGAAACCGCGCTGTTGTTCCTGACCGCCGTCTGGATCGTCTGGGAAGCGATCGGGAGATTGTCGGGCGAAGCGGTGGCCGTCGATGTGCCCTGGTATGCGGTGGCGGTGATCCTGGGCTCGATCGCCATCGATTTCGGCCGTTCGCGCGCGCTGATGAAAGTGGCGAAGGCGACCCGGAGTCAGGCATTGGAAGCGGACGCGCTGCATTTCTCGTCCGATATGATCTCTTCGGCGGTGGTGCTGGTGGGGTTGGGATCGGCGGCGCTGGGGTACCCCAAGGGCGACGCCGTTGCCGCCATCGGCGTCGCCTTGTTCATCTTGCATGTCGGTTACGGCATGGGGCGGCGGACTATCGACGTGCTGGTTGATGCAGCGCCCGCCGGCATGGCGGAACAGGCCCGCGCCGCCGCCGACGGCGTTCCGGGCGTGGCTCGGATCGCGCGGGTGCGGGCGCGGCCCATGGGCGGACAAGTCCTGATCGAGATGCTGATCCAGGTTTCGCGCGTGATGCCGTTGGATCGGGCGCAGGAGGTGTGTGAAAAGGTCGGCGCGGCGATCCGCGCCCGCATTCCCGAGGCCAATCCGCTGGTGTCGGCAGAGCCGCTGGCGCTCGATTCCGAATCCATCACCGATGTGGTGCGGCTGGTGGCGGCGCGGTATGGCGCCGAGATTCACGATCTCGGCATTCATCTTTTGGACGGCAAACCTCATGTCGGCTTTGATGTCGAGGTCGAAGACAGCCTGGATGTCGAGGCGGCGCACGCTTTCGTTTCGGGCGTGGAAGCCGCGATCCGGGCCGAACTGGGTGACGAGGTGACGGTGGTCACTCATATCGATCCCCGCAGCCCTGCATTGCTGGATGGCGTTCGCATACCGCCGGAAGAGGAGATCCGCCTGTCCGCCGAGATCGCGGCCATCGCGTGCAAGGTGCCGCTGGTGCAGGGTGTTCATGCCATCACCGTGCGCCGGGTCGGTGGCGATTATCATCTGTCGCTGCATTGCTTGTTTGCGCCCCGAACGCCGGTGCGCGCGGCGCACGAGGCCACCGTCGAGGTCGAACGGCGTATCCGCGAGCGTATCGGCGGGGCGGGCCGCATCGTCGTTCACGCCGAACCGTTGGGCGCGCCTGGATTCAATTGACGTTTAAGGATTCACACGCGGGCTGATGCGTGATTCAAGATATCTCCGCTCTGCCGGAGATCTGTGATGGCTGTAAAGCGCTACGAATTGAACAAAGCGCAGTGAGGGCGGATCTCGCCCCACTCCCGCTAAGTGTGCCCCCTTCGGGGCAGTCTCAATTCGCTTTGAACGCTGCCGTGGCGTCCGGCGTTTTCGGAGCCAGCTTCGCCATGGGAATCGAGCGGAACCGCGTTTCGCCGGCTAATGCACAGACGTCGAATCGCGTGTAGTTCATGCCATCGCCATCGCGCAGGAAGAACAAACGGCGGTCGAGGTCGGACAAGCTGGTCCAGGACGTAAACTCGGTCGGCACCTTGGGCGCCTCCAGCCCCTGTATCTGAAGATGGCCGCTGCCCAGACCGGGATAGTCCACGGTGATGCCGCGCGGCCGGTCGAAATTATTCATGAGGTGAGCCACCATCATCACCGCCTGATCCTGATCGGCCTGCTTTTCGGCGAACTGGGCATAGAAGGCGGCGCGGATGAAACGGTCGACCGACGTATCGCTGCCGGGCAGGCCGGCTCTGGCGATGCCCGATCCCGGCTGCACGGCAGCGTAGCTGCCAAACGTCGCCTTTGATCGGTCGATATTGCTGAGGAAGGTGTAGTTGTTGAGATTGGTGAGATGCCAAGAAAATTGCGGCGCATTGGTCATCACGCCCACCGGATTGTCATAGATGGTCCGCACGCCATGATGGAATTCGATGACGATGCTGGCCCCGGTGGCGTCGTGGACGCCATAGTGGAACGGCATTTCCAGCCCGCCCAGGATCGGCATCGGCTCCAGCACCACCGGCAGATCGGCCAACGCGGCCTTCACCTCTTCGACGGTGGTGAACTGGCCCAGCGCCCAAGCGCCGAGATCGGCGGCGGATAGGGCCCGGCGCGCTGGGTCTGCCGGTTCCCGCGGGCCGCTGGCTTCGGGATAGGACTGGACGCTGAAACTCAGGCCGGCATCGTTGAGCCCCTCCACCACATTGAGATTCTGCGGGCTGAATTCTACTCCCGGCGCGGGCGGCATGACGGGCATCGTCACGGCGATGAAGGCATGGCGCATCTTCCAGGACCATGCGCGATAGCCGGCCACCTGCGAGTCGAGCGTGGTCTCCGCCGGGAACATCGTGATCTGGTAAGGCAGATCGATGGTCAATTCCAGGGTGCGGCCGAGATAGGCGCGGTTTTCGGCATCACGGTAGAGAAGAGAAGTACACATCTGGCCTCACTCATGTTTTGGGACGAGACTGTCGGCATCGGCGAGCTTATTCGAGCATCCGGGCGGGCGCCGCCCGGCGACCGTCGCCGCGTCACTTCTCGAACGAGAATATCCGGTTCCAGCCGTTCTTCATGCTGACGATCACCCAGCCCTCTTTTTTCCCCAGATCATACATTTCTTGCGAGAAGGTCCCGATCGGGCTGTCGGGCAAGCCCTGCGCCGGTCCATAGGCATATTCGCGCTTGGCGTCGTCATGCAGGATCGCCACCGAAAGCCGAAGGCCGGGGCTGTTCTTGACATATTGCAGCGCTTGCTGATCGTCCGCCGAGGAATTGCCGAACTGGGCGCGGGGGGTGCGGCCATAGATCATCACGAAATTCTCGATCTTGCCGGCCCCGACATTGTTTGTCGCCACATGCGGAGTGCGGATCAGCTCGGGCCTACCGTCGATGATTTGGAATTCGAGCTGCTGGGCGGTGCCTGCGATCTGCTCGGGCGGGATACCGTAGAATTCCTGAGAATAGGGGCTGACGAAACCCTTGCTGCCCCCCGTCGCGATGAATGTGCGGTAACCGTTGGCGCGCAGAAGCTTCAGCACCTCTTGCATCGGCAGATAGGTCATATCGATGAGAGGCCGGTTCCAGCGCGGGTGCCGCGCCGTTTTGAGCCAGTCCCTGACCTGCTGGTCGAACGCGCCGATCGTCATCCCGCTCTGGACGATCATCGCCAGCTCGATGAGCTCGGGCTCTGTGAGCGCGCGCTTCGCCAGGGCTGCGGCGACGACAGGATTTTTCACCAATGCCGGATTGGCCTTCACCGCATCGGCCAGCGTGTCGAGGACGAACTGAATCTGGCTGTATTGCGGTTGTTCGACCCAAAGCGTGCCGTCCTGATCGAAGGCGGCGATGCGTTCCTCCTCGGGCACGAAATCGGGGTCGCCCGCTGTCGTCGTGCGCGCCACGAAGTCGAGGATCGCGGTCTTCGCCGCGCCCTCGTTCCAGGATGGCAGCGGGTCGGTCTGGGCGGCGGCAGCGGCGGTCAGGCCGAACGCCAGCAGGCCGGATGCGGCGAGGGATAGAAGATGCTTGGTCAGAGACATGTCGAAGCCCTTGAGGCGGTGAGGGGCGGCGGCAACGCTCCCGCCGGGACAAGGCAAGGCGCTATCCGCATATAGCCGCAGCGACCCTTAGCTCTCCCTTATCAGAGGAAGAGGGAGCATGGAGGGTGCCGCTTCCACATGCGACAAACTTGCCAAACAGCATAGAATCTTCTCGCGTTCGTTGACAAGTCGCTACAAAAATACCCCTTTTGGGAGAGCGTAGACGGCATCACCGTCATAGCCCCTGTCGGCCGGCAGCATAGGCGGGCTGGCGAGCGGAAGGGCCATGAGATCTTCGGCCGCCTTATAATCCGAGACTTCGCCGCCAGTCAGCCTGAAGGCAAGGGGGGCGTCCTTGACCGTCTGCACGGGCACGGATTTTGCCCGTAAAGCCGCCGCGGCTGCGACCAAAGCCCCCCCCCTTATAAGTCCCCCTTTTGCACCAGCAGCTTGGCTGTGCCTTCGGACAATGTCCGAGCGAGCTTGGGGACCCCTTTGCCAACAGATCCTAGCCTATTGAAACTATTCGTTATGCGTATTCGAGCGGCTCAACCAGAAGCTCAAAGGTTATTAAAACCGCATTTTCAGCCCTTTGGAGACGTCCCTCATTTATACCGCCGCGATGATCGACGAGGGTTACGTCGATCATCGCGGCAAGATCACCCTCATGGGTCGTCGAGATAAGTCCGTCACGAATGAACACCTCAGTCTCCATGGGAAGAACTTCGCGGCCATCCTCAAACCTTGTGCCTACAAGGCTGCCAACCCCGCCATGCACACGAGCCCGCGTGATTCCGCGTGCCCTGCATTCCTTTTCAAGGGCAGTGCAGAAATCCTCGTTCGGACATATGGACATTGCGAACGAGCTTCGGGTTTCGGCTGTAAAACCGGGAACAGCAACAGGACGGAACAAGGAGAAGCCCGTTTCCAGGCTGGGGGCGACCTCGAACGCGGCTCCGTCCAACAACCAGATCGATGCAGTGATCGGCTTAGAGATCACGGCATCATTTGGCAGGACATGCCCGGCAAGACGCTGGCCACTACTGTCAAACCACGTGCCATGGCAATGAAGCCATGGTTGAGAATCGCGCGGTCCTACAGTCATCGAGGCGCTTTCTAAATGAACAGTCCCTTTTGGATGGTAAGGGCCGCCATAGTACGCAGCGTGTTCCGGCGTCTTCGATACATCCGGCATATAGTACGCAAAGGGATCAAAGCTTCCTCCGCGTAATCGGGCAACGGCGCTTTTTGCACGGTTGGCCTCGAGAATTGATGCCATCGTGGGAAGCAACGCCTGGCCCGCTGGCAGTTCTGTCTGAACATGCCGGATATTACAATCTACCGTGCAGCTCCGCTGGGCAGCAACAGGTCCTGGATGTGTGACATAGCGCATTGTTTTCTCCGCAGTTTTCCGGCCGACAGAGACGTCATGTCGGCCGGCATGCTACAGACTCACTGTTTCCCTAAAGAGCGCATAACGCCGTCCATGATTGCCTGCTCGTTAGGAATAAAGAGCTTCTCCAGCGTGAGGGAGAATGGAATCGGAACGTTGGGCGGAGCGACGCGGACGATAGGTCCTTTGAGATCCTTGAATCCCTGTTCGGCGACAATGGCTGCGACCTCGCCGCCGGAGCCGCCGGTCTTCCAGGCTTCGTGAGTAATGACCAGATGGCCGGTCTTCTTGACCGAGTTCAGAATCGTTGCCGTGTCCAAAGGAGCGATGGTGCGCAAATCGATCACTTCGCAATCGATCGAATGATCGGCCTTCAACTGCTCGGCTGCCTTGAGCGCCCGCGAGACCATAAGACCGCAGGACACAATGGTTACGTCGCTACCCGGGCGCTTGATGTCGGCCACGCCCAGCGGAATGACGAAATCGTCGTCATCCGGAACCTCGGCGCGGCGGGCATGTGTCAAGCCCATATGTTCGAGGAAAATCACCGGATTATCTTCGCGCAACGCGCTGCGCATCAAACCCATTGCATCGCGGGGTTCTGACGGCATCACCACTTTGATGCCGGGAACCGAGGTCAGCACAGCGTGGTAATCTTCGGCATGACCACGATGTGGCCCAACGCCGCACTTGGTCCGAATAACCAAAGGCACTTTCAGGCGGTGGCCGGTCTTGACGTAAACTTGTCCTATCTCGTTCAGGATTGATCCGAGACAAAGGTTGAGCAGTTCCAAGAACATGATTTCGACTACAGGGCGCATACCGCACATGGCCGCGCCGGCGCCTGCTCCGACCATCACCTCTTCCGAGATCGGCGCATCAATGATGCGACCGGTGTCTTTAAACTCTGCCCACAGCCCTTTGAACGTCTGCAACGCGCCGCCAAACTGACCGATGTCTTGGCCAAGGCAGAATATTTTGGGATTGACCATCATTTCGCTGCGCAAAGCAGCCACGATGGCATCATTGATCGTTAGTTTTGCCATAGGGGTGCTCCTCAAACGAGTCGACTGGGCGCATAAGCTTCGGTGGGAATCTCTTCGGCACCGGGCAACGGGTCAGCCTTGCCTTGTTCGGCCCAGCTGTCGAAATCGTTGCGAGCTTCCTCGTCGAGCTTCGCAATATCGTCGCTCGTGAGCATTTCCTCAGCGATAAGCCGCGCCGAACACAGTGCGATGGGGTCTCGCGCCGCCCATTCCTCGACTTCTTCTTTCGGGCGGTAGTTCGCTGGATCGGCTGCCCAATGGCCGCCCATCCGATAGGACAGCGCATGTATAAAGCTTGGTCCCTGGCCAGCACGGGCGCGGCTGATCGCTTCCTGCACTTTGTTGTAAACGTCAAAGACGTCATTGCCGTCGGCGTCTATCGCAGGCATGCCGTAGCCGGCGCCCCGTTTGCTGATGGAGCCGGCAACTGATTTGCTGGATGGCAGGGAAATCGCGTACTGATTGTCCTGGCAGACAAATATGACCGGCAGGCACAGCATCGACGCGAAATTCATCGCCTCGTGGAATATTCCGGAATTGATGGTGCCGTCGCCGAAGGTGACAACTGAAACCTGGCCCTCGCCTTTATATTTAGCGGCCAGACCGGCGCCGACGGCATAACCAATCGGCGTTCCCAGCGTGCCGGAAAGCATGCCGAGGTGATTTTCACCCATTTCGCCGGAGAGGTCGATACGCGTAATTCCCCTGTTCGTGCCGGTTACCTTGCCACAGACTTCGGCAATCATTCGTTTCACATCGCCGCCGCGAATCATCGATGCGACCATGGCGCTGCGGTAGTGTGAGGTGCTGATGTCGTCCGGACGCAATCCCGAGAACACACCGACAGGAATCGCCTCCTCGCCTGTCGCCGGGTGCCAACCCGGGTTTATCTTATTGACTACGCGATCGAAATGACGCGCACGGATCAGCGATCGCAACAATGCGGTGCGTACGCTGACTTCAGGTTCGGCATTGCTCGTCATGATCCCCTCACAATTCCCAAGACGGTGTCTGGCCCGATCTTGTCGTCGGCTGTGACTGACTGGCTATGCATGACCCCGTCTGCAGGGCTTTCTAATTCGATATTTGCCTTGTCGGTCATCATCTCGGCAATCGTTTCGCCAGCGCTGACCGAGTCGCCAATTTTCTTGTGCCACGCAATGAACGTGCCCTCGTGGGCTCCCTCGTCACCGAACTCGGCTTTGATCTCGTAATCCATGGTCGTGTGTTCCTTTCTGTCGTTTCACGGCCTAAACCGCGCTCTGATCAACCTGCTGCTCAAAGAATCGGGGCTGGGTCGGCTATGAAGTTCGCCATGGTCTGCAAGAACTGACAGGCCACATAGCCGTTTACGGCCCGGTGATCGAATGTGAGGCTCAACCCCAGATAGGGCTGTTCTTCCACCTTGCCGTTTTGGATGACCACACGGGATTGAATAGCGCCTACCGCCAGAATGCCTGTCTGTGGCAGGTTCAGGATCGGCGTCGCCCCCAAAACAGCGGGGAACATGCCGATATTGCTGACGGTAAATGTTCCGCCTCGCATGTCGGCGGGTTTCAGCTTGCCATTCCTCGCACACGCAACAAGCTCGCCAGTCTTGACGGCAATTTCGTCCACGGACAGCGTGTCGACGCCGCGAATAACCGGAACAACGAGATTTCCGTCAGCAACCGCAGCCGCAACGCCGATATTGATCTCGTCGTAGATTTTCAGGGTGTCATCGACAAGCGTGGCGTTGAGTTCCGGGTGCCTCAGCAGCGCCTGTCCCACGAGGCGAATCAATACGTGGGAAATCGTCACCTTTGGCGCATTTGCCCGCTGTGCTAGCTGGGCGTGGGCCTGCACTAATCCGGTCGCCGAACCCTCGGCAAAAGAGGTGGCCGGCGCCGCAGCCAAATGGTTGGCCAACATTCGCTGAGCGGTCAGGCGCATGATCGGCGGTTGCCGAATCGACCGGCGGACCTTGATCCCCTGATATATTTCAACCTCTTGCAAGTCTGTCGAGTCTGGGGTCGCCATCTTCACATCCTCCCATTAACGCCTTTTCTTCGAGGCCTAGCGGCCCCACGGAGCCGTATTCGGCGGCTACGAACAGCAAAGCTACCGGCCGCCCAACGCTTTTGGGGCTGAAAGAATTTTCATGGCCAGCATCAAACGTTATTTGAAGTCCATATTATGGTGTGTTTGTGCTCGTAAATCTGACTGGGTTCTGACGATATTTACACTATTTTGAGTCGTCAAGAATTTTTATAAGTCCATATTATGGCCATTAAGACGCCAAATAGAAATGGTCAGATTTAGCGATGGCTCCGGCAAATCGAACAGACAGATAAGAGAGAGCCGGAGCCGAAAAACGGGACAGTGAGATGAGCAATAGCCTTACTCAGCCGAAAGCTGCGTCGCGGCCCCATAGAGGAACCAGAACATGACGAGAAGGAAGCGACGGAATCACTCGGACAATTCGAGGTAGGGTCTGGGCGACAACCTCTACAAGTTTTGAAATCGTCTGTGTTCCGGGGGATATTTTCCGCCGGGCAACGGCGTCGGCACCTTCAAGATGTCATCGACGGCTACAATTTCGGCAACAGACTGAAGACCCTCGAGGGTCTCTCTCCCACGGTTCATCTGCAAACGGCAGGCTTCAGAACAGGATCGATTCATCGTCGATCCAATCCATCAAATGCCGGGACTGAACGCCAGGGAGAGGCTGTCCTGTGCAAGAGATCAGAGCTTCTGTTTTGGGATGAAAATATTTCAGTGCGGTTTAGATACTACGCTGAAGAAGCCACAATATGGATATAGACAATACCGCGTGACGGCACTATTTTTGCCGAAAATAGTGAAGCAAGATCAATATTCTGTGCGTAATAATACCATGTTATGGACATTAAAATGATACTCGAAGCTGACGATGGCAACCTTTTCGGTACCCAGAGCGTTGATCGATCGATAGCTCTGCTGATCGTCATCGCCAAAGGTGGTTCTGCTGGGGTAAGCCTTAGCGAAGTCGTAACGGCCACCGCGCTTAAACAACCTACTGTGCGGCGGCTGCTGATGGCCCTAATACGCGGTGGCCTCCTAGAACAAGACGAAGATTCTCGGCGCTATTTTCTTGGCCCAGAATGCTATGTGCTCGGCATTATTGCAGCCGAGCGGTACGGCATTCATCGGTTGGCAATGGACTCCGTGCGGCGTCTCGCTCAAAAGTCGGAAGATTCGGTACACCTTATCGTCCGCAATGGTTTATATGGCGTCTGCCTGGAACGCCACGAGGGAAGCTTCCCAATTCGTTCATACGTTTTAGCGGTTGGAGACCGCCTTCCCCTCCCGGTTGACGCAGGGTCGCTGGCAATATTCGCCTGTCTTTCCGACGCGGAAATCGAGACGATTATCCGCCTGAACGGCTCGTCCTATGCCCAAAGATACCCATTGTTCACGCCGGCAAAAATTCACGAACTCGTCGCCGAGACCCGTCAGAACGGTTACGCCGTCAACCACGGTTTGGTGTTTGAAGGATCGTGGGGAGTCGGTGTTGTTATCCGAGACCCGCAGGGTAACCCCGTCGCGGCTCTGTCAATCGCGGCGATCAAGAGCCGTATGTCCCCTGCGCGGCAGGCGAGTCTCGCGGCGGCGATGAAGGATGAGGCGCAGCTCATCGAGACCCGCATCGCCGAAATGCGCGCACTCAGCGCTACGGCCACTAAGCCTCGAAGAAAAAAGTGTTAATAGGAAAATGTGAAGATAGCGATCCCAGCTTCGATAGCCCGTCCTGGACAGCTAGTCTCCGATCAGGGGGGCGCCCAGATCGGCGGGACGGACGAAGGAAACGAGCCGGCCGCACCCCGGCGCAAGACCGGACCAGGAATCGATGGCCAGATTCAATCCGGCCAGAGCACCGGTAGGATATTTTTCACGCAGGCGGGTTGTGATCGCCGCGTCGCCGCCGCCATCCGAAAGCCGCAGCGCCAAGTCTTCCAGCCCGGGATTGTGGCCGATGAGAAGGACGGTTCCGATCCCATCGGACAAAAGGGCGAGGCGGGCGGTCAGCTCCCGCCATCCGGCCAGATAAAGTCCTTCCTCGATGACGGGAGACGAAACAGGGACGTAGCGCAGCACCGCCTCCAGGGTTTGGCGCGTGCGCAGCGCCGGAGAGCACAGGACGGTGTCGAGCGCCGCTTTGCTTCGGGCGAGATGCTCGGCCATTTGTTCAGCGGCTGCCTCGCCCCGGCGGTTGAGCGGTCGGTCGCGGTCGGAGCCTGAGGGAATGTCCCAACTCGATTTGGCGTGACGTAATAGAAAGAGATGCTTCATCGGGATTCTCCAACCATTCCGCCCAAGACCGGCCATGTCGGTGACATCCTTGTGACTCTGGGTGTCGGGTCATGACAGAATGGGTGCGCCCATATATAACGGAACAGTAAGAACATCAGTGTGGCAGAACGGTGAAGGGAGAGATTTCATGACCGATGCCGGGATCGAAGGCGAACAGATCGCCGCATTCGAGCCCATCCCAGCCCCGGTTCCCGACATGCGTTCCCACGAACGCTTCATCAATCGGGAATTATCCTGGCTGGCCTTCAACACCCGGGTGTTGGAGGAAGCGGACAACCTCGGCCATCCTCTGCTGGAACGATTGCGTTTCCTGTCGATCTCAGCCGCCAATCTTGACGAGTTCTATATGGTGCGTGTCGCCGGCCTGAAGGGGCAGGTGGCCAATGGCGTCACCGCCGCCAGCCAGGACGGGCTGACGCCCGCGCAGCAATTGGTGGAGATCAACCGCGCGGCCAGCATTTTGTTGGAAAAACAGCAGGAATGCTGGCTCAGACTGCGCGTCGAAATGCGCGAGGCGGGAATCGCGGTTCTGGACGCCGACGAATTGTCGCGCGCGGATATGCGCTGGCTGGAAACGCGGTTCCTGGAGCATGTCTTTCCGGTGCTGACGCCTTTGGCGATCGATCCGGCGCATCCTTTCCCCTTCATGCCCAATCTGGGTTTCGCCATTGTGCTGAACCTTACCCATCTGGGCGATGGCGAGGCCATGCGCGCCCTGATCCCGTTGCCGCACCTGCTGGAACGGTTTGTCCGTCTGCCCGGCAAAGAGGTGCGGTTCCTGCCGATCGAAACGCTGGTGAGTTTGTTTCTGGACCGCCTGTTTCCCGGATTTGCGGTCGAAGGCCAAGGGCTGTTCCGCATCATCCGCGATTCGGAAATGGAGATCGACGAAGAGGCGGAGGATCTGGTCCGCGTGTTCGAATCGGCGTTGAAGCGCCGCCGCCGCGGTCATTGCATCCGGCTGACCGCCAATGCCGACATCTCCGACGACCTGCTTCAGCTCATCATCAACGAGATGGCGGTGACGCCGGCGGATGTCTTTCCGGTTCGCGGGCTGATCGGTGTGGTCGATGTCAAGCAACTGATCACCGACGAACGGCCCGACTTGCAATTCGTGCCCTATAACGCGCGCTTTCCCGAACGGGTGCGCGATTTCGGCGGCGATTGCTTCGCCGCCATCCGCAAGAAGGACATCGTCGTTCACCACCCGTTTGAAAGCTTCGACGTGGTCGTGCAGTTTCTGCGTCAGGCGGCGCGCGATCCCAATGTGGTGACGATCAAACAGACGCTTTATCGCACCAGCAAGGACAGCCCCATCGTCAAGGCGCTGGTCGAGGCGGCGGAGATGGGCAAGAGCGTCACGGCCATGATCGAGCTCAAAGCCCGTTTCGACGAGGAAGCCAATATCGGCTGGGCCCGCGATCTGGAGCGCGCCGGCGCGCAGGTCGTCTATGGTTTCATGGAATTGAAGACCCACGCCAAAATCAGCTTGGTGGTGCGCCGCGAAGGCGGGGGATTGCGTTCCTATGTTCATTTCGGCACCGGCAATTACCACCCCATCACGGCCAAGGTCTATACCGACCTGTCCTTCTTCACCACCGACGCGGCCCTGTGCCGCGATGCGATGCGGACCTTCAACTTCATGACCGGCTACGCCAAGCCCGAAAAGATGGAGAAGCTGTCGATCGCGCCCCTGGCCCTGCGCAAGCGCCTTTTATCCTGCATCGAGGCCGAGATAGAGCATGCCCGCGCCGGCCGGCCCGCCGTCATCTGGCTGAAGATGAACGCCCTGGTCGATCGCACGCTGATCGACGCGCTCTATACCGCTTCGCAGGCCGGGGTGCAGATCGATCTGGTGGTGCGGGGCATCTGCTGCTTGAGGCCGGGGATTCCCGGATTGTCGGAAAATATCCGCGTCAAAAGCATCGTTGGCCGCTTCCTGGAGCATGGGCGTGTCATCTGCTTTGGCAACGGGCATCGTCTGCCGTCGCGTCACGCGCTGGTGTTCATATCCTCGGCGGATTGGATGACGCGCAATATGGATTGGCGGGTCGAGTCGCTGGTGCCGATCGAAAACCCCACCGTGCACCGCCAGATTCTGGATCAGATCATGGTCGCCAATCTGAAAGACAATCTTCAAAGCTGGACGTTGGACGGGGACGGCGTTTATCGTCGTCTCCAGCCTCAACCGGGCATGGCGCCATTTTCGGCCCATACTTATTTTATGACCAATCCCAGCCTGTCGGGGCGCGGCAGCGCCCTGGCGCATGGACGTCCCATGGCCCGGCTGGTTCTCAAAGGCGGACGCCCGTAAAGCTCGTATGATCCCGTTTCAATCACTCCCGGATGGCGGGCTGATCGCCATCATCGACATCGGTTCCAACTCGATTCGTCTGGTGGTCTATCAGGGTATTTCGCGCGCCCCGGTTCCGATCTTCAATGAAAAGGCGGTCTGCGCGCTGGGCGAAGGGCTGGAAGGAGCCGGGCGTCTCAATCCGAAAGGCGTCGAGCAGGCGATGCTGGCGTTAAGCCGCTTCGTGCGCCTGGCGCGTTCGATGCGGGTCGCGGCGCTGGATGTCGTGGCCACGGCTGCGGTCCGCGATGCGGCGGACGCACCCGATTTCCTGGCTGCGGTCCACGCGCATTGCGGGATCGAGGTGACCGTTCTTTCCGGTGAAGAGGAAGCCCGTCTGGCGGCGCAGGGCGTCTTGTGCGGTGTTCCCGATGCGGATGGAACGGTGGCCGATCTGGGCGGCGGCAGTCTGGAATTGATCGCGGTGGATGAAGGCCGGATGAGCGGCGCTTTTGCGACGCTGCCGCTGGGCATCTTGCGCCTGATGGAGGCGTCGGGTGGCGACCGGGAACGGGCCCAGACGTTGATCGACCAGCATTTTTCCAGGGTTTTCTGGTTGCGGCACAGAATGGGGCGGCCGCTTTATGCCGTGGGTGGAGCATGGCGTGCGCTGGCGCGCCTGTTCGTGGCCCAAACCGGTCATTCCCTTCAGGTTTTAGACAATTATGCGCTGGATTGCGCGGACGCCTTGCGCCTTCTTGAACTTGTGTCGCGTCAGAGCCGCAAATCGATCGAGAGGATTCCAGGCTTTTCACGCAAGCGTTTGCCGCATCTGCCGATGGCGGCTTTGGCGCTGGAGCGGATTCTGTTCGGGCTGAAGCCGTCGCGGCTGATCTTTTCGGTCTATGGCATGCGCGAAGGACGCTTTTTCTGCCACCTGCCCGAGGAGCTGAAAATGCAGGATCCGCTGATTTCGGCCTGTACGGCTCTGGCCGCGACGATGGGGCGTTTCCCGGTGCATTGCGGCGAGATCTCGGCTTGGATGTCCCCCCTGATCGGGGAGGAAACGCCCCATCAGGCCCGGTTGCGTCATGCAGCCACTCTTTTAAGCGACGTTTTCTGGGGCGAACACCCCGACTACCGCGCCGAACAGGCTTTCTTGAGGGTGTTCCGGCTGCCTTTCATGGGATTGGGCCACCAGGACCGCGCGTTTCTGGCTCTGGCGGTCTATTACCGCTATGAACGCGATTTCCAGGCTCCGCAGGTGGCGTCGGCGCTCGATCTGCTGCCCGAAGAGGAGCAGCGCCGCGCCCTGATTCTGGGATTGGCCTTGCGGTTGGCTCACGCCATTTCCGGCGGTGTGCCGGGTTGGGTCGGGCGGACCCGGCTGGAGATCGAGGATAACGCCCTGATCCTGGAAATGCCGGCGGATGACGCCGTTTATGACGGCGATTTCTCGGAACGGCGCAACGATCGCCTGGCAAAAGCCGCCGGCCTTTCTCATTTTGAAAGCCGACGGATCTGAACGCGATGGAAAGCGCCGCTTCCCGCTGAAGGGAAGCGGCGCTGCTGCGACTTTAAGCGTGCGGAATGAAGGATCTCCGAACGGTTAATTCATCTTGGGTTTGGCATCCTTTCTCGCCGCGTCCTTAACCGGCTTTTTGGCTTTATGCTCGGCCTTTTCGACGCTGTTGCTGGTGGCGTCGCTGGGGATGTGCTTGCTGGAATCGATTGTTTTGGCTGCTTTTTCCTGGACGGTTTCACCCGGGACGCCGTTTTTCAGGGTCGCGCCGGTTTTTTCGATCGTGTTGGCCTTGGTAGCGCCTTGATCCACTGTACCGGCTAGAGCATTGGCCCGTTCCGCCTCCGGGGCATTGACTGTGTCGGCGGCGAAAGCCGCCCCACTCAGCATCATCCCCGAAACGACCAGAATCGACAGCGCCTGCTTGACCATGATTCTACTCCTCGATCTTATCCCTTGCGCCGGGGCGTTTCCCGGCGTGTTCGAGTGTTATAGAGACGGGTTGTGGCGGCCCGAAGGCGGTCCTTCGATGCTTTGAGGCCCTTTTGCCGTCTTTGAGGCGAAAATGGGGAGCCATCGGCTCCGGCGCCAGAATCATCCCCGCCATTCCCGGTTTGCGCCCAAGACTCAATAAAATTGCATATCAGCCATTCTTTAATCGCATATCAAATTTTTGTACGTATTCCAAGGGTGTTGCGGGTCCGTGACGCTGTGGATGGACCCTCATGAAAACCATAGGGTCTTGGCGTATGTATACCCGTTATGGTAGAAACTCTTCATGGGTAGACAACATCTATGTATGGGCTTCCATACTGCGATTCTTCAAAGTGCGTGAAACAACCTGCGATCTTGAGGGCTCCGTGTGGCGCTATAAACGGATCGGACTGGCTGCTGCGGCACTATGTTGCGTTGTTGCGGCCATCATCATCGAGGAGGGGTGGACCTACCACCACACCCTGGGCGGGTATGCTTCAAACGCGAAGGATGCCATCGCGGTTTCGGCCCGAATGGACGCCATCGGTTCCCTGCGCGTCGATATTGCGGATATCGAACTTTCCTGGCGTGACTATCTGATCAGCGGCGACGTGGCTCTGTTGGCGTCGTTCGGAAAGAGACTGGAGACCCTGAACGCCGGCATAGCCGACCTGAAACGGACGCAGCCTCCCGAACGGACGGTTCTTGTCACCGACATCGAACGGTTCATGGCGGTCCGGATGGAGCAGTTGCGCGCTGCCGCTGCCACCGGAGGCAAAGGGGTGGAGTTCCCGTTCCGGGTCGCGCCGCCGACGGCTCCGGAAAGCCAAGCGGCCATGATGATGCTCGACAACCTTTTCGCAGAGGATCAATTCCTGCGCAAAGATGTGCGTGGGCGGCTGGAAGGATTGGAACTGCCGGCTCTGACCAACCGGATGATCCTGGCGGTGATGGCGGTATTGGCCTTGCTGGTCGCGGGGGTGACGATTCTGGTCACGGTTTTGGGTCGGAACGAGGAATTGACGCTGAAAATTCTACATGAATCGCGTCATGACGGGCTGACCGGGCTGCCTAACCGCAGCTTTTTCATGGAAACGTTGAATTACATGCTGGCGGTCGCCGAACGCGGCGATCTGCAACTGGCGGTCCTGTTCATGGATCTCGACGGCTTCAAATCCATCAATGATGAAATGGGCCATGAAAAAGGCGATGCCGTGCTGGTGGATATCGCGCGCGTCTTGCGCGGCAATCTGCGCGGAGCCGATTTCCTGGCCCGGTTCGGTGGCGACGAATTCGTCATTCTTATGCCCACGGTTCAAAAAGTCTGCGACGCCTGTACACGGATCGTGTCTTTCATCGATGGGTTGCCGATCGCTGGACTTGAACCGGGACGTCTGGGCATATCCGTCGGCATCGCCGTTTTTCCCAATGACGGGCGCGAAGCGGATCGGCTGATGATGATCGCCGACGAACGGATGTATGCGCGCAAACGGGCGCGTAAGAACGGTCGGGAACAAGATGCGTTCTGCACCGGCGGCGAATGCGGTGAGTGTTCGCGAGGCATGGAACTGCAGGATCTGACCCCGATCCTTCTGCAGCAGCGCACCAGCCGTTTAGGCGCACTGCTTTAAATTCCCGGAGCCCTACATGGGGTCAGCGAGCCGCCCAGCCGGCGATGCGGGCGGCGAGGGCGTCTACCTTGTCCCAATCCGTATAGGTGATTTGCGTGTTGGGATCGGTCGGGCCGCCGGTGATGCGCATGATCAGGCGGATCATTTCACGGTCGAACCAGCTATAGCGCGGATAATCGAGAGATCCGGCGATGGCGACGGCGATCGTCGGCGATATCTTGCGGCGTTTCAGCCATTTACCGAGATAGGGGTTGCCTTCGACCGTATCCCGTCCGGGTTTGCGCGCGCTCAGATTGACCGAAACCACCGCCAACGGCACGCTCTTGGGCAGGCTGCGGCACGCGGCCAGGAGACGATCGGCCAGAGGCAGATGGTGACCGTAACGCACGGCGGCGACGATGATGACGCCGTCTGCGGACGCGAGTTCGGCATGGTCTGGAACATGCCGGGCCAGATCCAAGGCTTCGCTCGGCGACCCGCTTTCGGTCAGGCGCAGCGCGATCCGTTCGGCGATTTGGCGGGATTGTCCATCATGGGTAGCGTAATAAAGCCGCATCGGATGAGGGTCCCGTTTCATGGAAAATGCAAATTGGAAAAGGTCTTGGCACATGGAAATCCGCTTCGGGCGGACCGCCGGACAAGAAAGATCATGACGACGCCTTGTTCGGCAAGCCTTTAATGTCACGAGAAAGGCTTTGACCTCTTCGTGCGTTGTGGCAACGTCGCGGAGGGGAAGTCACATCAGCATCGGATGAGTCATGGTTGACGAGGTAGGAACTGCCGGACAGGCGGGCGAGGGCGCTTTTGGAGCGATGCGGCAATCACCATCCGGCGGGTATGGATCGGACATGTCATCGCCCGGAGACCGGGCCTTGTCGCGCTTCACGCTTCTTTACGCCGGTGCGGCGTTTCTATCCCTGGCCTGGCTGGTCTTTTGCGGCGTCTATGTCGATAGGGCGCTGGGCTGGCAGAATTTATTCTATCTGCCGGCGGCCGAGTTTGGAGGGCTCGTCGGGGCGGCATTGCTGCCGGTGACTTTTCTGTGGCTTTTGGTCGCGTTTCTCGACCGTGGCCGGATCTTGAAGCATGAAGCAGCGCAGCTCAGACGGTATCTGGACCGGTTGACCTACCCTGAAACGGGGGCCGAGGATCGCGTTCGGGTGGTAACGGAATCCTTGCGCGCCCAAGCGGCGCTGTTGGCCGAGACGTCCAACGAAGCGGTGCTGCGGGCCGATCAGGCGCGTCAGGTTCTGAGCAAGGAAAGCCAGGCCTTGTCAGGATTGGTCGATCGGTTGGGCGGAGAAACGGCGCAACTGGTCGAGAGCCTGAAAGGCGAAGTCGACCGGTTGGGACGCGCCGCCGATGGCGCCGCGGGCCGGGTGGTCGAGATCAGAGCCGTGACCCAGGATTTGACCCAGGCGACCCAAGGTGCATTGGCCGGGGCCGAATCCCTGACCACGGCGGTGAGCGGACAGGCGGCGGGTCTGGAATCTCTGGCCAAACAAGTGTCCGTTCAATCCGAGACGGCGCAGAGCGCGATCCGTCAGACCGTCGATGCCCTGGGCACGGCGGTCACGGCGGCTGAAAACCGTCTTGGCGAGATGGGGCGCGCGGCGTCGTCCCAGATGACGGCCTTGACCACCTTGTCCGAGAAGACGTCTGCGTCGTCCCAGGCGATCGCCGCCGAACTGGCCCGTCGCGCCGACGCGCTGGATGCCTTGTTCTCCCGCCAGAACGCCGATCTCGACACGGCGTCGGCGCGGCTGGCCGAGCAAACCGGGCGGATTACGCTGTCGCTCGAACAGCAGGCCACGGGCCTGGATCAGATTACCGAACGGGTGCTCGCCCGGGTCAAGATCGTCGAAGAGGGGCTGGGCGTTCAGAGCCGGGAACTGGCGTCGGCTTCGGATCAGGCGATGGCCCGTTTCCGCGAATTAGGCGACGCGATGCTGCGTCATGTCGAAATGCTGAAAGATTCTGCCGATTCGGCGAGCGTGGAGCTGGGCACGGTGGGCGAGGTGCTGCTGGAACGCCGCGACGTTTTGGAGGCGGCGTCCGAGCGCGCCAGTCAGCGCGTGCGCGACGCCGGCGATTCCTTCCTGGCGCAGCATCGCGCTCTGGCGGCGGCATCCGATCAGATGACGGTGCGCGCGCGGGAATTGAACGATGCCCTGCATGGTCATCTGGACGCGCTGACGCGCGGTTCGGAAAAGGCCGCGACCCAGTCCGAGATCATCCGCTCCACGCTGAAGAAGCAGGCCGACGAACTGGCCGATATCGCCAATCTGGTGGCGACCCAGTGTAAATTGAGCGAGGCGTCGCTGGGCCAGCAGGCCAGGCATTTGAGCGCGACATCGGAACAGGTCACGACCCGGGTCAAGAGCATCGCCGACGGTCTGCGTCAGAACGTCAATGATTTGGGTGTGGCTTCCAGCCGCGCCGGGGGCGATCTGCAGGCGGTTTCCGAATCTTTGAGACTGCGTGGGCTGGATATCGCCGCGGCGTCCGAGCGCGCAATCGAGGATATCCGCACCGTGGCCGATTCCTTCGATGAACGGATCGATCAGCTCAAGCATGAGGTGGCAGAGGCTGCGCAGCGGCTGGGAGTGTCGGGCGAGGAGATCCGCCATCAGGCCGACGCCGTCGTCACGGCGGCCGGAGAAGCGCAGGTCGGCATGGGGCAGGTCAGCCAGGGGCTGGGACAGGAGGCCCGGAAGCTGGGCGGCGTGGGCGCGGAAGCCTTGAGCTTGCTCAAGGCGTTCAGTCAGCAATTGCGCGAGAACGGAACCGAACTGGGCGATGTCGCACAGCAGGCGCAGCTTCTGTCGCGGGCCTCGGGGGATTCGCTGCGCCAGGTCGCGCATGAATTCGAAGAGGCTTTGAGCCGGGTCACGCTGCAAGCTACCACCGCGTCGGATCAGCTCAAAGCGGGAGTCCGCGATCTGACGCAAGGGTCGGAGCGCATCGGTGCTCAGGTCCGCAATGCCGGCGATTCCTTGCGCCGGCAATCGCAGGAATTGTCGGGCGCGACCGAGCGCACGGGAGCGCAGCTTGAGGAAGTCTTTGAAATGCTGCGCCAGAAATCGAATGATTTGGGGCTGACCGGGGAACGGCTGTCCTCTCATGCGGAAAGCCTGGTGCAAACCTTTGCCCGACAGACCGAGGATCTGCTGGAAGCCTCGCGCTCCGCCGAGGAACAGAGCCGCCATCTGGAAGAACAGCGGACCAATGTCTCGATCGAGAAATTCCTGCAGACGGCCGCCTATATCGTCGAACGGCTACAATCCTTGTCGGTCGATATCAGCCGCATCTTCCAGCCCAATATCGATGACAAGACGTGGCAGGAATTCCATGACGGCGACCGCTCGGTCTTTCTGCGCAAGACCCTGAAGGCACTGGATCGTCAGCAGATCGCCGCGATCAAGACCCGCTATGAGGAAGATGATCAGTTCCGCGATTATGTGAACCGTTATCTGGCGGAATTTGAATCCCTGCTCGGTCAGGCCCGCGCTTCCGAACGCCCCGATGTGCTGACCGGGACCTTCACCAGCGCCGAGGTTGGCAAGCTTTATCTGGTCCTGGCGCGGGCGCTGGGACGACTGGATTAGGGGGCTATTCCCCGGCCGCCGGCTGTTGCGGCAAGGCGCGGAAGGCGGCCAGGGCGCGTTCGCGCGCGCGCGCATGATGGACGATAGGCAGGGGATAATTCTGCCCCAGCCGAATGCCGGCGTCGGCCAATATCCGGGGCGGCGCATCCCAGGGTGTATGGATATAAGCGTCGGGAAGCCCGGCCAATTCGGGTACCCAGCGGCGGACATAATGGCCGTGCGGATCGAAAGTGCGGCCCTGAAGCACCGGATTGAAAATACGAAAGAAAGGAGCGGATTCGTGGCCGCAGCCGGCGACCCATTGCCAGTTGCCGGCATTGCTGCCCGATTCCGCATCCACCAGCGTGTCCCAGAACCAGGATTCGCCTTTCTGCCACGGCAGCAGAAGATTTTTGACCAGGAAAGAGGCTGCGATCATGCGCACGCGATTGTTGATCCAGCCGGTTTCCCATAAGGCGCGCATGCCGGCATCGACGATCGGATAGCCGGTGGCTCCGGCGGTGAAGCGCCGCCAGCTCGGTTCGTCCTCGATCCAGGGAAAATAATCGAATTCCGCCTTTTGCGGACGGTCGGTGAAATCGGGGCAGGACGCCTCGACATGCAGAAAGAATTCACGCCAGAGAAGCTCACGCAGGAACCGGCTTTCGGGGTCCGCGCCGGCGGCCCGGCAGGCGTGCCAGATCTGGCGCGGCCCGATTTCGCCAAAGGCCAGATGGGGCGACAGGCGCGAGGTGCCATAATCGGGCAGCCGTTCGCAACGGGCCTGGTAGCGGCGCAAGCCTTCATCCAGGAAATCGACCAGCCGGGCGCGGGCGGCGTCCTCGCCCGGTGTCCAGGTGGCTTCCATGAAGCCCGCCCACCCCAGGCCGCGTGAGGCAGGGTTCCAGCCGCGCGCCGGCTGAGGCAGTCCCTCGACGCCGATCAGTGTTTCGGGGGCGGGGATCGGGCGGGGAGGGTCCGGTTCCTGCAAGCAGCGCCGCCAGAATGGGGCGAAACGTTTATAGGCCTGTCCGGTCGCGGTTCGAATGCGCTCGGGCTCGAACAGGAGAGACGCGTTGAAACTCTGGCTGCGCAGGCCCCGTTCGGCCAATGACTGGGCGACCGCCTGGTCGATGGCCATGCCTTTTGGGGCGTAGCGGCGATTCCATACGACCATAGAAGCCCCGGTTTCCGCCGCCAGCCGAGGCAGGATGTCGATGGCGCGGCCTTCGTGAAGCTGAAGAGTGACCCCGCGCGCGGCTAAACTGTGCCCCAGCGCGATCAGGCTGTAATGCTGCCACCACAGAGCGGCGACTCCCAAGGGGCGGGGCGCATCGCTTTCGCAGATATAAACGGGGATGATCGACCGGCCCCCCATGGCGGCTTCGCTCAAGGCGGGATTGTCCGCAAGGCGGAGATCTCGGCGAAACCAGACGATGACGGGGGAACTGGGCATCAAGGTTTCTGTCTCCGGAAAGGAAAGAGCGGTGTCCGGTTCATCTTGGGGTTCGGGGCGTTCTCTTCAACTGCCGATGCAGTGCAAGGGGCAGGAAAATAACACAGGCGAAGAACGAAAATGGTTTGTTCTTTGAAAGAAGGGCGGGCCTATTCCCGGTCATGGCCGTGGCATCGCGGTAAAATAAAACCTTAGGTTTATTAATGTTTTTTATTAATTACTAAAAATTGTATTTCTCTTCTGCGCCGGGCTGCAGGGATTCCCGAAAAGGCGCCTTCGTTGTCAGGCGATCAGAACGGTTGTGGAAAACAGGGATAACCGGTACCTTTTCCCCCCAATTGGTGAGGGATCGCGAGCGTTGTCATGTCCTTATCCCGTTTCCTGGCTTCGCCGCATCTTCTTCTGCTGCTGACGCAACTTTTCTGGGCTGGCAACGCCATTGCCGGGCGTTTTGCCGTGGGCGAGATCCCGCCGGTCGCGCTGGCTTTCTGGCGCTGGGTGTTGGCCCTGCTGATTCTGGCGCCTTTCGCTTTGCCCCGTGTGGTGGCGCAGCGGCGGACCATTGCGCGGCATTGGCCGTTCCTGGCGCTTATGGCCCTGACCAGCGTCGCCATGTATACGGCCTTTCTCTATCTGGCGCTGACTTCTAGCTCAGCGGTGAATATCACCCTGATCGCGGCCTCGACGCCGGTGGTGATTGTGCTGCTGGCCTGGCTGTGGCTGGGAGCGCGGCCAGGGAGACTCCAATTGCTGGGCGTTCTGGTGTCGCTTGCCGGCGTATTGTTGGTGATCGCGCGCGGGAATCCGCTATCGCTGGTCTCGTTTCATCTGAATGATGGTGATTTGTGGGTTTTAGGCGCGGTGGCGGGGTGGGCCATTTATTCGGTGCTTCTGCGCCGTCATCCCCTGGACATGCATCCCCTGGCCTTGATCTTCACGCTGGGCGCTCTCGGGCTTTTATGGATGTTTCCGGGCTATCTGGCCGAATTGTTCCTGGTCGGCGGATTTTCACTGACCCTGTCCACGGCCGGGCTGATTGTTTTCGTCGCGATTTTCCCCTCGCTTCTGGCTTACGCGTTCTGGAATCGCGGCGTGATCAGCCTGGGACCGCAGAAGGCGGGGCTTTATCTCAATCTGGTGCCGGTTTTCACCGGTATTTTGGGCGCGCTTTTGTTGGGCGAACCGCTCTTCTGGTTCCATGGGGCGGGAATGGCGCTGATTTTCCTCGGCATCTGGGCCGTATCGGCAAAGCCTGGATGAGATAATTGCTTATTGGGCAATTATCATCTTATGAATATCGTTATTCCAACCCGATATCGGCTACATCTCGGCGACGCCGACAATCCTGTGGATGGCCTGGACCTCGTCCAGAGTCCATTCGAGACGCTGAGATGGGTTGAGCTGGCGCGCGGCCAACCGGGTCGGCGTTTTGTCCTCAAACAAGGCGAGAAAGGAATGCACGGTCGTTTGACCCGGCTGGAGGATCTGGATGACGACATTGTCGCCCTTGCGCACCGGACGGCTGGGATTGATCAGCAGCAACCAGCCGATCTCGAAACGCGGCGCCATCGAATCACTCTGCACATAGACGCCATAGGCGTTTTTCGCTCCCGCCAGCGATGGGGGGCGTTCGGCGTAATCAACGATGTCGTCATTCAGGGTAAATCCGCCAGCGTCGCCGCAATCGCTTGCTCCGGCTTCGAAAATGGGCAGGTTGCGCAGCCATTGGGGCAAAGATGATCGTTCGGGTTGATGGAGCTCGGCGCTGTCGGGCGGT
>Ga0265295_1003384_pt1 | contig 23289 bp, 19 predicted proteins | sample Munlansysbiofilm_FD_192503 | JGI IMG/M metagenome (GOLD analysis project Ga0265295, IMG submission 192503) | Leachate microbial communities from a municipal landfill in Southern Ontario, Canada - Methane capture system biofilm | ecosystem: Engineered > Solid waste > Landfill > Unclassified ...
TTTTTTGATTTCGACACGTTTTTTGTACCTCATAAACTGCTATTTTATTCACTTATTACATACATCAAAGTTTTACATCTGATGTTGCGTCAATCCTCATAAATCATACGATTTTGAACCGCCTGTAATCGATTACACTCAGTTTAACGCTGACGTGAACAGTCTTCTGAGATATTCATTTGTTCAGGCTTCAGACAACTGAATTTAAAAATCAGCATCAAAGTATCTGAAGCACAGAAGTATTTCATAATCTCTAATGTGCCTCATGCTGTTCTTTAAAGGTATGAATCCCATAGCTGTTTCAAATATATTTGAAATAATCTATATAAAAGTAACCGGTTGTAATATTTTTGGGATGATTGTTAATCATTTTTAACCGGGTAAAAAACAGATGACAAGTCCGGAATGTTATAGAGGTGCTGGATTTTTAAATAACATATTTAAGTAGCTGAGAGCTGTCAACCTGAAATGTTAATAAGAGAGTATTCTTTTCAAGAGAGCATTTCTTTTCCAGAAATATGAAATTTCTAATTCCTTAAAGTTTCAATGATATCCTCTCAAACATAATTTTGGAGCTAAAAAGGGATCGCCCATTATTAAAGTTCTGAGTGTCGAGTATTTAATAACACTGAGTATATAAAGATCATAATAACTTATCTTGAATTGTGCTTTTTTGTCAGTTCTTTTGTCACTTCTTTCATCATTTCTCCAACAAGCGAAGCTTTTTCGCAGTGAGAGGCTTCTTTCGGGCTGCAGTTTATGAGAATGCTCATTAACCTATCCGCTGTCCTGTAGTATTTCATGTCTTCGAGCCTGACCAGAAGGTTAGATAAAGTTTCACTAAACTCTCTGCATTTTTCATGGTCGCAGACTGCTTGCTCATGCAACCTGCTCGCTTGTTCTAATCCCTAAATAATCTCAGGTGGGAGCTTTTCGGTCATATAAAGTCATCCTGTCCAGTGACGCTTATTTCATGTCTGCTGGCTTTCGTTTAAAATGTATATGCATGTTTACAGTGTTCCATTACATCCTCTATAAAAACAGCGTAAAAGTTCTCAGGAACCATAGCTTTCTCTCTGGTGTTTACAGCCCTTGCTTCGAGGTCTTCCTGACAGGCATAGATCATACATCCCGGAAGCTCTCGTATGCCGCAAAGAAGATGATAAACTCCGTCGCCTGCAAGGTAAAGCCTTGCATTTCCGGAGCGAGCAGCCAGTTTAAGGCACAATTCTGCCCGTGGACTGAAGGGAGGCTTTGTCAACAGGAATACATCATATTCTTCTTGCACACTATTACCTCTTTCTTAAAATAAGATAACGAAGTCTGAGTTTTCCATCTCTTCAAGAAAATCCTCTTCATCTACAAGTTCTATGGTCTCTATCAGAGTTTCACCAAAAAGTCCCCTTTCAATCAGTGAGGGTTCATGCACAATTACCCTTAACTCTCCATATGAGTAGAGAATGTCTGAAAGGTTTGGAACTCCAAGCTCTGTGCTATCCTGGTCAGCAGCTGCAAGATAAACTCCATCTCCATAAAGGCCGAAAGTAACGCTCATTTCCGTAAGACTTACTGCAGCCGCATTCAATGCTCCAAAGGCTTTTTCACTTCCGTATGGGGCAGTATCCAGCAGACAGAAAACCGATTTCATCATTAGACCTCTTTTTGGTGGTTTATCTTGACAGTGAGATTACCCTGTCACTCTTTTTCAGCATTTCTGAGAGTTCATAAAGACTGGAAATTTTTATCCCGGTGAGATAATCCTCACAGTTACTTCCTTTCAGAGTATTGTCCTCTTCTGCCAGGTAGCCGCGTGCAGCAGCACATCTTGCACAGGCTCTGATGATGGCTCCTTTCTCTGCCAGCTCGGTGAAAAGTTCGCCCACATTATTAAAAAATGAAGGGTTTTGGCTTTTTTTAGGGATATGCACTGCATCCAGATAAAGGAATATGTTCACCTGATATTGTTTAAGTGCTTCTTCAGCGAGTTTGGAGGCGATTTCAGCATATTCTGAAATATAAGGGCCATCGGTGAGCACTATAGTAAGTGTCTTCAAATTTCCTCCTAACAAGATATATTTTATTAATAGTTTAGATGTAATTAACCAGAACCTCAAGATGCTCCTGATTATTTGCGTATTCCGGCTCTTTAAGGGGTGTACACAATTCCAGAGCTGCCTGTCTGGCCATAAGCTTGATGGCAAAGCTGTAACATCCCTGCTCGCCACATCTGCCACAGTTGGTTTGAGGCAGGTGTTTATATATCTCCATAAGATTAACCTTTACCTTTTCTCTGGGAGCTGGAGCTTCACCTTTTGCAATAGCCTCATTGATAATACTCTTCAGTCTTTCAAGTTCTTCTTTAGCTTCGTTTTCGTTTTTGACCATTCTGATAGAGACTTTCCCACTACCGTAAATAGTTGTGATGATTTCTCCTTTTTGAATTATCAAGCTATTTTTTCTATCTGAATAACTACTTCTTTGAAAGAGAGGTTCAAGGAGTTTCAAAACTCTACCAGGTGGTGGGGTTATATTTGAACTTATCCTGAGTCTTGAGGCATCAGCTATGCAGGGCAAAACCTGTCTGATACTTGCAATCTCTATTGGTTTTGACTGGGAGAAATCAGTGGTTTCTTCAGGATTTGTCTCTTTTTTACCTTTCAGAAAATTCTTTCCGTACTCACTTAACTTTGCAGTTTCTTCTTCTAGCTCGATAAGGCCCGCATCTTTGAGAATCTTGAGATGAAAGTCAAGCGCTACCTTCTCAACTATCTCTCCTATTTCCCCGGTACTTCTATAACCGTCCGCCAGGAAGTTAATTATCTTCCTTCGAGTACCGTTGGCCATAGCAAAGTTTACTAGCTTTGTCTCGTTCGGACTCTCCGTCATTTTTAACACCAGGAGATTATTTCTGCCAGGTAATTTCTTAAGGCATACACCTTGCTTACAGGCTCTGATCACAACTCATTTTCCACAACCTGATGAAGAAATCTCTATGAAAAATAAAAAAGAAAATATATGACTTTTTTGGATATTTTCTTACTTCTGGATGCTAATTATTCCAATAATATCGTTTAAGAGCATCTTCAGCGAGTTTGCAGGAGAATTTAACCTATCTGGAGTATGATAAAGAGCTATCAATGAGCACTATAATCAAGGTGTTTTAATGTGCTCCAATCAGATGAATTTCATAAAACCTAATCAGATATATGCACTAAGGACTTGCAGATGCTCCAGGTTTGTTGCATAGCCCGGTTCTTTTAGAGGTGTGCATTTGTCCAGAGTGATCTCTCCTCCCATAAGCTTTATTGCAAAGGTATAACAGCTCTGTTCACCACATTTGCCACAGTTGGTCTGAGGCAGGTATTTGTAGATCTCCATAGGTTCAACCCTGACTTTTTCTCTTGGTGCTGGAGCAACACCTTTTGCAATTGCTTCATTGATAGTATTTTTAAGGCTCTGGAGAGATTCTCTGGCTTCCGCCTCACTTTTTATCATTGTCATGGTCACCTTTCCAGTGCCGTAAACAGTTGTAATAATTTCTCCTTTTTGAATTATCAGAGCGCCTATTTTGTCCGAATATTTGCCTCTGGGAAAGAGTGGTTCAAGAACCTTGAGAGTTCCACCTAGATGAGGGGCTATATTTGCAATTACCCTGAACTTTGAGGAATCGGCTATACAGGGCAAAAGCTGTCTGACCTCAGTAATCTCTATTGGTTTTGCCTGAGAAATATCTGCAGTTTTATCTGCACCTTTCTCCTCTTTCTCTTTAAGGAAATTCCTGCCATATTCGCTCAGTCTCACAGTCCCTTCTTCAATCTCAATCAGGCTTGCCTGTTGAAGGAGTTTTAGATGGAAATCAAGCATAGTCTTTCCCACTTCTCCCCCGATTTCTTCAGCACTTTTGTCTCCTGCCGATAAAAAGTTCATTATCTTCCGTCGGGTAACATTGGACATAGCATTGTTTACCAGTTTTATTTCATTAGGATTTCCGGGCACTTTACCACCTGCGAAGGTTGCAAAAATTTAACTGATGTTTTGACAAAATAATATCAGGCGTTCTTCTTCCAAAAATGAAATTCAATTCTCTTAATCAATATGGATCTGATTCATAAAAACCCACAAGGTAAATATCAAGAAAGATTGATATGAATTTTAGAATTTAACATATAAATTTGTGTTCACTTTATCCTGAAGTATAATTTCTACAGGTATTTTTTCTGTAAGTATGCCAGCTTCGTTCAGATAGAACGAATAGACAAAACCGGAAAAATGAACAAAGAACAAGTGAATAAAACTGAGTAATTTCAATTTCTCTAATAAAATGAATTTGTAACTGGATAAGATCTAACTAAAGTAAAAAACTGAGATCTAACTAAAGTAAAAACTGAGATCTAACTAAAGTTAACTAAAGTAAAAAACTGAAATCTAATTAAAGTGAATACATAGAAAGAAGATCACAGAAAGAAAATCACAAGAAATTACAGAGAGAAGGATCAAGAAAAACATCACAGAAATAGATTTGAAGAATATCCGGCTGGCTGACAAGTTCTTTATACAGACAGCCGCCGGCAAATTTCTCAAAAGTGGATAGAATAAATATTCAGGAATAAAGAAGTGAAAAGGAATTTGCAAGACCGGGTACAGAGATGTTCTGTAACCTGGCGTTTTTTGCATTTATCCTTCGAGGACAATCTCAATGTTTATGTCCTTTGGAACCTGGATTCTCATGAGCTGGCGGAGTGCTCTTTCATCGGCTGCGATGTCGATGAGCCTCTTGTGTACGCGCATTTCCCAGTGGTCCCATGTTGCTGTCCCATCACCGCTTGGACTCTTCCTTGTAGGGACGACCAGCTTCTTTGTTGGAAGTGGAACAGGTCCTGATATATTTACTCCTGTCCTTTCCGCAATTGATTTTACCTGGTTGCAGACTCCGTCCAGATCCTTGGGACTGATGCCTGACAATCTTATTCTAGCTTTTTGCATAACCTTTTTTCTCCTTAAAAAATGAAAAAAGGAGAGTGTTATTTCTGCTTAACACTCATGCACATGCCTGCGGCAATTGTCATACCCATATCACGGATAGCGAACCTGCCGAGCTGTGGAATTTCTTTTACGGGCTCGATGACCATCGGCTTTGTTGGCTTGATGGTAACGATTGCTGCATCTCCTGCCTTAAGGAAAGTCGGGTTTTCTTCCTTAACCTGGCCAGTCTTCGGGTCCAGCTTCTTGTTAAGAGCGATCAGCTGGCATGCGATCTGGGAGGTGTGGGCGTGGAAAACAGGTGTGTAACCTGCAGTGATTGCTGAGGGGTGCTGAAGGACCACGATCTGTCCGACAAACTCGTCAGCTACCTTTGGTGGGTTGTCAGCATGGCCACAAACGTCTCCTCTGCGGACGTCGTTCTTTCCGATACCACGGACGTTCCAGCCGATGTTGTCTCCAGGGGTTGCCTGTGGAATTTCTTCATGGTGCATTTCAATGGACTTAACTTCACCGCCGGCTCCGCCGGGCATGAAGACTACCTTGTCACCCTTCTTCATTACACCGGTTTCAACTCTGCCTACAGGCACAGTTCCGATACCGGAGATAGTGTATGCGTCTTCGACAGGGATCCTGAGAGGGAGAGTGGACGGCTTTTCAGGCTCCTTAAGGCTGTTGAGGGCTTCCATGATTGCCGGGCCCTTGTACCAGGGAGTCTTGTCGCTGAGCTTCAGGATGTTGTCACCGTGGAATGCAGAGGTCGGGATGAAGGGGATTTCGCTTGGCTTGAACCCGATCATCTTAAGGATACCGGATACCTGCTCAACGACTTCCTTGTACCTTGCTTCGCTGTAGTCTACTGCATCCATCTTGTTGATTGCAACAATAAGCTGGTTGATGCCGAGTGTCCTGGAAAGGAAGATGTGTTCCTTGGTCTGGGCCATGACACCATCAGGAGCTGCGACAACGAGAACAGCTGCATCAGCCTGGGAAGCGCCTGTAATCATGTTCTTAACGAAGTCACGGTGGCCAGGGCAGTCCACGACTGTAAAGTAGAACTTGTCTGTGTCGAATCTCTTGTGAGCGATGTCGATTGTGATACCTCTTTCACGCTCTTCCTTAAGAGAGTCCATAACCCATGCAAAAGCGAAGGATTCCTTACCCTTCTGTTTTGCTTCTTCCTTGTACTTCTCGATAATGTGAGCAGGTACAGCTCCTGCATCATACATTAAACGTCCTACGAATGTTGACTTTCCGTGGTCAATGTGACCAATCACTGCTAAATTCATGTGCGGTTTGTCTGCTGCCATTTATTATTCTCCTTTATAAATTCTGGATGAGTTTCAATGCTATATCTAATCATAGTATATTAATATTAGGGCAGATCTCGTAATGATCAGACCTTCTCCGGTCTTCTTTCAACCATTACTTAAAATTTCCCGATTCGAACATTTATCGGGTCAAATTGATTCAAATTTCCAGCGGCCTGGACTGTTTTCCCCATTATAGGCATACCTTGTTTTAAACCTTTCCCATCGACTTAACCATCAAAAGATTTCTGGACTCTTCTCTTTGAAGACATCCTTATCTTTCTCCTGTGAACGGACAGGAAAGTTTGTGATCCGGTTTATGCCTGAATAAGGTGAAGCGGAAAATAGTTCCGCTTACATTGAAAGGTAGTCAGAAGCTTTGGGAAGATCCTTCTTCAGACCCTTCCTTTCTCTGATCTGGCCAACAATTTCGGTCAGGATGCTTGACGGCACAACGTCAAAGCCTCCGAACTCAGTGCTCCACATGGCACGTCCTTCGGTTGCTGACCTTATCTCTCCGGCAAATCCGAACATCTCAGCCACAGGTACTCTTGCTTCGATAATTGCCAGGTCTCCCTCTGTGGTCATGTTAAGGATAACACCACGGCGGCCCTGAAGTTCCTTTGTTGCACCACCCATAAGGAGCTGGGGTACCTGGACAAAGACCTTCTGGTAAGGTTCAAGAAGGCTGTCCTCTGCCATGAGCATACCAGCCTGGATTGCCTGCCTTGATGCAGGGATAATCTGAGCAGGACCTCTGTGGATTGCGTCTTCGTGGAGCTTTGCATCTACAAGTACGCATTTTACATTAGCCACAGGTTCCCTGGTAAGCGGGCCTGCACGCATAACCTCTTCAAACCCGTCAAGCACCAGTTCCATGGTTTCATTAAGGTACTGGATACCTTTGGTCTGATCGATGAAGATATTGGAATTGAAGATGCCGGCAATGCCTTTTGCCTGTTCTTTGTCCATGCCGAGCTCAATAAGTTTCTGTCTCCTCTCAAGTTCAGGCATGTTCATAGTGATTTCCCCTTCCTTGATTGCGCTGACAATCTCGAGGTCAAGGGGCTCAACAGAGATATAGAATCTGTTGTGCCTGTTCGGAGACTTCCCTTCAATGGGTTCAGTCTTCTTCTTTATTGTTTCCCGGTAAACGACAATAGGCTTGCTTGTGGTGATTTCCACGTTCTTGTCCCTTTCGATCCTGTGGGCAATGACTTCAAGGTGAAGTTCACCCATACCTGCCATCAGGTGTTCCCCGGTTTCCTCGTCCAGAGTAATCTGGAGAGTCGGGTCTTCCTTTGCTACCTGCCTGAGAACCTCAATAAGCTTGGGGAGGTCTTTGGTGTGTTTTGCTTCTACAGCCACTGTCACCACAGGTTCGCTTACGTGCCTGATGCTTTCGAAAGGAGTCATTCCGTCAAGAGTTGTTACGGTGGAACCTACGATTGCGTCCTTTAATCCGGTAACTGCAGCAATGTTTCCTGCAGGGATCTTGTCCACTTCAAGCCTTTCCGGACCCATGAAGATGCCTACCTGCTGGACTCTGCTCTTCTTTGCAGTCCCTGAGGTGTAAACTTCCATACCACGGGTAAGAGATCCGCTGAACAGCCTTCCTGTTGCGACTTCTCCTGCGTGGGGGTCAACGGAAATGTCGGTTACCATGAATGCGAGGTCTCCATCTGCATGTGCATGGGTCATGGACTTTCCGACCTCGGAGTTCTCGTCTCCGTGCCAGATGACCTTCACTCTTCCCTGCTGAGCTACAAGAGGGTTTGGCAGGAAGTGAATAACCATGTCAAGGACAGCTTCGTGCAGAGGGCACTTTTCTGCCAGGGTCTTCATATCTCCGGCTTTACAGTATTCATATACATCATTAAAGGAAACCCCGGTCTTCTTCATCATAGGAACGCTGATTGCCCAGTTGTAAAGGGCTGACCCGAAAGCTACGGTTCCGGCTGCAGCATCTACTTTCCAGCCTGCCTTGAACTTTTCGGGGTTCATGTTCTTGATGAGTTTGTTAACGTGGTCAATGACCTTTCCGAGGCGGACCTGCATTTCCTGGGAATCGACCTGCAGCTCATTGATGAGCCTGTCTACCTTGTTAACGAAAAGCACGGGCCTTACGTGTTCCCTGAGAGCCTGCCTCAGCACAGTCTCGGTCTGGGGCATAGTGCCTTCTACTGCGTCAACTACCACTACCGCACCGTCTACTGCTCTCATGGCACGGGTAACGTCTCCACCGAAGTCAACGTGACCCGGTGTGTCTATAAGGTTGATCAGGTAGTCTTCATTATCGAATGTGTGAACCATGGAAACGTTGGAGGCATCAATTGTAATACCTCTTGCCTGTTCCTCTTCATCGGAGTCCATGAATAGCTGTCTTCCGGCAAGTTCCTTGGAAATCATGCCTGCGCCTGCTAACAGGTTGTCCGATAATGTGGTTTTACCGTGGTCAATGTGTGCAACGATTCCTATGTTTCTGATCCTCTGCGGATCGTTCATGAGCGTTGTCACACGCTCGACCATTTTCTTTCTTCGTCCCATGCTAATACCTTTTAAGCAAAATGTGAATGTTTATATGTTTATTCAGGAAAGGCCTGTAAACGATTAACGGGCTGCCTTCGCAACTCTTTCCTTTGCATCCTTTCTGTTGATGGAGAAGGATTTTGTATCGCGGTTTGCTGCACCTATAAGTTCGGTTGCAAGACACTCTGCAACAGAGCGCTTGGATTTGAAGGCTGCAGCGTTTGTTCCCATGCTGATGTAGCGAAGAGCGGTGTCAACACGCCTCTGAGGTGCGGTGTCAACTGCTTTTGGAACCGAGATTCCGCCGTACTTCAGCCTGACCACTTCTTCTCTGGGGCCTGCATTTGCAATGGCGTCCACGAGAATCTGGATAGGGTTCTGCTGGGTCTTCCTGTTGATGATATCAAAAGCCTCTTCGACTGCGCGGAGGGTCACCTGCTTCTTTCCAGTGTTTGTTTCTGTCCTCATGAGGTTGTTTGCGAGGCGCTCTACAATGGAAATTTCGGATTTGTTAAACTGCTGCCTGGCATGTTTCCCACTGCTGTGCGGAACAATTACAGGTGCAAGACTGACATAGCGCTTAATTCCGAGATCCCTGACCTCAACTTCCGTAGGGTCCCATTTCCCAAAAATCTTGTACAAAAAAATCATCTCCTGGGTTTTTCCAATCTGCCGATGACCAGCTGGTTCAGGGACACGTTGTTTACGGCAATTACTTTAAAACGTACGCCGGGAATGTCACCCATAGCACCGCCCATTCGGCCTCCGATCCTTTCTACGGTAACTTCATCGTGTTCGTCAATGAAGTTTACTGCACCGTCTCCGGGACAGAAAGCGGTTACCTGACGCCCGTTTTTAATGAGCTGGATTCTTACGCATTTCCTGATTGCGGAGTTCGGCTGTTTGGCTTCGACTCCTACTTTTTCCAATACTATTCCCCGACCCTGAGGTGCACCACCAAGCGGGTCAGCCTTAACATTCAGACCAAGAACACGCCTGCCGTAGTATGTGTCTTTCCAGCGGGCATCTTTCCTGGTTTGTTTGAGTATATTAGCTGCATATTTTCCTTTAGCCATAGTAAATTCTCCGTTAATAATTGATCACAGTTTCCTGATTTTGCATCAAATGCAAGAATTGTCCTTCAACGCCGGATTAATGGATCAACGTAAATTAAAGGGATATCACTGCAGGATCACGTCTTCTATATTGTGATGACGACGTGCAAGCATTTTCACTTTCTCTATATTCTTACCGTTGCGACCGATGGCAAGTCCCTTCTCTTTATTGGGTACCTCTACATAAGCTAATCGCTTGCCATTTTTATTTGTAAGGTTCACTGAACTTACAGATACCGGTCCGAAGGCGTTCTTGATAAAAGTTACAGGATCCTCTGAATACTCCACAAGCTCAATGGGTTTGTCCAGGGCTTTTTTAACACGGTTTATATTTTCTCCGTTTTTGCCTATTGCAAGCCCCATATCGCCCTGCTTTACAACATACACAAGCCTTTCCTCTTCCGGGATACAGTCAAGTATCTTGGCCCGTGTCATGTTTTCAAACAATGCAATGTACTGGATGCTTTCTGCAGTAAGTCTTATTTCACCCAAGACGCTGCAACTCCTTTTTCTCAAGCTGTAGCTGCAAGTATATCTGATTCGCCTGCATCAAGGATTGCCATGGCTGCAATCGTGAACGGCTTTCCGCATACGGGCCCGAGTTCCACACTTGTGCCTTCGTATTCAAGAACCGGAACATTTGTTTCCTGAACTTTCTTCTTAATATCTGCCGGGCAGTTTGATGCCAGAACCACCATTTTTGCTGAGCCATTTTCTGCTGCATCAACGGTCCTGTTGGCTCCGATTATTACTTTTCCTGTTTTCACAGCCTTAATAAGAGATTTATCAACATTAATCTTCATTTTCATCAACTCTCGTCTCAAATTCGCTCGTCTACTCTATCTCTTTCTAAATAAAGATTCCAAGCTCGGTGAGTATATGGTACTCTAAATACCTGATGCCTTATATCAATTTTCTGGTTATGAGCCTCGCGGACTCAAGTTTCTGCAGCAGGATTTGATGAAGTTTATTAAGGTAATATGTGTCCGATATGGACCCGTCCTGTATCAGATTATACATTTAAATAATTATAGGTCGTGTCCGGGTTTTACCGGACTTCACCCCTCTTCGACTTCAATTTCTTCTGCTGTTTCGATTTCCGGTGGTACTTCCACCACTTTCTCTGCTTTTCTGCTTATAAGGTGTACGTCTCCCGTACCCATGCGGATCGGCTGGCCGACAATGATGTTTTCCGTAACACCCTGCAGCTGGTCCACGTATCCGCGCATACCTGCATCGAGAAGATGGTTCACAGTAACTTCGAAAGCCGCACGGGCAAATACACTTGCCTTTTCACCTGAAATACCGTGCCTGCCTATCTGTTTTACTTCCCCGTCCGAAGTCATAAGGTCTGCCACAAGCATGATGTGCCTGATGTCCACGGTAAGACCCTGTTCACGCAGGGTATCCGTAGCCTCCTTGATGATTGCGTTTCTTGCAGCCTCGATCCCCAACACTTCGTAAATTTCGTTAATGTTGTTTGTGCTGGTTCTGGTCCTGTCCACGCCTTCAAACTGCAGGACTTCACGAAGAGCCGACCCTTCTGTATACAGGGTATATTCTTCGCCCTCTTTTCGGACCACGACTCTTTTGATCCCTTCTATGCCTTTGAGGGTAACATTATGGATGCTCTTTGCAAGCTGGAGCAGTTCCCTGTAAGAAGGCTCTCCGGGAGTGATAACAATCTGGTTGTCTATATCAGGAGAGATGCTGACCAGGACATTGAGCTCTTCATTGAACTTCTCCTTTACCCGGTCTATTGTAATATTCCTGCCTTCCATTGCTTTTTCGTGCAGGTCTATTATAAGCTTCATCTGGGAAAGGTCAGTGGTAACGTCAGCGATATGGTCTATTTTGGTTGCTTCAATCTCCCATGCAAGGGCTCTTGTCTTTTCCCTGTCGTAAGCATAGTCTTCCGGGTGTTCTTTGGAAAGGGCAATTGTCATCATAGGAGTGCTCGGAATCTTCCTTGCATCCACGATTTCAATCAAACGAGGAAGACCCAGGGTAACGTTAATCTCAGCCACACCGGCGTAGTGGAAGGTACGCATCGTCATCTGAGTGCCCGGTTCTCCTATTGACTGGGCTGCAACAACTCCAGCAGCGTCACAGGGCTCAATGCACGAGACCGTATATTCTTCCATTACCCTTTCTATAATCTCTTCCATTTCTTTTTTGCTTACCCCTGCCTTGATAACATCGTCCCTCAGAGTTTTTAAAATGTTAGAAGGAAGTGGAAGGTCCTTTATCATGCTGTCTACTGTGGCTTCGCTGATGCTCATCATGCCACCTCCTTGTTTACTACGGAACGGACAATCCTGTGGATAGTGTCGGGTTTGCTGAAATCACTCTTTGTCGGGTTAATTCCATCTTCCCCGTACTTGAACTGTACAAGCACACCTCTTGTATCCCTTACTGTAAGGTCGTACTGGACCTCAAGGTCCTGAAGGGCATTGACAAGTCTTCTCTGCAGGTAACCTGACTGCGATGTCCTGACCGCAGTGTCCACAAGACCTTCTCTACCACCGATGGCGTGGAAGAAATACTCGGTCGGGTTGAGCCCGCTCTTGTAGCTTGCCTTAACGAATCCGTGGGCATCCGATCCCAGGTCACCTTCAAGGAAGTGGGGCAGGGTTCTGCCTGCATACCCTCTGCGGATGCGCTCACCACGCACTGCCTGCTGGCCGACACAGGCTGCCATCTGAGTAAGGTTGAGGATAGAACCTCTGGCTCCCGAACGAGCCATAATAACTGCAGAGTTTTCAAGACCCATGTGGCTGTCTGCTATGTTACCAGTCTTGTCTCTGGCTTTACCCAGCTTCTGCATGATACTCATTTCAATTGTTTCGTCAAGGGTCCTTCCCGGGAGGGGGTCAAGCTCTTTATTTATGTATGACTTGATCAGGTTCTGCACGGCATCTTCAGCCTCTGTGAGGACCTCATTGATCTGGATCCTGGCTTCTTTCGGGATATCTTCATCAGCAATTCCGAAACTCAGTCCCGTGCGCATGATTGCCCTGATTGCCAGTTTAGTCATGTCATCCACAAAGCGGGCTCCTGCTTCGGGGCCAATTTCCTTGATGATGCGGTCCTGAATCTTTCCTTTGAAAGCCCCTATTGCCGCTTCGTCTACGGTACCTGTAATGAGTTTTCCATCCCGGATTACCACATAGGCATCGTTCGGGCATTCTTCTTTCTTGCAGGTATCGCAGTGTGAGCAGACCTGAGCTGAGAACTCTGCATTGAGACCTTCAGGCAGGATCTGGCTGAAGATCTGTTTTCCTGTCCAGTACGGTTTTCCGTACTCATCATGCCCTGCAGGTTCAGGCAGGCTGCGTGCGCTGCTCTTCCTGAGAAGGTCGTAAGCATCAAAACTGGAAATCCTATTCTCAAAACGGGTCAGCAGGAAAAGACCTGAAATGTGGTCGTGGATCCCTCCGATAATGGGACCTCCGAAACGCGGGGAAAGGATGTTCTCCTGGACCTGCATGAGGATCTTTGCCTCAGCCCTTGACTCTTCTGTCTGGAGGGCGTGCATGTTCATTTCGTCCCCGTCAAAGTCAGCGTTATACGGAGGACAGACAGCAGGGTTCAGCCTGAAAGTTTTGTTCGGCAGCACCTTTACTGAGTGTGCCATGATACTCATTTTGTGAAGAGACGGCTGCCTGTTGAAAAGCACAGTATCGCCGTCTTTTAACTGGCGCTCCACAGTCCAGCCGAATTCCAGCTTCTCGGCGAGGTCTTCCTTATTCATATTGGTTACTTTTATGCGCCTGCCGTCTGACCTGAAAACGTAGTTTGCTCCCGGGTGGATATCTTCACCATTCCTTACATAGACCTTGAGCTGTTCGATGTTCCTTGGGGTCACCACTGCAGGCATTGTCAGGATCTTTGCAATGGGCATGGGCACACCGACTTCGTTTATGCTGAGGTTCGGGTCAGGGGAGATAACAGTACGGGCTGAGAAGTTAACACGCTTACCTGACAGGCTTCCCCTGAACCTCCCTTCTTTACCTTTTAAACGCTGGGAGAGGGTCTTGAGAGGCCTTCCAGACCTGTGCCTTGCAGGCGGAATTCCTGAAACCGAGTTGTCAAAGAATGTGGTAACGTGATACTGGAGAAGTTCCCAGAGGTCCTCAATGATAAGCTGTGGAGCTCCTGCTTCCCTGTTTTCCTGGAACCGCTGGTTGATCCTGATAATGTCTACCAGCTTGTGGGTCAGGTCGTCTTCACTGCGCTGCCCGGATTCCAGTGTAATTGAAGGACGTACGGTAACAGGGGGTACCGGCAGGACTGTAAGGATCATCCATTCAGGCCTTGCGTTTTTCGGGTCCATCCCTACAACCCTTATATCTTCGTCAGGGATGTTTTCAAAGCGGTCCCTTATCTCGGTAGGGGTCAGCTTCTCTCCGTTTTCCAGGTACTCGCTGGGCTTTTCGAACTTGATTTCAAGTTGTTCTTCATTGCAGTAAGGGCAGTTTTTCACCTTGCTGGCTTCTTTATATACTTCATTAATCAGGTCATCAGGCATGTGCCCGATCTCTTCAACTGCAGTAAGCTGGTCCAGAAACTGCTGCTTCTGTGCCGGTTCCAGAAGGATCTTGCTGCATTTCCTGCAGGTTGCCCTGAGAAGTTTTCTGATTACTTTGTTAAAACCTACATGGACAACAGGGGCAACAAGTTCAATGTGCCCGAAGTGTCCAGGACACTCACCCGCCCTGCCAGAGCAGGTCTTGCAGCGAAGCCCGGGGTCAATAACTCCGAGTTTTGTGTCCATAAGCCCCATGTCAATTGGAAACCCGTCGTCATCATAAGTGTCAGCCGTGATAATGGGGGTTGCACTCATCTTACGGATTTCTTTTGGGGACATTAAGCCGAATTTGATAGAAGAAATTCTTTTAGGAATTGGAGGTACGTTTGCCATATGTCCACCTCACTTATACAGCATCTTCAAGGTTAAGCCTGGGAGCGACTCCAAGAGACTTAATTTCGTCAAGTAACAGCTTGAAAGCATAGCTCATCTCTACAGGATATATATCAGTGTCAGCACCGCAGGCCGAACAGAAAGCTACGTTCCTCTGCTTGTCGTATGTTGCAACCATTCCACAGTGCGAGCAGACAAGTTCAACCACTTTGTCAGACTCGTCAAGCAATCTTTCTTTTAAGGACATGGCTGCTCCGTGCCCTACCAGAACATCACGCTCCATTTCCCCGAACCTGAGACCACCTTCCCTTGCACGACCCTCAGTCGGCTGACGGGTAAGCACCTGTACGGGTCCGCGAGACCTTGCGTGCATCTTGGAAGTAACCATGTGGTGAAGTTTCTGGTAAAGGATTACACCAACGAAGACATCTGCAGGGATCATCCTGCCTGTTGCTCCGTCATAGAAAACCTCTTTTCCTGTGTGGGCAAAGCCGTGTTTTTTCAGGGCTTCTCTTAAATCGTCCTCTTTTTCTCCTGAGAAGGCTGTTGCATTTACTCTTCTGCCTTCCATTGAGCCCACTTTCCCGCCGATCATTTCCAGGACGTGTCCTACAGTCATACGTGAAGGAATTGCGTGCGGGTTAATCATCAGATCGGGGGTGAGACCTGATTCCGTAAAAGGCATGTCCGCAATAGGGACTTTTAAGCCGATAACTCCTTTTTGCCCGTGCCTGGAAGCGAACTTATCCCCTATGTCCGGGATCCTCTCATCCCTTACCTTTACTTTGGCAAGGCGGGTTCCGTTAATGGATTCTGTAAGAATTACTGTGTCCACAATCCCTGTTTCGTTAGACCGCATGGTAACAGAGCTTTCTCTTCTCTGTTCTACTGCAATCCCGAAATCAGAAGGCTCTTCAAGGAACCTGGGAGGGCTGGTCTTTCCTATAAGCACGTCATTGGGACCTACAGGGGTCTCAGGGTTCACAAGCCCATCCACGTCAAGGTTTGCATATGCTTCTGCACTGCGGGCTCCGCGGTATTCGGAGTCAGGAATTTCGAATTTATCTTCCTGTCCACCGGGGTACCTTCTTTCTTCACCCTCAAAAGTCCTGAGGAAATGACTTCTCCCGAGCCCTCTATCGATTGAACCCCTGTTGAAGATCAGGGCGTCTTCAATATTATATCCTTCATAAGACAGAATTGCTACTACGAAGTTCTGGCCTGCAGGTCTGTCATCGAAGCCTATTGCTTCGGATGTTCTTGTTCTGGTGAGTGCCCTCTGAGGATAGTGAAGGACGTGGGCACGGGTATCCGGCCTTAACTTCTGGTTTGCTGTGGAAACTCCTATACACTGTTTGATCATGGCTGCACCCATGGTATTACGCGGAGATGCGTTGTGTTCCGGGTAAGGAACCATCCCGGTACAGATGCCGAGCATCATTTCGGGGTCGATCTCCATATGGGTATGCCTGTCAGTAATGTCGGACTCATAGAGGGCAATGTATGCGTTTTCCTCTTCTTCGGCATCCAGATACTCCACACAGCCTTCTTTCACAAGGTCGTCAAAACTGATTTCCTTGTTCTTCAGTTTCTGTACATGCTCTTCGGTTACTTTGGGAGAACCATTTTCCACAACCAGAAGAGGTCTTCTTGCCCTGCCCATATCGGAATTTATAATTACTTCCCTGGTACTGTCATTTAGAGCTATATTGACCTGTCTGGATATGAATCCCTGCCGCCTCATTTTTCTGAGCTCTTCTACGAGTTCCGCAGGGTTGTCATGAGTCCCGACGAGCTCTCCGTTTATGAATACTTTTGCTTTAGCCATCTGACATCAACCCCTCAGTCACCATACATAGATCCAGAGTCGTCCATATCTGAATAATCGTAGAAATCATCATCTTTGAATTTGGTTTCGGGTTCAGGAGTTTCTTCAAACTCTTCAACAATCTCTTCCCCGAATTCATCGAGTAATATTTCTTTTATTTTTGCCGGGATTTCTGGCACTTTCACAACCACTTTTTCGACATTAAGGTCGTAGAGTATTTTTTTCATGTTCTCTATTTCTTCTGTCCCGGTTGAGAGTTCGACCATTTCTGCAAAGTTCTTCACAAGGCCACAATTCGGACCTTCTGGAGTTTCGGAAGGACAGAGACGCCCCCACTGAGTTGCGTGCAGGTCACGGGCTTCAAAGTGAGGCTGGGCACGGGAAAGTGGTGAAATTACGCGGCGAAGGTGAGAAAGTGTAGAAATGTAATCGTTCCTGTCAAGGAGCTGGGAAACACCTGTCCTGCCTCCTACCCAGTTTCCTGTTGCCAGCGGGTGTTGCAGGCGGTCAGTTAAAACGTCTGCCCTTACAATTGTGGCAACATTAAGTTCCCTGTTCCTCATGTTTGCGCGTTCGAGCTGGTACTTTATGTCCCTTGCAAGCCTGTTAAAGGATACCCTGAAAAGGTCTTCCATCAGGTCGCCTGCGAGTTTAAGCCTTTTGTTTGCGTAGTGGTCTTTGTCGTCTTCGGTACGCTTTTTAAGTGCCAGCTCAAAACAGGACTCTGCCATTCTTGCGAGGAAATGAGCTTTTGAGACCCTGTCTCTGACGTCGTTTCCAAGGTGTGGGAAAAGATACCTGTCAATTACGTAGTTTGCCCTTTTTATCTGGTATTCCTTGGCCTGCCCTGCAGCAACCCTTGCCCCGATCTTCTCGATTGCCTCTTCCTGGGTTTCGACTTCGGCTTCTTCAAGGTTTTCCAGCATGAACTTGATAATTTCGGGATCGCTCGAAACCGCATTTACGATATCTTCGTCAGTTACTATCCCGAGAGCCCTCATAAGTGTAATAAAGTACACTCTGCCGGATATCGATGGGAAAGAAACCTCAAGCAGGGACTTCCTGCCTCTCTCCACAATTACGAGTGCCCTGTATCCTCTCTTCTGTGAGAATACTTTTGCAACCTCTATTTCATCACCGTAGCGCTCTCCGAATTCAACAAGGATTTTGTTGGGAGCAAGGTCCTCAAGGGTCATAACTACCCTTTCCGTACCACCGATGATGAAATATCCCCCGGGGTCAAGAGGGTCTTCTCCATAGCGGACTTTCTCTACCTCACTGAGTCCGAGGAGGTTACAGATTTTGGACTTGACCATAACAGGAAGCTGCCCGATTTTTGCTTCCATTGCCTCTGACTCTATCCCGTCTTTTACGACACTCATTTCAAGGTAGAGGGGGCCTGAATACGAAAGGTTTCTGAGCCTCCCTTCATTCGGGTAAAGCTTTTCAATCGCTCCGTCTGCCTCCTTCACCACCGGATGCTCTACCCGGATCTTGCCGAGCTTGAGATAAGTGTCCTCAATGTCGGTTTCTATTATTCTCTGTTCATCAATGATCTTTTGCAGCCCATAGTCTATAAACTTATTAAATGAGTCTATATGGTGCTGCACTATCTTGTCCCGTGTAAAATAGGCCTGCGACAGTATACTGCTTTCTAACGCGATGATAGCACCCTCTTTGCTTTGGTAAAATGAAAATCAATAAATGGTGATCCTTCATGTCTGGATCTTATGCAGTCGTTGAATCTTTCCGTATGATGGTGCATGGGATTCAAAAAGATATTCAGTGAAAAAAATATGATTTTGAAAGCGGTTTTAACTCCCCTCCGCTTACTCAATCACGAGTCTGTAATAATCTGCCTCCCCTGCAGTCTGACTTTTTCTTGTTATTTTCACGACATCTCCGACGACAGCTCCTATTTCTTTACAAACAGGATCCTGCACTTTGATTTTCGGAAGTTGTTCCTTTTCAATAAAATATTTGCTTAAAACAGACTTTAACTCGCCCTCAGACATGATTTCATGCTTGGGGACCGCCTCATGGTCGAGCAGGCTGAACTTTGTCAAATCCTTTCCTCCAAAAATAAAGCATTCAAAAAACTTGATTAGATTTCTCCAGCGGATGGCCTTTCCGCCAGTCATAATAAAGAACATGGCGGGCCCGTAGGGATTTGAACCCTAGGCCGACTGGTTAAAAGCCAGTCGCTCTGCCTGACTGAGCTACGGGCCCAGTTTGTTTATCTCTCCACCTCTATGTTTTGCACCACTGAATGCCAATTTCTCAGCATGCAACCCTGCTGCCCCGCTGCATCAGGGAGCACCTCTTTCACCGGTGCAACCCTCTAATTATAGCTATACTATTTATAACTTATGGTGAGTTCCGTTTTTATCCCTAAATTTTTGAAAATCTTTCGTAAATTTATTTGTAATGTGGGGATTTTATACAAATATTTTTCTGATTTTTCCAGTAAAATATATGTACGATTATTTTCACTTTTTTAAAAGTAAGGCCAAAAACTGAATAAACTGAATAATTCCTCCATATTTTCGGGTAAACTGAAACTTTTGCCCTGATTTTAAATAACCTCCCGATTTCCCGATAGTCACCCTCTAAAATGAAGCATCAATTAACAAAGCATCGCTTTCTAAAAAAGAGACACATCTGTGAGAATTAAACTGAAAGTCTCCATACTTAAGTAGTTGTTCTACCTGTTAAGGGAATTTTAACTTAAGGACTTTAACTGATAGTTCTTCTTATTTTTCTTTTATTGCAAATTTTATGCAGAACTCCGTTCCACAATCCCCGTTTACTCCAAGTTCCCCGTCCATCTGGTCTACAAGGGCAGTAATCAGCTGCATACCAAGAGTTTCAGGATTTTCCAGATCAAGGTTTTCAGGAAGGCCTGTTCCGTTATCCGAAACTTTCAAAATGAAGATGGTGCCTTTACGATCTTCGTTTTTACTTTCAGCTCCTGTATTATATTTCCCATTTAACTCCCTGTAAAGTTTAATTTTAATTTCTCCTTTTCTCTCTGGAAATGCGTGTTTGAGAGAGTTAGAAACAAGCTCATTGATAATCAACCCCAGAGGGATGGCAGTATCCATGTCAAAGAACGTATCTTCTTCCAGATCCATGTTTAAACTGATATCCGCATTTCCAAGGGTGTAAGTATGAAATAGATTCTTAACGAGTCTCTGGAGGTACGGGGAAAAATTCAATGTATCTTTTCCCCTGCCTTCATGAAGCTCTTCGTGAATCAGGGCAATAGATATCACTCTGTCCTGGCTTTCCCGAAAAGCGTTCAGAACTTCCGAATTCTCAACGTATTTCCTGTCTCTGAACTTTTCAGCCTGGAGGTCGAGTAAGGAAGAAATTACCTGCAGGTTATTCTTGATCCTGTGGTGAATTTCTTTTTTGCGGGCAATCTCAAGGTTTACAAAGGCTTTTTCAGCCTTTTTACGCTCGGTAATATCCTGAACTATTCCTTTTACTCGAACAGGGAGATTTTCATCCTTATATATAAAATCTGATTTTATGTGAAGTGTACGTTCTTCTCCATTAGCTAAAACAATTCTAAAATCAAGTCCAGAAGTACGTATATTTCTTGTATAATCATTGACTTTACAATAGTAGTCAAGGTCGTCGGGATGAATATAGTTTAAATATTCATCTAGAGATGGTGCTAATTTTTGAGGATCACGTTTGAAAATTCGATACATCTCTTCGGACCAGTACGCTTTATCAGCCACAATGTCCCATTCCCAGTTACCTATGTGAGCCATATTTTGAGCTTCAGCAAGACTCTCTTCTCTTTCTTTCAATAACACATATGCTTTTTCAAGTTCTACTGTGCGCTCTTTAACCAGATTTCCCAGATTCTCCAGGGTATTTTTCAACCGGGATTCTGCTTCTTTTATATCCGTAATGTTATGGGAAATTACAAGGATAGAGGTTACTTTGCCATCAATAAACTCTGGTACTACCTGTGTATTAAAGTAGTATTCTTTTCCTTGAGATGACGTATACCCGAATTCCATTGATTCGGGCTTTCCAGTGGCAAAAACTTTTTCGTGGTGGCTTTCCCAGAGCTTTACCTTCTCAGGATCCATGCCCAGCTCACTGTGAGTTTTCCCGATGATTTCTTCCGGAGGACGCCCATAAGGTTCCTCAGCAGCAGGGTTTACATAGATGTGGCGGTTCTGTCTATCAAAGCGGGAAATTATGTCCGGGGAATTTTCCGCCAGTGTACGGAAGTTGTTCTCACTTCTTATAAGGGCTTCTTCAGCCTGCTTTTTTTCGGTGATATCGCGGACAATACCTGCTCTAAAACGAGTCGTGCCGGTTTTATCCCTAATGATCGAGAAATGATCGGCTAACCAGTGGTATTTTCCGTCCTTGCATTTGAAACGGTACTCTTGTGCCCCAAAACCCTCAACTAACGATTGAGCACTTTCCTGATCGACAAGAGGACGATCATCGGAGTGAATTCGGTTCAGAAGACCATTATTGATGGTCATTGCATTTATTTCCCTGACAGAGAAGCCTGTAATCTGCTCTATCACAGGGCTCATATAATCGAAGTGGTTATTCTGGAAATCCATGCGATATGCAGAATCGAGAGAGTTCTCTAGAACTGAGCGAAACCGCTCATCGCTTTCCTGCAGAGCAGCAACCAGAGAATCGCATTCTGCAAGGGACTGTGCCAGTTTGAGATTGCCGTAGCTCAACTGTGAGAGTATATTGGCGAACCCCATCAAAAAAGCCATACCTGCGTCAACAGTCTCCCTGCTTAACCTCGGAACTTTTTCAAGCGCTGATATGTATTCATCCTCATCGAAGCCGTATTTCCGGGCTTGAGATCGGAAGAATTCGTAGTCCAGAGACTCATCTTCAAAGAAAAATTGCCCTGAAAAGATACTGCCGACCTGCTGACCTGCCACCATGATAGGAGTTACCACATCCCACAGGTTGTTCTTGCATTTGTACATCCTGTATTTTCCCGGAGTAGGGCCCCTGGACAGCTCCATGTCACTTTCTATGCAGTGCCTGCATGTTTCGGGGTGAACTCTGTGGAATCTGGTGCAGATCTCCTGCCATCCGACACATGCCAGAACATTGCCTTTGAGGTCGTTCAGACCTGCAGGGAAGGAAGTAAGCTTATAAAAATCATCCATAAGCGATTGAATTACCGGGACGTCTATAATCTCAGAAAGCTCAAAGTCGTATGTGTCATTTACAGGCGAGAGAATTTTCTCAAGCTTTAGCCTGGCGTGTTGCTCACTCCGGCGAAGTGCATCCTCAGCCTTTTTGCGTTCATTTATATCACGGGCAACATGAACGCTCCCAATGAGTTTTCCTTCTAAATCATGGAGTGGAGACACACTTACTAAAAAATAACCTTTTAAAAAGTCTTCAAAAACCTCTGCGGTATGTTCAAGTCCATCTTTAATCAGTTGCCTGTAAGGGCAAAAAGAGGGAGGTCCGTCTGTCCCATGGATAGCGCGATAACAGGTCAGGCCTGTACATTCTTTCGCTTCCATGCCGAGCCTTGCTGCCATTGCCCTGTTTGCCCGGACAATCCTGTACTCGGTATCAATTATGGCTATAAGGTCCGGGACAGAATCAAATGTATACTCCCAGTTCTTTGTGGCCTGAATAACTGTTTCTTCTGCTTTTTTGCGTTTTGGACTCTCTATCTTCTCCCATCTTCTTCCTTTTTTAATTAACGTAAACTGGTGGTTAGCAACAACATCGATAATATCGGTTGCATTGCAATTATCGAGAGAATAAGCACACATCGATATTATCTTGCAGTTACCAATGGCACTATCTATTTTTTCTTCGTAACCAGTGAAATTGTCCCAATCTGCTTTTTTCAGCCAGGAAATATTTCCGCCTGACCTCAAACCGCAATATCCATTATCTATGGCACGATTGAACCTTTCAGTCCCTTTATTTAAAGCCCTGGAAGAGTCAAAAGCACCATTTTCCAGATAAAAAAAGGTTTCCGGAATAATCTCTATCTGTCCTTTCTCAAGATAAATCTCAATATCAGGAACCGCTTTTTTCAGGAATTTTTTTGCTTCTTCTATGCCCAGAGGTTCTGAAGTAATCCAGAGGCATAATTCATTGTTTTCGAGTCCCGCTTTAAAATAAGGAATAAATATCTCTATCAAATCTTCTTTTGTCTGGTAAAACTGGCAGAAATGAGTCCCCCATGGGATATCCCCAATTGCATCAATTCCAGACTCCCTGTTTTGTCCTTTCATCCCATCCCCTTCTCCGGGCCTGTTCCATCATTACAAGAGTTATATCTCCAAGAGTTATATCTCCAAGAGTTATATCTCCAAAAATAATGTAGTGCTATCTGTGATTTTAATATTTCGTGAAAGAAATAAGAATGAAAATGTCATCCCATAATGAATTTTCGTTTTAAGTGCCTTCTAATACAAATTCCCAGATTGTAAAAATGTTATTATAGGTATTAGTAATTAATTATTTTTTTATTTTGTCTTGTAATTAAAGCAGTTAAATATCCTCACTTTTCCATAGTGAAAATGGAATCATTTTTCCTACAGCAATAAATTCAAGAGTTTAAAATAT
>Ga0265295_1003387_pt1 | contig 23277 bp, 17 predicted proteins | sample Munlansysbiofilm_FD_192503 | JGI IMG/M metagenome (GOLD analysis project Ga0265295, IMG submission 192503) | Leachate microbial communities from a municipal landfill in Southern Ontario, Canada - Methane capture system biofilm | ecosystem: Engineered > Solid waste > Landfill > Unclassified ...
GAACCAAAGTTATCTGAAAATAGAGTATCAAACTTAGAAAACTTTAAAAAGACGTTATTAAGGGCATAAACCTTCTCTGTGGATAATAATTCAGCAATATGAAGACGATGCCTAGTAAGTCTTTCTAGGGCAAGGCGTTGACTACCTCTAAAAGGTAGCATGTCAGCGGTTCTACCAACTCTAGCGATATCAGCTAAGATGTAAGCATCTTTAGGATCAGTCTTATCCATATCAGCAAAGGACCTACGGTAATTTCTAGAAATCTTAGGATTGATGATAAAGACTTTAACATCAAATACAGCAAGATTTTTAGAAGCTGAAAGATATGTAGCAATATGGGCTGAATAGACACCGGTAGATTCTAGAACAATTAAAACTTTGGTAAGTTTATGTTTGTTTAGAAGCAAGATAAGTTTTTCCTCAATTTGGTTAGCACCATCTTGAGTATTGGGTATATGAGTTGATAAGAATTTATGAGCGTTTAAGTTCATAGCATAAACGTGATTAGAATCTTTGGCAACATCAATCCCAACAAATAAAGTATGATTCAAAGTAACACCTTCTTTCAAGGAGAATATGAGATATAAGAGAAGTCCTAGCCTTGAAAGACAACTGCAGCCTCGCCAATAAGCAGTCACGTTAGAAACAAAAATGGTTGAGATAAGATCTAACGCGCAGCAACAACCGGTTAGCAGATAAAGTCAATCAAGCAGGGTCGCACGCTTTTTGAGCACTATGATGTGCAAGGGGTGAATGCGGATTCTTCCTGATATATATTGACTAAATTATAACACTAGGACTTCAACTTATAAAACATAATATGTAGCTGAGTCTCAATCTCAAATCTACACTACATATTATACGAGGGGTGTTATGATGGAAAATCAATCAAATTTTATTAAGACAATTATAGAACAAGATTTAGAAAGTGGAAAACATACAAAAATCATTACAAGATTTCCGCCTGAACCTAATGGCTTTTTACATATTGGGCATGCACGAGCAATCGTTCAAAATTTTGAATTAGCAAAACATTTTTTGGGATATACTAACCTTAGATATGATGATACTAATCCTGCTAAAGAAGAGGACGTTTATGTAAAATCAATTAAGGAAGATATCGAATGGCTGGGATATAAGCCAGCTAATGTGTTTTTTGCTTCAGACTATTTTGATGAAATGTATAATCGGGCAATCATTTTGATTAAAAAAGGTTTAGCTTATGTTGATGATTCAAATGCCGAAGAGATTGCTAAAGATCGCGGATCATTAGGAGTAGCAGGGAAAGAATCGATATATCGAAATCGCAGCGTTGATGAAAATCTTACATTGTTTGAAAAAATGCGCGATGGTAAATTTAGTGAAGGAACTTGTGTCTTAAGAGCAAAAATTGATATGGCTAGTCCAAACATGAACATGCGCGACCCAGTTATTTATCGGATATCTTTTGCCCATCATCATAATACTAAAGATAAATGGTGTATTTATCCGATGTACGATTATGCTCATCCTTTAGAAGATGCTATCGAAGGAATTACGCATTCATTATGTAGTTTAGAATTTGAAGACCATAGACCTTTATATGATTGGGTAGTAAGAGAAACAGAGATGCCTAAAGTTCCTCGTCAAATCGAGTTTGGCCGGTTAGGAATTGAACATACGGTAATGAGCAAAAGATATCTTCTTAGATTAGTTACTTCAAAGACAGTGACTGGTTGGGACGATCCAAGAATGCCAACGTTATCAGGTTTAAGAAGAAGAGGGTATACACCTGATGCAATTAAGAATTTTATTTTATCTACAGGGTTATCAAAAATTAATTCAACTGTAAGTTCAGATATGTTAGAATCAGCATTACGTGATGATTTACAAAATAAAGCTAAACGTGTCATGGGCGTTATTGATCCTTTAAAAGTTACAATAACAAATTATCCAAAAGATACTTTTGAAGAAATCGAAGTACCTTATAATAGTGATAATGAAGAATTAGGAACGCGAAAGATTGTTTTTTCAAGAGAAATCTATATTGACCGTGAAGACTTTGTTTTAGAAAAACCTAATAAGAAGTATAAACGATTAGCATTAGGAATTGAAGTAAGATTATTCCATGCGTATTTCATTAAAGCCGAGGAAGCAAAATTTGATCAAGAAGGAAACATTGTTGAAGTGTTTGCTACTTATGATCCACTTACAAAGAGTGGAAGTGGTTTTGATGAAAGAAAACCAAATGGAACAATTCAATTTGTTAGTTCAAAGAACATGTTGAAAGCTAAAATAAATTATTTTGAACCAATGATTTTAGATGATGATAGTAGTAAAGATTTATTAGAACGATTTAATCAAAATTCATGGTTAGTTAAGGAAGCATTAGTTGAAAAAAGTCTTTATAATGCAAAAGTAAACGATAAGTTTCAATTGTTAAGACATGGGTTTTTTAATGTGGATAAAGACTCTGTAAAAGACCTTCTTGTTTTAAATGAAATAGTGCCCCTTAAAAAATCGTATTAAGGAAATATGTTATGAATAGTTTGAAAGATGAATTACAAAGATTAAATGATAAACAATATGAAGCGGTAGTCCATGAAGGTGGACCGCTTTTTGTTGTTGCTGGAGCGGGGACAGGAAAGACTAAAACTTTAACAACGAGAATCGCTTATTTAATTAAAGATTTAAATGTTAATCCAGATAAAATATTAGGGGTTACATTTACAAATAAGGCGGCACGGGAAATAAAAGAAAGAGTAAATAACTTAGTAAGACCTAATAAAATGGGGTCTTGGTTATATACATTTCATGCCTTTGGCTTAAGGATATTAAGAAGTCATGCAGTTAATTTGAATCTGGGTTATGATAATGATTTTACGGTTATTGATGAAGATGATGTTCTGTCAATAATTAGAGAGATTATTAAAAAAAGAAATATCGATAATAAGCGTTATCCGCCTAGGGTTGTTAGAGCAGCAATCAGTGATCAAAAAACAATGATCTTAGACATTGTTGATAAAGTTATTGATGATATTTATGAAGACTATAAAATTGAATTAGTAAAAAATCAGTTAATGGATTTTGATGATCTTATTTGTTATACTTATAGTCTGTTTCGGGATAACAAAGTAGTAAGAGAAAAATTTCAGAATCAGTTTGAACATATCTTGATTGATGAGTTTCAAGATACTGATAAAATCCAATATGGTATTATTAGACTCTTAAATAATAAAAATACATTTGTTGTCGGTGATCCTGATCAAAGCATTTATGCATTTAGAGGAGCAAGATACGAAAACAATGACTTATTTGTTAAAGAGTTTAATGCTAAGACCATTGTCCTAGATAAAAACTATCGATCAACGAATAATATTTTAACAGCAGCTAATAGTTTAATTGCTAAAAATCGAAGTCGGACAACGGAAAAGAATCTTGTTAGTGACTATGGTGATGGAATGCCTGTTAATGTCTATTATGCATCTGATGATTTTGATGAAGTAAACATGGTGACGACCGAGATTACAAGATTAGTTAATGCGGGTTATCACTTTGATGATATTGCCGTTTTATATCGTAATAATTATTTAAGCCGTTTATTTGAACATAGTTTCTCACAAAATCAAATCCCATATATTATTTATGGGGGCATTTCTTTTTATGAACGAAAAGAAATAAAAGACATTTTAGCGTATTTAAGATTGATTATTGATCAAGATAATGGTTTCTATTTTAAAAGAGTTGTCAATGTTCCATCGCGTGGAATTGGAAATGTAACGGTTGAAAAACTTGAAGCATATGCAGATTATTATCATGTTTCAATGTTCGAGGCAATCGACAAGATTGAATTTCCCTCACGAACATTAAACAGTTTAAAAGAGTTTAAGAAATTAATTATTGATTTACGTGAGCAAGTTATAAATGCTACCGATTTAGTTTCAGTTATTGATTTAATCTTTTATGGTTCAGGATATAATGAGGAATTAAAAAAAGACATTGATGATAAAGCTAAAGAACGAAAAGATAATATTTTTGAGTTAAAAAACGTTTTGCGTCAAGCAGACTGGAAGTATGAAGGAACCAATATTGAAAAGATCAAAAGCATCCTTGATGAAATAGCACTTTATACAGATCATGATAAGAATTTATCAAATGGTGATGTTGTAAAATTGGCTTCGGTTCATCAAGTAAAAGGTTTAGAGTTTAAAGTTGTTTTTGTTATTGCTGTTGAAGATGGGATCTTCCCGGGTGACAGAGCCTTTGATAGTAGTTTTGAATTAGAAGAAGAAAGACGAGTATTTTATGTTGCCCTAACAAGAGCTAAAGAACGATTAACAATTTCTCATGCTCAAAGAAGAATGATGTACGGACAAATAAAGAATAGTAATCCCTCAAGGTTCATTCAAGAAACAAAAGTCTTTAAAAAAGAACAAGCTAATAATAGTAACAATATCAGTTCAAAAAACTTTTCTAGCACAAACAATGATTATAGTGTTGGTGATGTTGTAGTTCACTCAGTGTTTGGAAAGGGTGTCGTTGTTGAAATTAAAGAAGGCATTTTAACGATTGCATTTACAGTTGAACATGGTATCAAAAAAATTGCTAGTTCTTTTAATGGAATTAAAAAAGTAAACTAAATATTTATCATACTAATATAAAGTATGAAAAAATATAATAAAGAACAATTATTAGCAATTAATTCCGTAAGTAAACATACGGCTGTTATTGCGGGAGCGGGAACAGGTAAAACGACAGTATTGGTCGAACGAATTAAAAAAATCTTAGCAGATGATGATAGTATAACAATCTTAGCGGTGACATTTACTAAAAAAGCTGCAAAAGAAATGAAGGAACGTTTACAAAAAGAGAAAGTTTATATCACAACATTTGATGCATTTTGTTATAATTTAATTGGCAAAGAAACAAAAATTATTGATGATAATATCCCGTTTACAAAAACAGAGATATTATCATTTCATTTATATGACCTTGATATTTCAAAGAAGTGCCCCTATAACTATAGTAATTATGTTTCATATAAGAAAGAAAATAATTTATGGGATTTTAATGATGTAGAAAAGCAGGCATTAAAAATTATCAAAGCAAGAAATATTTCTTATGATTATATCTTGGTTGATGAATTTCAAGATACTAATTATTTACAGTATCAAATCTTTAAAGCATTGATAAATAAAAACACGAAAACGTTCGTTGTCGGTGATCCTGACCAAAGTATTTATCGCTTTAGAGGCTCTAGTCCTAAGATCATTAATCTTTATAATAAAGAGTTTGCAAGCGAAGTAATAATATTAAATACAAATTATCGGTCTAATGAGAAAATAATTAAAGTAGCTAACCGATTACTTGAAAATAATGTGCAAAGAATTAAAAAAAGATTAGTAAACTATAAAGAAAAAAATGGGATAGTTAATCATTTATTATTTAATAATGATTCTTTGGAGTATAATTATGTTATTAATAAATATCAGGAGTTAAAGGATAAGTATCAAACGTTTGCGATTTTATTTAGGAATCATTCGTTAGCCTATTGGTATAAATTATACTTTAATAAATCGTATGATCGAGTTGATGTTTTATCGATTCATGAGGCTAAGGGATTAGAATTTGATGTTGTTTTTATTGTTGGTTTAAATGCTGATGTTTTTCCAACTAGCGGAGAAAAAAGTATTGCCTTAATCGAAGAGGAAAGAAGATTATTATTCGTAGGATTAACGAGAGCTAAAGAAGAGTTATATTTAACATCAATGAATAAAGAATCAAAATTTATTAAGGAATTAAAACAAAAAGAAATAAGGAGATGATGATATGAATTTACTTATTAAATATATTAAGTATAAGAAAATGTTTGTCATAGGATTTATCGCTAAAACGGTCGAAGTAATTTTGGAACTATTTTTACCTGTTTTTATGGCAGTAGTAATGAGAGAAGGATTAAAGGGTAATAACTATAATGAAGCATATTTAATGATTGGGTTAATTATGGCATTTGCAATATCAGGATATTTTTCAACAGTTTTTTCCCACCGCTTAACAGCAAAGGTTTCACAAGACTTCGCTAAAAATCTACGGCAAGCAATTTTTTACAAGGTTGAAGACTTAGCGATTGAAGACACAGATGCTTTTTCATCAAGTGGCTTAATAAATCGTTTAAATCTCGATGTATCTCATTTGCAAAATGGCTTAGCAATGACGATGCGTGTTGCTAGTAGAGCACCCGTTTTGATGATTGGTAGCATTGTTTCATTGTTTATTATTAGTCCAAAGATTGCTTTAGTACTGGCAATCGGGTTACCGCTCATCATTACAGTCTTAATTGTTATTATGTATTTTTCAATGCGAATCTTTCAACTTTTTCAAAAACAAAATGACCGCTTGTTAGAAAATGTTAAAGATAATGTTGAAGGAGTCAGAATGATTCGGGCGTTTGCTCAAGTTGAACACGAAGAAAAACGTTTTGAAAGTCGCAACAAAGTTTTATCAGAGATAATGATTAAACTTGGTAAAGTAACATCTTTATCAACACCGTTTGCTACACTCGCTTTTAATATCGTTTTAGTTATTATGATATATGTGGGAGCTTTAGATATTAATATAGGATCATTAGATCAGGAACAATTAATTCAAGTTATTAATTATACTACGCAACTAACGTTATCGGTTATAGGGGTTATGAACTTAGTTTTACTTTATACAAAAATGTATTCCTCAACAATTAGAATTAAAGAAATACTGGACAAAGATAAAAGCGTAATTGATAACGGAGAATTAATCGTTAAAGAAGGACCAATGAAAATAGAGTTTAAGAATGTAGATTTTTCTTATGAGTCGAGTTCTAAGAATACATTACAAAAGATTAATCTTGTTATAAATCCGAATGAAACGATTGGGGTAGTTGGTTTAACCGGAAGTGGAAAAACGACATTTATTGATTTATTAATGCGCTTCTATGATGTGAATAAAGGGGAAATATTGATTAATGATATCAATATCAAAGAGTATAAAATCGAAAGTCTAAGAGATAAGATTGCTTATGCATCACAAAAGGCTGCCCTTCTTTATGGTGATATTAGAAGTAATATTAACATGAACAAGGAATATTCAGACGAAGAGATTACGGAAGCCCTCAAAGATGCCCAAGCCCAGTTTATCTTAAGACGGGAGAAAGGTATTGAGAGTGAAGTATTAAGACAAGGAATGAATTACTCAGGGGGGCAACGTCAAAGAATTGCTTTAGCGAGAGCCTTAGTTAAGGATTCATCGTTGTTAATTTTAGATGATGTTTTTAGTGCTTTAGACTATGTAACAGATTTAAAAATTAGAAAACGACTTGATAAAAGAAAAAATCAACAAACGAAGATTTATATAAGTCAACGCCTTAGTAGTTTAGTTAACACGGACAAAATAATCGTCATTGATGGTGGCAAGATTATTGCAAGTGGAAAGCATGATGAGTTATTGAATTCATGCGAACTATATCGTAGTCTATATGAGACACAAGTTGCAGGAGGGATACAATGATTGAATTAATTATGAATTTACGTCCCTTTAGCAAAGGTGCTAAAAAATGGTTAGTATTAAATATTGTTTTAGCAATTATTGGTAATTTAATGGTTTTAATTAATCCGCTATTGATTGGGTTTGCAATAGACAGAGTCGTTGGTGTTAACAATGTAGATTTTAGTTATCTTACAAAAATGATTATCATTATTGTTAGTTTATATTTAGGCGGAACTCTATTACTATGGATAAGTCAAATCTGTTCCAATAACTATGCAACTTTAGTAACGAAGAATTTACGTGAAGAAGCCTTTCATACAATCACTCATACGCCGGTTTCATACTTAGACAGAGTACAAACTGGAGACATAATGACACGTTTTTCACAAGATATTGATTTAGTGTTTGATGCGTTATCACATTTCCTAATGTCTATCTTTCAAGGTATAACAACAATTGTTTTTTCATTAGCTATTATGATTTATTTAAATATTTGGTTAACGTTAGTTGTTGTCTTAATGGTTCCATTTATTGTCGTATATTCGAAGACAACTAAGAATAAACGCAATGAACGTTTTGTTGTGTTACAAAATCTTATTGGAGATTTAACAGCAACCGCGAAAGAACACTTTGATGAAAAGAAATTGATTAAAGCTTATAACTATGAAGATAAAGCTAAAGATAGTTTTGATACAATTAATGAAGATTTAACTGTCGTTGGTGATAAAGCATATTTTGCCGCATCAATTAATAATCCGACATATCGTTTATTTAATAATATCGCATATGCTTTACTAGGACTAGTTTCAGTTGTATTAACAATTAGAGGAAATAAAATTGAAGTAGCAACGCTAACGAGTATGATTTTATATGCTGCTATGTTTTCAAGACCATTTAATGAATTTAGTGTGTTAACTGCTAATTTCATGGCTGGTAGAGCCGGATTAAAACGAATCTTTGAAGTCTTGGAATTAAATACTGAACGTGAAGATATCGACTTTGATATTAATGATCGAGCAACAGAAGGTAATGTTAGTTTTTGTGATGTTGAATTTTCATATACGAAAAATCAGGAATTGATTAAAGATTTTAATTTAGAAGTTAAAAAAGGAAATAAAGTAGCAATCGTCGGACCGACAGGGGCAGGTAAATCGACAATGATTAATTTGTTAATGCGATTCTATGAAGTGCAAAACGGTAAGATTATTCTTGATGGCAAAGACATCAAGGAATATAATCGTAAAGCTTTAAGATTAAGTTTTGGATTAGTTTTGCAAGAACCTTGGTTGTTTAATGGCACAATAGAAGATAATTTGAAATACGGTAATAAAGATGCAACAACAAAAGAAATGATTAGTGCAGCGAAAAAAGCCAATTGTCATGACTTTATTATGTCATTAAAGGATGGCTATCAAACCGTACTAGGAGAAAGTAGCAACTTATCTGTTGGACAAAAACAATTACTTACAATTGCAAGAGCAATAATCATTGATCCTTCAATTCTTATTCTAGATGAAGCAACAAGTAATATTGATAGTCTTATGGAACATGATATTCAATTAGCTTTTAATAAGGTAATGAAAGGTAAGACAAGCTTTGTTATTGCTCACCGCCTAAAGACGATTATTGATGCCGATATTATAATTGCTATGGACAAGGGGAGTATTATTGAATTTGGTACTCACGAAGAACTAATGAAAAAAGAAGGCTTTTATGCCAATTTATACTTAAGCCAATTTGCAAATGACTAATTAGAAGATTAATTAAACAAAAAAACCTATACAGAATAACAATTAAAACTTGTTAACTTGCATAGGTTTTTATTTCTTTTAGATAATTATGTACTAAGCAGTTTGTAAAACTGGTTGTTTTTTCTTTGAATAGAAGTAAATTGCTAAACAAAGTGATAGTCCGATAACATATAACACACTAATTACAGTAACGACTGTGGAATAGGATTTACCGAGGTTATTAACGATAAATGAGGATAATTGGTTACCACTTAGTCCAGCGATTGCCCAAGCAGATAGTGCTAAACCGTGAACCGTTGAAATAGTCTTCATCCCGAAGTGTTCATGTAATAAGACGGGAAGAGTAGAGAAACCTCCGCCATACCCAGCATTAATTATGAAGAGAAGTCCTAAAACGATCCATAATGTTCCATTATCAATAGCACCAGTTAATATTACTAAAAGAGTAATAAAAATACTCATGCTAAAGATAATAATGTAACTTGTTTCTCGATGTTTCATCTTATCAGAAATGGTTGAGAAACCCAAGCGGCCTAAAGCATTAAATCCAGCATTGATTGATAATACAGTAGCAACTATAACTGATACTTTTGCAACATCAGTATTCATAATGCCTAAAACTTCTTTTAGGATATCTTTTTCTTGAGATATAAGCGCTAATCCACAAGTGATGTTAATATAAAACATTAGCCAAATTCCGATGAAAATAGGATTTTTTAAGGTTTTTAAAACCATATTTTCTTCTTTAATAATTTTGGGGTTTGCAATACTTTCGGCTGTTTCTTTTTCAACAGCATCTAAATAACTTTGTGGTCTTTGAATTAACAGATGACCGCCTAACATCATTAAGAAGTAAACACATCCTAAGATTAAAAACATTTGCCAAATTCCGACACTTTTCAATAATAATTCCATGATCGGTGAAGCAATCATTTTTGCTAAACCAAATCCCGCAACTGCAAGTCCTGTTGCTAGACCTTTGTTTTTATCAAACCATAACATAAGGTTTTTAACAGGAGTTAAGTAACCAATTCCAAGTCCAGTCCCCATAACGACACCATATGATAGATAAATCCCAACAAGTGATTTTAAATATATACTAAGACCTGTTCCCAACATTCCCAAACTAAATAGGATTGCTGCTAGAAGCGATGATAGTTTAATATTCTTCTCAACAATTTTACCTAGAAATGCTGCTGACATTCCTAGAAAGAATATCGCAATCGAAAATGCCCATTCAATGTTTGAAGTGCTCGTTCCAATGTAAGCAGCAATGTCAGTTTTAAAAGTTGACCAACAATAGACCGTTCCAATTGAGACATGCAATAATAAAGCAGGGATTGCCGCCCTAACCCATTTGTTATTCATAATAATACCTCTTCCTTTTAAATATTTAGAAAGAAACTTTTTAAAGTCGATTCTACGTTATAATATTATATCATAAATTTTTAATTATAAAAGTCCTAGATAATAAAAATTAAATAATACATAAAGTCGTAAATAGAAAACAGGATTATAACTTTATGTTATAATAATAAGAGGTGATAAGGATGGATGAATTAAAGCGAATTAAAGAACTTACTAATATTTTAAATCAAGCAAATTATGATTATCACACATTAGATAATCCAACAATTAGTGATTATGATTATGATCATTTTTTGCATGAACTGATTGATTTAGAAAACAAATACCCTGAATATAAACAAGATGATTCACCGACGCAAAAAATCGGTGGGGCTGTTTTAGATAGTTTTAAAAAGGTTATTCATCAAGTTCCGATGATGTCACTTTCAAATGTTTTTAATCAAGGTGAAGTTAGTAACTTCTACGATAAAGTTAAAAAAGTTATTGATAAGTTTTCAGTCACCACGGAATTAAAACTTGATGGCTTAGCTGTAAGTATCACGTATGTTGATGGTAAATATGTTAGTGCAGCAACAAGAGGTAATGGAATTGAAGGCGAGGATATCACTGAGAATGTTCGAACCATTAAAAGTTTACCACTTGTTTTAAAAGAACCTTTAACGATTGAAGTTAGAGGTGAAATCATTATGCCTAAGAAGAGTTTTCATATTCTTAATGAAGAACGGATGGAAAAGGACGAGGCATTATTTGCTAACCCTCGTAATGCAGCTGCAGGTACAATAAGACAATTAGATAGTAAGGTAGTAGCAAAAAGAAACTTAGATTTATTTGTTTATACATTAGTTGATGCTATAAAATATGTTAAGACTCAAGAAGAGGTTTTAAAGAAATTGACAGAATGGGGCTTCAAAGTAAATCCGTATTACCATGTTAACTGTTCTCTTGAAGATTTATATCAAAATATTAATAACTATGATGAAATTAGAAAGACTTTGTCTTATGATACAGATGGAGTTGTTATTAAAGTTAATGAATTATCTTATTATGATGAAATCGGTTATACCGCTAAGAGTCCGAAATGGGCAACAGCTTTTAAGTTTGCTCCTGAAGAAGTTGAGACTTTGTTAAAAGATATAACATTTCAAGTGGGAAGAACAGGAGTTATTACTCCGGTTGCAGAACTTGAACCTGTTTTAATTTCTGGTAGTATTGTCTCAAGGGCAACACTTCATAATGAAGATTATGTAATCAATAAGGATATTCGAAAGAACGATTATGTCGTTGTGAGAAAAGCTGGAGAGATTATTCCTGAAGTTGTAAGAGTTAATTTAGATAAAAGAGATCACCAAGTTCCTTTTAAAATGATTAGTAATTGCCCAGTATGTAATTCAACTTTAGAACGTAAAGACGGTGAAGCAGATTATTATTGTCTTAACCTTGAATGTCCTGGAAGAAATATTAATGGACTTATTCATTTCGCTAGTCGTGTAGCGATGGATATCGAAGGTCTTGGTGAAAAAGTCGTTGAAACGTTAAATGAGTTAGGACTCTTAAATTCAATTCTTGATATTTATCATTTAAACGATTATTATGACGAATTAATTAATATTGAAGGTTTTGGAAAAAAGAGTATTGATAAATTACTTTTAGCAATTGAGAAAAGTAAGAATAATACCGCAGATCGGTTATTGTTTGGATTAGGTATTAAAAACGTTGGTGCGAAGATATCCGTTATCTTACTGAAAGAATATGGAAGTATTGATGCTTTAATGGATGCTGAAGTTGATAAAATGGAACAAATTAATGAGATTGGTTCTGTTATTGCTAGTAGTGTATACGAGTATTTTCATAACGAAACTAATCGTCACTTAGTGAATGAATTAAAGGCAATCGGATTAAACTTTAAATATGACAAGGTTAGTGTTATAGAACATGAGTTTAATGGTAAGACGTTTGTGTTAACAGGAACGTTAGATATGTATGACCGCGAAGCAATGAAACAACTGTTAGAACAACATGGTGCGAAAGTAACAGGTTCTGTTTCTAAGAAAACTGATTATGTATTAGCAGGTAAAGATGCGGGTTCAAAATTAACGAAAGCGATAGAACTTAAAATTACGGTCTTAAGTGAAGAAGAAGTTTTAGCGAGGTTGAATAAATGAAAACAGATGTGATTAAAGTTGTAGGAGCTCGAGAGCATAATTTAAAAAATATAAGTTTGGAAATACCTAAGAATAAGTTCGTCGTTATGACAGGAGTTTCAGGGTCTGGAAAGACTTCTTTGGCGTTTGATACGTTATATCAAGAAGGACAAAGAAGATACATGGAATCTTTGAATGCTTATGCAAGACAATTTTTAGGTAATTTTGAAAAGCCTGATGTTGATAGTATTGAGGGACTTAGTCCTTCAATAAGTATTGATCAAAAAACAACATCTAACAATCCAAGATCAACCGTTGGAACGGTTACGGAAATATATGATTATTTAAGATTAATATATGCAAGGATTGGTAAACCTTATTGTCCTGGTAGCGATATACCGGTTGTTAAGTATTCGATTGAGGCGATGACAAAACAAGTTTTAGATTTAGAAGCAGATAGCAAAATCTATATTATGGCACCAATCGTTGAAAATGATTACTTTAAGGAAATAGATATTAATGAATGGTTAAAGAGTGGGTTTGCTCGTGTGTATATTGATCAAGAAGTTTTCTTGTTAGAAGAAAAGATTGATGTTGATTACAAAAAGAAACATGATGTGTTTTTAGTTATAGACCGTTTAGTTGTAAAATCAGGAATTAGAAGTAGAGTATATGATGCTTTAGAGTTAGCAGCGAAACTTGCTAAAGGTAAAACAAAGGTTTGGGTAAACGAAAAGGAATTTTTAACATTTAATCAAAATTATGTTTGTGAAGGAAGTAATTTTGTTATTCCTGACTTAGAACCAAGACTATTCTCATTTAATACCCCGCTTGGAGCGTGTGAAGTTTGTCGGGGTTTAGGAAGTAACATGAAAGTTACTAAAGATTTAGTAGTTGATTATAAGAAGAGTATTCATGACGGAGGTATTTTACCTTATAAGAATGCCGATGATGAATCATTAAATATGTTAATGTTAGAAACGGTTTGTGAACACTATAAGATTGATATGGATACCGAAATTAATAATCTTAGTGATAAAGAATTAGATATTATTTTATATGGGTCAGATGATGAAATAGACTTTAAACTAAAATCAACGAGTGGAAGATTACATCATAAGAAAGATAAGTTTGAAGGAATTATTACTAATTTAGAAAGAAGATACTTAGAAACTACTTCCGAGTGGATTAGAACATGGATCGAAAGCTTTATGACTGAATCTACTTGTTATAAATGTCATGGGGCAAGATTAAATGAAGCGGCGCTTTCAGTTAAAATTGGCGGATTAAATATCCACCAAATGACGGAAATGTCAGTCGAGAAAATTCTTAAGTTTATTAAAGAGTTACAATTAAGTGCTGAAGAAAGACAAATCGCGAAACTTGCTTTAGCTGAGATTGAAAATAGATTAACGTTTTTAATTGATGTAGGATTAGGGTATTTAACTCTATCAAGAAGTGCGGGGTCACTATCTGGTGGTGAAGCACAACGAATTAGACTTGCTACACAAATAGGGTCAAAGCTTACAGGGGTAATGTATGTTTTAGATGAGCCCTCAATTGGTCTTCATCAAAAGGATAATGACAAGTTAATTGATACGTTAAAGAAAATGCGCGATTTAGGAAATACATTAATAGTTGTCGAACATGACCACGATACGATGTTAGCGGCTGATTATTTAATTGATATTGGTCCAAAGGCTGGGGTTGAAGGTGGTTATATTGTTTCGGCTGGGACACCAGAAGAAGTAATGAACAATCCTGAAAGCTTAACTGGTAAGTATTTAAAAGGTGATTTATTTATTCCTGTTCCTAAAGAGAGAAGAAAAGGAACAGGATTTGATATAATGGTTTTAGGAGCAAGAGCAAATAACTTAAAGAACATTAATGTTTCATTTCCTTTAGGGAAAATGATTGTTGTTACTGGTGTGTCAGGTTCTGGGAAGTCTAGTTTAGTTAATGAAATATTGCTTAAAGGTCTAATGAGTAAATATTATAAGACAAAAGAAAAACCAGGGGATCATGATTTAATCAATGATAACAATATGATTGAACGAGTGATTGAAATTTCGCAATCACCGATTGGTCGAACACCAAGAAGTAACCCTGCAACATACACAGGGGTCTTTGATGATATTAGAGACCTATTTGCAAGAACAAATGAAGCACAAGCACGGGGATACCAAAAAGGACGCTTTAGTTTTAACCTTCGCGGAGGACGATGTGAGGCATGTAATGGTGATGGAGTTAAGAAAATATCGATGCATTTCTTACCTGATGTCTTTGTTCCATGTGAGGTTTGTCATGAGAAACGATATAACTTTGAAACCTTACAAATTAAATATCGTGGGAAAAACATTGCTGATGTATTAGATATGACCGTTTTAGAAGCGATGCATTTCTTTGAAAATCATCCTAAAATATATGACAAATTAAGAGTGCTTGTTGATGTAGGTTTAGATTATATATCGTTAGGACAACCAGCGCCTAGTTTATCTGGTGGCGAAGCCCAAAGAGTTAAACTAGCAAGCGAACTATATAAAAAGATTACCGATAAAACTATTTTCATTTTAGATGAACCAACAACAGGCTTACATACAGATGATGTTAGAAAATTATTAATGGTTTTCAACAGAATTGTTGATGAGGGAGCAACAATGATTATAATTGAACACAATTTAGATATAATAAAGAGTGGAGATTATATCATTGATCTAGGTCTCGAAGGTGGAGACGAAGGTGGATATGTTATTGCAACAGGGACACCGGAAGAAGTTAGTAAATCAGAAACTAGTTATACTGCTAAGTATTTACGAAAAGTCTTAGGAGGGGATAAGGGTGCGTGATTCAAAAGATTTTAATGAATCATATATGGCAAAGTTTGGATTTTTCTTACATAAAAATATGGGGATGCACGTCTTAATTGTTTTAATATTAAATACAATTTCATTAATAGTCACGGTAGGACTATTTGAGTTAATTGGAAGACCAGTTTTAAATTTTGAGATCGCAGGATTTATATTTTTTGTAATTGTTGCTACATTGATTGAAGTAAGCTTAAAGATTTTTGTGTTAAGACATTTTATTAATTTAATTGTTAAGACCTATGGATTTTTATTAATAATATTGCAAGTAATTATTTTCTTTTTATCAAAGTTAATTGTTACTGAAGTGAGTTTTGCTTATATGGAAGTATTAAGTTTAATTTATATGACGTTACTATTTTTATTAATAAGATTGGTTTTAATAATTATTTATCAACGTTACATAATGAAAAAAATATAAAGGAGTAAAAAAATGAAAAAATGCAACAACGATGAACTATGTCCTTTAAAAAGGGTAGTTAAAAATAATTGGTTAGACTTGAGTATTTATTTTGGGTTTCTATTAGTACTTATAATATTAATAATGTTGGCAGTAATGCCAAATTATAGTGAATCAGTAACTAATATGACGCCATATAGTCCGATTGCAGTTAAACTTTTTGGATTAGAAATAAGATGGTATGCAATCTTTATATTATCGGGATTAGTTATGGCAGCAGTTATGGCGTATTTTGAATTTAAACGCCTTGGATGGGATGTTAATGCGTTATTTGATGGATTACTTATTATTGCCCCACTGGCAATAATTGGGGCACGGTTATATTATGTCATATTTGACCCTGCTGGTAAACCAGATTCCTTTATTGATGTGATAGCTATTTGGGAAGGTGGTCTTGCAATTCATGGGTCGATTATCGTAGCTACTATCGGGGTAATTATTTTTTCTAGGAAGAAAAAATTGAATGTTCTTGCCTTAGCTGATGTTCTAGCGTTAGGACTTTTAATGGGACAAATTGCTGGTAGATGGGGTAATTTTATGAATGCTGAAGCACATGGTGGTGAAACATCAAACGCATTCTTATTGTCAATTTTACCAAGGTTTATTGAGCATCAAATGCAGTTTGATGGACATAGATTGATTACGACTGGGGCAATCTATCAGCCAACATTCTTATATGAAAGTTTATGGAATTTACTAGGTTTAACGGTTTTGTTTGTCTTAAGAAGAAAGAAAGTATTAATGGCTGGAGACATGATTGGAATCTATTTAATTTGGTATGGACTTGGACGCGGAGTTTTAGTAGAACCACTTAGAACTGATCAGTTAAAACCAATATTTGGTGTTCCCGTTAACATCTTGTTATCACTGTTATTATTTGTTGGTGGTGGCGTGTTATTCTTAATATTGAAACGGGTATATATTAAAGATGACAGTTATTATTGTGACTTAGCAACACATGATGTATTTGTTGATAAAGAAGAAAGAAAAACAGTAGATAATGTCAATTAAAGCAATTTTATTTGACTTGGACGGGACTTTGATTAATAGCCCTGAAATAATCATGCAAGGATTTATTGGGGCAATTAACGAGCATCATCCTTCTTATCAATTAACTAAAAAAGAGATTACTGACGTATTGGGTCAAACCCTAATAAGAGCGTTTGATAAGTTTTCTAATAATGAAAATGAATATCAAAGATTAGTTTCAACATTTAGAAAAATAACAAATGAGTTATCTTCTAAAATGCTTAATACATATGAAAATGCTAAAAATGTTATACAATATTTACGTAAGAAGAATTACTTTGTTGGACTTGTCACGTCTAAAAGTCGAGAAGTTGTTAATGACAACTTAAAAAGTGTAAAGCTTGAGAACCTATTTGACGTAATAATTACTTTTGAAGATGTGGTTAATCATAAACCTCATGCTGAGCCATTATTAAAAGCTTTAGAAAAGACTAATTATTTACCAGAAGAAACAATCTATATTGGCGATCATGAAAATGATTGCATCGCTGGTAAAAATGCTAATATGGTTACAGGTATAATGGGATATACTTTTCGGATGGACGAAGTAAAAAAAGTTAATCCTAATTACATATTTAAAGATTTAGAAACATTGAAAAAATATTTTTAAGGGGGAATTTATAATGTTATATGATGTTTTAATTATTGGAGCTGGGCCTGCGGGAATGACAGCTAGTATTTATGCTAAAAGAGCAAATTTAAAGGTGGCAATATTTGAAAAATATGCACCAGGTGGACAAATTGTTAATACCGCCGAAATTGAAAATTATACTGGGTATCAAAAAACAAGTGGATATGAGCTTGCTACACATATGTTTAATCACACGCAATCATTAGGTGTTGAAGTTATTTATGAAGAAGTAACAGATATCAAAGTAGATGGCAACGTTAAAAAGTTAGTAACTCCTAATGGCGAATATAAAACTAAAGTTGTTATTATAGCAACAGGAACAGTACCGCGTCGTTTAGGTGTTGAAAATGAAGACATGTTAGCAAATCGTGGTATCAGTTGGTGTGCAATTTGTGACGGACCAATGTATAAGGGTAAAGAAGTTGTTGTTATTGGTGGTGGAAATAGCGCGGTTGAAGAAGCTTCATATTTAGCTACATTAGCAACACATGTAAGTGTTATTCAAGATATGCCACACTTAACAGCAGATAAAAAAGCGCAAGATATCTTAACTGCTAAACCAAATGTTGATTTTTACTTCTCATCAAAAGTTAAGAAGTTCTTAGTTGATGATGCAGGAAATATGGCTGGGGTTATCGTTACAGATAAAGATGGTAAAGATACAGAAGTTAAAGGTAATGGTGCTTTTGAATATATTGGCTTAATTCCAGTAACGAAGATGTTAGATAGTTTAGGAGTTACAAATAAATTCGGTTACGTTGAAACTGATGAAAAGATGGCAACTAAAGTTCCCGGAGTTTATAGTGCTGGAGACGTTAACGTTAAACAAATTAGACAAGTTGTTACTGCAACTGCAGATGGAGCGATTGCCGTTCAAAACGCGTTAAAATATTTGGAAACTTGGGAGTAAAATGACTTTTACAAAAACCGTTAAAAATGAATTAGTAACAATTCCAATTAATCATGATGAAATGCTGGCTGAGTTTTCAGCGTTTCTAAATTTGGGGTGTGAATTTCATATTGAAAACAACCAAATGATGATTGATTTTTTGACTAAGAATCCAACCGTTACAAAACGGTTTTTGTTATTAAGTAAGTCTCTATATCAAGTTGAAACAGAGTTATTAACTAAAGAACAACAAAAGTTTAGTAAAAAACCTTTGATTATTTTGCGAATTATTAATCCAGTTATAGATATTTTAAATGAACATGATTATTTGGAAAATCCAATTGAAAATATTAAACTTATTACTCAAAACGATAAAGAAAAGATTGCTTTTCTTCGGGGAGCGTTTTTAGTAAACGGATCAATCAATCATCCAAAATCAGCTGAATATCATTTTGAAATCTTTTCTGAGAGTAAAGAAATGATTATTTCTATTCAAGCAATGTTGAACAATTTTAACTTAAATGCTAGAATAACTAAGAGAAGAAAGGGATATATAGCCTATTTAAAAGACGCAGAATCAATAAGTGATTTTATTCAGTTGTTAGGGGCCTATAATTCAGTCTTCAAGTTTGAGGACATTCGGATAAAACGTGATTTTAGTAATTCAATCAATCGGATCATGAATTGTGAAATTGCAAATGAAAAGAAAGCGGTTATTGCGTCAGAAGACCAAATAAAAGATATTAAGTTAATCAACAAACATTATTTGGAAAGTCAAATTGATTTTAAAACTAAAGAGGCTATAAAGTTGCGTTTAAAATATCCGGAAGCAAATTTAAGAGAATTAACAGAGTTGTTTGAAGAAGAGTACGGTGAAAAGATAAGTAAATCTGGTCTTAATCACCGCTACATAAAAATAAAGAAATTAGCTGAGAGTTTACGAGAGGAGATAAAAAAATGATCGTAGGAATTGGAATTGATTTAGTACAATTAAAGGAAATTTTTGAAGTGGGTGTTGAACATTATCGAGAAGTTATTTTGAATGAAAAAGAACAAAAACTTTGTGATAATATTCCATCAAGAGATGGTCAAGCAATGTTCATTGCGGGAAGATATGCTGCTAAAGAAGCAATCTTTAAAGCATTGAGAAAGTATAACAAAAACCTCGACTATCATGATTTTTCGGTGTTAAATGCAAAAAACGGTGAAACATATGTTGAAACCTCATATGCAGAAATAGGTGGCGTTATTCATTTAACAATGACTCATACTGATGAGTATGCTTTAGCATATGTTGTAATTGAAAAACTATAATAAAATGTGATTTTTGTGGTTATACTTGTATTTTAGAGCAATATTAAGTATAATTTTAATGGTAAAGGAAGTGGATTAAATGGTAGATAAAAACGCTAAAGCGCCAAATGTACGTAGTGGCGACGATATGAATCCTGTTTTAGCAAAAATTATTAAAATAACTGCACTAGTAGTTATTGTTGCGTTAGTTGTTGTTATTACGCTTGTCGTAATCGAATTTATTAATCGTAACAAAAAAGATGAATCAGCATTTGATGATAAAGCTGTGCTTGTCTTAAGTGATTTTAACGTGATTATTAATAACGAAGGAATTAGTGAATTAACTTCTACGGACGTTAAAGATATTATGAAAAAAGTAGATTCTGACGATAACATTTATTTTTATTTTTATTATGGTAGCCTAGTTGATGATATTGAAGAAGAGTTAAAATCAATCAAAACGATTGATTTAAAAGAACCAATTTTCTTTATTGACTTGGAAGCTGATCTTCCAACTGAAGATGGTAGTGCAGTAGATTATTATTTAGCAGTCATTAGAAGTAATCAAAAATTAGTTGATTTAAATATTGCAACTGTTTTAGATGCTAAAGATTCGAGTGGCGATAATGTAGTTAAGTATAAATCATTTATTGTTGTCTATAATGAAGATAAAGGAAATGAAGGAATCAACGGAAATCCTTTTGAAATTGTTAAAACGTCAAAGAGCGTTTTAGAAATTTTAAATGCATTTGAACAAATAGTTGAAGAAGAATAAAAAGAGGGCTTTTGCCCTTTTTAAGTATTAGGAGGTATTAAATATGGAAAATCAAATATTACTTGAAGTGAAACAAAAAGTTAAAGCTAGTGATAAACAAATTAATACGGTTTTAGCGCTTTTGGATGAAGGGAATACTATTCCGTTTATCGCGAGATACCGTAAGGAGGCAACTGGCGGTTTAGATGAAGAAGAAATAAACGAAATCTTTCAGTCTTGGAATTATGCTAAAAATCTTTTTGAAAGAAAAGAAGATGTTATTAGATTGATTGATGAACGTGGAATGCTTACTGAAGAATTAAGACAAGAAATCTTAAAAGCAACAAAACTTGTTGAAGTCGAAGATTTATATCGTCCTTATAAAGAAAAGAAGAAAACAAGAGCGACAGAAGCTGTTGCTAAAGGATTAGAACCATTCGCAAATTGGTTATTAACATATCCTAAGGATGATGTTCTTTTAGAAGCCAAGAAATACATCAATGATAAAGTGTTAACTGAAGAAGAAGCAATTAATGGTGCTAAAGATATTATTGCCGAAATGGTTAGTGATAACGCTGAATATCGTAAGAGTTTAAGATTAACATTATTTCAAGATGGCGGGATTGAAACTAGTGTACGTAAAAATGCTGAAGATCCTAAAAAGATTTATAGCATCTATTATGAACATCAAGAACCAGTTATTAAAATGCCACCTCACCGTATTTTAGCAGTTAATCGTGGTGAAAAAGAAAAAGTGTTACAAGTCAAAATTAAAGTCGATGATGACAAACTAGTTAATTATTTAAACTATAAAGTAATTGTTAAAGACGATTCTACGGCTACACCGTACATTAAAGAAGCGATAGCTGATAGTTATAAACGTTTAATTTTTCCAAGTATTGAGAGAGAAATTAGAGCTGAGTTAACAGAAAAAGCGGAAGAACAAGCAATTGATATCTTTGCTATTAACTTACAAAAATTATTATTACAACCACCAATGAAGGGATTGACAGTATTAGGAGTTGACCCTGCATTTAGAACTGGTTGTAAATTAACGGTTGTTAATCCGCAAGGACAAGCCTTAGACCGTGGGGTTATTTATCCGCATGAGAAGCAAATAGGTGGACAAATAACGGAAAAACAAATTGTTGATTCACAAACAACATTAATCAAAATGATTAATAAATACAAAGTTGATTTAATCGCGATTGGAAACGGAACGGCATCAAGAGAAACTGAAAAGTTTGTAGCTGATTTAATCAAATCAACAAAACTTCCAGTTAAGTACGTTATCGTTAATGAAGCAGGAGCTTCAGTCTATTCTGCTAGTGATTTAGCAAGAGAAGAGTTTCCTGACTTATCAGTTGAAGAACGTAGTGCAGCCTCGATAGCAAGACGTCTTCAAGATCCATTAAGTGAGCTTGTAAAGATTGATCCAAAATCAATTGGTGTTGGACAATACCAACACGATGTTACACCTAAACGTTTGAATGAATCATTAAACTTTGTAGTTACACAAGCAGTTAACCAGGTTGGGGTTAACGTTAATACTGCTTCAAAAGCATTATTAATGTATGTTTCGGGTTTAAATAAGACAAGCGCTAATAATATTGTTGAATACCGTAATAAGGTTGGTAAGTTTAAGTAGAAATCAGTTAAAAGATGTGCCAAAGCTTGGAAATAAATCTTATGAACAAGCAGCAGGATTTTTAAGAATTCCAGATAGTAATGAATATTTAGATCATACAGCTGTTCACCCTGAATCATATGATATTGCCAAAATGATTATGAAACGTTTTAATATTGATGGTTCAATGTTTGGTAAAGATGAAGTTAAAACAATTGTTAATGGTATCAAACGTGAAGAAGTTATTAAAGAGTTAAAGGTGGATAAATATACATTAGATGATATTTTGGATGCATTTGTTGCCCCAATGCGGGATCCACGCGATGAGTTCAGTCAACCTATTTTAAAATCTGATGTTTTAAGTATTGATGATTTACATGAAGGAATGGAATTAGAAGGTACAGTTCGTAACGTTGTTGACTTTGGTGCGTTTGTTGATATCGGATTAAAAGAAGATGGATTAGTCCATATTTCTAAAATCTCTAAATCATTTGTTAAGCATCCTAGTGATGTCTTAAATGTTGGTGATATTGTTAAAGTATATGTTTTAAATATCGATAAAGATCGCGGTAAAGTCGGTCTTACAATGATAAAATAAGCGAAAAATAGTTGACAATAAAGTAAAAATACGATACACTATATAGGCATGGATTTTACCATGCCTTGTTGGAGTGATACTCAAGAGGCCGAAGAGGGCGCACTGCTAACGCGTTAGGCCGGTAAAACGGCGCGAGGGTTCGACTCCCTCTCACTCCGCCATGGCCCGTTGGAGAAACGGTTAACTCACATGCCTTTCACGCATGCACTCACGGGTTCGAATCCCGTACGGGTCACCAATTATAAATCTATGAGAAAAGATGGGTCTGTAACGAAATAAAATAGTTATAGTCTAATAAACAAAAAAGCCGCTCTGGAGTCCAGGGCGGTTTTTTGGTATAATTTAAGTATGACATACACAAAAATAATACCT
>Ga0265295_1003388_pt1 | contig 23270 bp, 29 predicted proteins | sample Munlansysbiofilm_FD_192503 | JGI IMG/M metagenome (GOLD analysis project Ga0265295, IMG submission 192503) | Leachate microbial communities from a municipal landfill in Southern Ontario, Canada - Methane capture system biofilm | ecosystem: Engineered > Solid waste > Landfill > Unclassified ...
CACCGGGACACTTCGTGGCATCAACAATAAGTTCGCCTTCAAAGAATTTCGTGATTGTAACGGCCTCGCTCGGGCAGACATGTTCACACCACGAACAGGCGATACACTCGGATTTGTCGATGGAGACGAAACCTGGCAGTTTAGCCTCTGCATCGACGTCACGTTCGACTGCAATTGCATCGTGCGGGCAAGCCTCAACGCAGACACGACAGCCATTACAAAGGGCTTCGGTCCAGAGGATTTCACCTTCAGATCCAACTTTTTCAGCGGTGAACGGGACACGCTTCTGTTCAATTGCCGGACAAAGAGATGAACAGACACCACAGACTGTACACAGCTCTTTGTCAACAACGAAAGTCGTTTTTGCAACGAGTGCGGTCTGGCGTTTTGCGCCGCCTTCAACTTCGCCTTCATAAACGGGGACATCACGTACAATTGCATCATGTGGGCAAGCCTCATGACAGGATGTACAGCGGATGCACTTCTCCTCGCTAATTTCAGCAGTAAAATCATACTCAGGGAAACCTTCCTGCTCCAGAATCGGGAGGCTTGGTTCACCGTCAACTTCTACGAGAAGTGCGTCAAACGGACACAGAATCGTGCAGACACCGCAATATGAACATTTTGCAGGGTCGACAGTAATTGGTGCGTCACCAGCAGCTACACCGCGGATAGCTGCACCAACCATACCAAGGGAAATTGCTTCCTTCGGACATGCGTCAGCACAGATACCACAACCGGTACACTTGCTTGTTGTTAACACAAGGTGAGAAACCTTCGATAGGAGCCTCTGCTCCATAATGACGGATTCTCCCTCGGTCTTCGTAGAGTATTTTGGAAACATTGTGCTTATTACCATGATGTTTTCCTCTCTCCTCAGTGACCCTCTTCAGCAACTTTTGCTGCGGGGGCCTGCGATGCAACCAGTTTAATAACATTATATGGGCATGCTTCCACACACACACCGCAACCTGCACATAATTCGTGATTCAGGTCAAGGGAGATTGCCTTACCATCAGTCACGGCATAGATCTTGTCAGTTGAGGCAGGATCTATGGTGCTAAGTTCAAGTGCGTTTACTGGACATGCTACTACACAATTGTTACAACCAGTACATCGCTCCATGTTGATATGCATTGCAAATGCCATTGCTTATATGCACCAGCCTTTAATCGACCGAAATCGATTACTGTTATAGTTGAGTAAGAAGATAGATAAATGTTCTCAATCAAAAGAAGCAAGATTCTGGCTCCGATTTGCACATATTCACCAAAATATCTTATCATTTAGATATTGTTAAACTAATTTTGAAAAATACACCCACCGATATTATTCAAAAAATACACCAAATATAACCTATCAAATTAGAGAGGGTTCTTCAATTAACCCCCAATTATTATTTATTTTCAAATAAAATCCAATTTCGCGCGTTTTCCATCATTTCAACCAGACGAAAAACGTCATTAAATATCATGTGATATCAATCAGGTTTGATTATCAAATATTGATTATTATTAGTGGTGATTTGAATGCCAACCTATCGAATATCACTTATACTCCCACAACCGATATTTCTGTTAACGAAATTCCCGGTATCAAAAATATGACATTGACATTAACCCCAGATCAGATAAAAGAAAAATTTGGACCGATGTTCTGTCACCGGCTCCTTGTGATGACCGATGAGAAAAACGGTATTGCCGAGATACACGAACAATGCCATGCAAGAGGCCCAATCGAATGGGACCATATGAACCGAAGAAGAGCAAAAGGAGCGCTCATCTCTGCAAAAACCGAAGGGACCGCCATGACTATGATCGCAAATATCGGCTCCTATCCCATCAGCTTTGGACCCTCAGATACGGAACTCGGCGGGCAGGCACTTGAAGCAGTCCTTGTAGAGGAAAACGAAGTACGAACCTCCTGGGCAGGAGCTGCCGGAGCAGGAGTGGGAGTGGCCGCCTGCTTATCTCAGGCACCGGGCGTCATCAGAACAGAATATGCCAGTGAAGAAGATCTGAAAGTAGGTGGTGCACGGATCTGCAGAAGCACCATCATCCTGCCGAAATATGAGAAGATCACATTTGGTATAGATGATACCGACACGAAAGAAGGAGGAGCAACATGGGTACTCGCGTTGAAGTGCGGTGAAGCCTGCGGTATTGACGGGGCCATCTTCCTTGGAATGCGGATCATCCAGCTCAACCCCAAGGCTCCCGAGAAGACCACCAACTGTACAGGCTCAGTGATCACGTTCGCAGTAAAACCAGAGAAGAAAAACGAACTGATCGCATTTGTCAAATTTTTCATTGAAGAAAAGACAATGAGCAAAACAACAGGGATCTGCTATTTTTCCGGCATCCGTCTCCCGGATTCAACCTATACAAAGCGAGTGAAAACCGAACTGCTGACACGCGAAGAAGCGGTAACCGAAGCAGAAAAACTCGGTATCATCTATATAGATAGTGCAAACGGAAAGGGAAGAATCGGAGCACTCGGAGCACTCCTCTGGGCAGACGGCGGTGTTGAGGCTGCTGGTCTGTACGGCGAGACCCCGTGAAAAAATTATATTTTTCTCTCTTCTTTTTTCCAGACGGCTGCAAGCAAACGGCTGCCAAACGATGAAGTTGATTCACAACCTCCAAGATCGGGTGTGGATACACCGTTGCTGATCAAATCACAAATCGATTCTTCGACAAGATCCGCCTCACGCTTCATCCCAAAATGTTCGAGCATCATCGCTGCACTTCGGATCGCAGCAACCGGATTTGCTATACCCTTACCGGCAATATCCGGAGCACTCCCGTGAACCGGCTCAAAAAATGCATACTTATCACCGATGTTCGCACTCGGAAGCATACCTAGGCCCCCTGTGAGATATCCGCAGACATCACTTAAGATGTCGCCAAACATGTTTGTTGTAACAATCACATCATAATTGTTCGGATGCTGCAAAACATCGAGACACAATGCATCGATAAACACCGCTTTCGTTTGTATCCCGTATGACTCTGCGACCTCGTTACAAGTGTCTCTGAAAAGCAGATCGGATTTGAGCACGTTCCCTTTGTATCCTATGATGAGTGGGCGATCCGAATTTCGTTCCAAAACAAGAGAGCATGCTTTTTCTGCTATCCTTTTGGATCCAAATTTCGTCACCACACGAAGGGTCGTCGACCTCTCGGTACCGATCTCCTCGATACCTGAGTAAAGACCCTCTGTATTCTCACGGACGATCATCATATCAACAGATGATTCATCACCCTGTGACCGAAGGGATCGGATCGGACGGAAATTCGCATAAAGATCAAGTTCGTGTCTGATTTGCAGGAGAACGCTCCGGTAATTCGGATCAGGAGGAGTCGTCACAGCGCCGAAAAGAATTGCGTCAGCCCCTTTCAGTTCACGAATATCATCTGGAGAACATGCAGACCCGGTTTTCTCCCATTTGGAAAGTCCCAGTTCAACCTCAAAAAAATCCGCATCGGTGAGAAAATGCTCAAGGATCTTTTGTGCCTCAGGAATAACCTCGAGCCCAATACCGTCGCCTTTCGATACAGCTATCCGAAGCCTCATGGTTCACCCTGCCTTGAAAGATATGCATTCAGACCGCCGGCAGAAAGTATTTCCTTCATACGGTTTGAGAGAGGTTTTGCCTGATAAATGGCATCTGATGTCTTTACATACGAATCATCGGTGTCAAAGGAAATGATATCCCCATCCTCACACACGACATCCGCCTCGAAAACATACAGTCCAAGATTGACACAGTTCCGGAAAAATATCCGTGCAAACGATGGAGCAACGACGGCACGGACCCCCGCTTCTTTGAGCGCTGCAGCTGCCTGCTCGCGGGATGATCCGCATCCAATGTTTTTTCCGGCAACAAGTACAGCGCCGTTCAGTCGTCCGGCAATACTCGTATCATAATCTTCAAAGGCATGCTCCACCCATATCGAACGATCAGTCGTCCTAAGATAACGCCCGGCGATGATCATGTCGGTATCCACATCCTCGCCGATCACAACGGCATGTCCTGATACGATCATCAGTTCAGCCCTCCTTCCAGCTCATTTGGTGATCTGATCTCACCATAAAGAGCACTGATAGCAGCCGTCGACGGAGAACAGAGATAATACTCTGCACCGACACCCATCCGATTCCTGAAATTCCGGTTCGCTGTTGAAAGACCCACCTCACCTTCACCAAGGACACCCATGTGTGCCCCAAGACAGGGGCCGCAGCCCGGCGGACAGATAATACAACCCGCATCGAGGATATCGGACAGAACACCTGTCGATACGGCTTTTGCATAAACATCCTTTGAAGCAGGCGTAACTATAGTTCTAACAGCGACTTTTTTGCCCCTGACAATATCAGCGAACCGTTTGAGATCCTCAAACCGCCCGTTTGTACAGGTACCTAAGAATACCTGATCGATTTGAGTGCCCGAATACTTCGTCACTGAAACGGCATTGTCGACCCGGTGAGGAACGGCAAGAAGCGGGTCAATGTTATCGAGGTCAATATGTACTTCTGATTCATAGGTACAGTCGTCGGGTTTCTGCATATGGATTGTTTTTTCATCCACACCATATCCTAACAAATGTTCACGGGTCAACGCATCCGCATAGAAAAGACCAACTTTCGCCCCGGTCTCAACAGCCATGTTTGAAAGAGTCAGTCTTCCTTCGACCGGCATGCCGGCAGCCCCGTCACCGATAAACTCCAGAGCTTTGTAGGTCCCGCCGTCCATTCCAAGCGCCTTTACATAAGATAGTGCGACATCCTTCGGCTCAGCATGACCGGACAGTTTGCCTGAAAGCACAATACCGATGGACTCAGGAACTCTGAACCAAGTCCCGCCGGTTGCCCAGATCCCTGCCATGTCAGTTGCCCCGACCCCGGTTGAAAATGCGCCGAGTGCCCCGAGCGTGCATGAATGCGAATCCGCCCCGACGACGATTTCGTCAGGGAGACAAACTCCTTCGCTCATTATCTGATGACAGATCCCGCAGCCGACATCATGAAAATGCATTCCGTTCTCTCGGGAAAACTTCCGAAGATCTCCCTGAAGATCGGCCGTGACCGAGTTGTTCGCTGGCGAGATGTGATCATATATTATAGATAATTTCTCCGGATTGATAATCGACTTGTCACGGATCCGGAAATTTTCAAATGCAACCAATGCCTGGGCACCGGTCCCGTCGTGGGCAAATGCACGATCGACCACCCGGTCAACATACGTTCCTTCGGCAGACCCGAGGATCCGTTCTGAAAGTGTACCTGCCATCGTCATCCCGTCCTGGCTTTATCCGAACATGACGTCTTTTGCAATTCAGTTTCCTGTCTTGTCTCAGTAATTACCGAGAGAAGAACATCCTGAGTGATACTCTGCTTTGTCTCACTGATCGATTTGATTCGATCCAAAATTACATCGATCTCATTTGGGGTTGGGCTGTACCCAAGCGTCGTCAGAATATACTCGAGTCCTTTTCTTCCGGTATGTTTACCGAGAATGAACTTCTGCTCGGATCCGACCATCTCGGGCGGATAATACTCGTAGGTATTTCTGTCCTGAATCAAAGCAGCGATATGAATTCCGCTTTCATGGCTGAAGGCATGTTCACCCACAACCGGTTTTGTCTTTGCAATTTTGATACCGGAATAGGTTTCCACAGTCCGGGAAAGAGTCTGAAGAGCAGAGAGATCATACCGGTCGACGCCCCCCTGCATTCTGAGTGCTACGAGAACTTCTTCAAGCGAAGCATTCCCGCATCGTTCCCCGATGCCGTTAACGGTCGTGTGAAGCTGAAACGCTCCGGCCTGGGCTGCAGTAAACGTGTTGGCACTCGCAAAACCCATGTCATTGTGGCAGTGAACACACAGAGGATTTTTCAGCCCGGCGTTCAGTTCAAGCACGGTCTCGTACATGGAAAGAGGCGTCATACAGCCGACCGTATCGGCATAACTGCTGTAGGAAGCTCCCCGTTCAGCTCCTTTCGCATACATCTCTTTCAAAAATCCGACGTCGGTCCTCGACGCATCCTCGGCGGAGAACCTGACCTTTATTCCGTGATCAACAGCATAATCCAGCATGCCAAGAGCAAGATCAAGCATCTCTTCCCGGGTCTTTTTATATTTCATACGGAGATGCAGATCCGATGTCGCAAAAAACAGACTGACAAGATCGACACCGCAGTCTATCGCTGCGTCGATATCACTTTGAACACAGCGGGATAAACAACAGATATCGGACGGCAGATCCATCTCGACAATGGACCGGACGCTGCGCTTTTCATACTCGGATACACTTGGGAACCCTGCTTCGATGATATCGATGCCGATATCGGAAAGGCGCTGGGCAATATCCTGTTTTTCTTCGCAGGTGAACGACACTCCAGGTGTCTGTTCACCATCCCTGAGCGTTACATCGCATATTTCAACATTCAATGATTTCATGATTTTCTCCAGAGGGGCATTCCCCTTCAACAACCAGAATTCCAAGTCCGGTTTTTTCAGTAACTCCTTTTTCAATCAGCTCTGCAAGACGGGGATCATCGGCTGAAACGACCTTGGGGGTAAACGGAGCCAGATAGGGCAGAATATCTGAGCAGTTCTGGCCGCCGGTCATGCCCAGTTTTCTGTTTTTCAAAATAATACAGAACAGAGAACCGTGCTTTTCGTAAATATCGATGAGGGCGTTCAGCCCAGAATGCAAAACCGCATAATCTCCCATAAGAGCGACCTTCGTGCTCGCCCTCGCAACCGCCGGAGAAGAGCCGAGCCCGTAGTTCGCAAGAGAAAAGGAAAACGGCGGATTCTTTGAAAGAAGAGAACAGCCGGTATCGCAGATCGCAGCAGTATTATTCTGAGAAAGTGTGTTTTTCAGGAAGGAAAACAACGGTTTGTACGGACAGGTTCTGCAGACCGTTCGGTAATGACCCCGGGAAGCGAACGTCTCGGGAACGATCTTTTCAGGAACCCGCTCATTTTTCATAACGGCAGTGATGTTCTCCGCATACTCGCATTTCCCTCTCATCGTCAGATCATCCGGGAAGAGTATCCCGTATCCGTTTCTTCGTTTTGGAAGGGAAACATCCGAAATTTCGGCATCCAAAACCGCCGGAGTGACCCGGATGATCGCAACCCTCGAGTAGGTTTCCGAACTCTGCATGGCCGCTTCGACCGAAAAGCAGAGTTCATCTGCCGTTGGTTCAAGGACCGGAACCGAGGCAACCCCCCCGTACTTCCTTGAATCCTGCCGGGTCTGGGATCCGCGAACCTCGGTATCGTCTCCTGCAATGATCACGACACCCGCCTTAAGCCCCTGATAGGTCGCTGAGACCAGAGGATCGGAAAGAGTGTTCATGCCGGCATTTTTGACGATGACCACAGCTCTCTTTCCGGAGAGCGACGTGCCGAGAGCATACTCAAGAGCGATTTTTTCATTGATCGTGTACTCAGCTCCGCACTTTTCCGCAAGATCCGTGACTGGATAGCCGGGAACCGCGTAACAAGCATCCGCCGCCTCTAAAACTGCGGAGGCAAATCCATCTTCCACCTTCATGCTGTCACCTCCTCCGCACGCAAATCCGTCATTGGAGCAAGATCACAGCCCATACACTTAGCACACATCGTCCTAGCCTTTGACGGGTCAAGGTCAAAACGCAGAAGTTCACGCTGCAGGAATTCAGAGACGCCGAGAATATCTTCAGCCGAAGGACGGGAATAAGTGGAAAGCTCGGCTGACGGAGTCAACGGCCGGATGATAGGAATAATCCCGTTTTCGAGACACTGTGTGATGCACTGTTTCATCTCGGCTTCGGATTCGCCAAGACCCAGAATGATGTTGGTATAGACACGGTTTGTTCCAAAAATATCTACCGCTTCTTTGAGCGCATCCCATAACACATCCCGATCAAGACCCGGACACATCTCGGCAAATAATTTCTCGGTCGCGGTCTCAAGATTGAACTTCACCTCAGATACCCCGAGCTCGAAGAGCCTTTGGGAAAGACCCGGGGGCGGATAAACTGAAACGCCGATAGGGAGACCAAAGGGTCTCACCCGTTCCAGAATGGCAAAAAGCCGTTCATCTTCTTCCTGCATTGTGCCGACAACACCGCTCGTAAGAGAAATACACTCAACATTTCCCCGTCTGACTGCATCTGAAACGAGTGAAGCTACCTCATCAGGCGTTTTTATGTGTTTATCCAGGTTTGGAACATTACAATATCGACACGAGAAGATACAGCCTTCATTTATCGTGATATAGGCCTGCCTAGGACAGTGGCACCCGGTTTTTTCCACAAACCCTTCGACATAGACCGGATGCTCCGATCCATCAAACGTTAGGACAGCAGTTTTTCCGGAGTTTTGGATCAGAACCGGACTATTCTCATCCAGTGTCAGCCGTATTCGGGAAACACCATTGGAAAAAAACACCGATCCGCCTTTGCCGGCCCCGGGACCCGCGGTTGACGAGAGCGAAGCAGGCAGAGGGATGCCGGTCACCTTTGCCGAACCTATCGCTAGAAGCAGGTGTTTGATTCGGCCAAGCTCATTCATTTCTGTAGGCATACCCCCTCCGGTCATATCAATAGGGCCTCGGCATAATTCGTGTAAAACGGGATCGCCGCGGCAGCCCCAATGATGCCACGTCCCTCGATTCTTACGTCAAGATGTTCACGCACGCCGGCAAAATCGTCGAGCGTCACCTCACCTGCTTTGACTTTCCTTGCATACGGCATGATTACAGACGGATCAAAACCGATGTAGGCACAAAGACCGGTCTCATCGGAAAGAGTGTAGCGTCTGACCAAGGCTTCAAATCGGTCGATGAGTTTTTCGGGTTCTGTCGTGGCAAATTCGCAGGCGAGAGCAACACAATTCTTGGTCCGGTAGGGAACTGGATAAAGCTGGGTTATCGTGTGTGAAAGATAACGGGAGTTGGATGTTTCAACAGCCTTCGATATGTTGTGGGCAAGTGTCCAAGTTGCTCCCTCTTCAGGCGTATCCGTATCATCAAGACCGATGATGACCCGGGTATATCTCGGTAGATAAATGGTCGACCCGGCAACTTTTCCCCCGCCGCACACATCACTTGTATGACGTAAGACTCCGCCGGCGGTCGCCCGGCAGATACTTGCCCCGACACCCCCCCCGCCAAGACCAAGATACGAGACAGCGATCTCCGACTCGGTTACCTCCGATCCACAAATTCCGGCAGGAAAGTATGAACCTTCAAGCTGAAGGCTGACATTCCCTGTCCGAAGCATAAACCGCTGGGTATCAGAAACAATACGGGAATTTATCACAAGAGGGCTTTTCGCATAATGATTTTTTACCCACATCGCTCCGCCAATACAGTCAAACCTCTCGATCAGTTCGACAGTTGTATCGTCTTCAGATCCGAGAGCAAGGATCTCCGGATAGGATATGGAATAAGGATTGTCTATTATACAAGGTTCTTCGGTCATAGATATCAGTCGGGATTTGTTGCCGATATTTTCGCAAACGAAAATTTCGTTAACAAATATGTGTGACTGACGGGAATATAAGGATTTGTGTTGAACTCACAGATCACGACTGGATAAAATACAAATCCTCCAAAGCCCAATTTACTATTAATCATGTGGGACTCTTTAAAAGACCAAATACAGGAAATCGGCTGTGTGAAAATGACCGGGGCGGATGCTTCAGCCTACATAAACAATAATGAAGTCATCTTTGTCTACGAAGGGAATAAACTCGCGATCAAAACAGCGCAGGAATCGCCGATCACCATCCGCCACATTGGCGGCGGTTCGGTAAAACTCACCTACAAACTCATCGAAGTACTCGCAAAAATAGAAAAACCTGAATGATGATATTTCCAAGAGAGTGTAAATTCGTGGGCAATGCCGCCTCATCACCCCTCGGCGATAAGGTGTATTTCCTCACAGAATATCTGATTCATCCAACCGGAGAAGGAGTGGAAGTCCTGAAAATACGACCAAAAGATGGAATCGGACTCATGCGGGAAATCGAATCGGTGGAACTCGTCGCCGGACCGGAAGATACCGTGGTCTGGAGAGAAGAGGTAAATACCCATGACAGAGCCGGTCTGGTCAAAAAGGCGCTTTCGACAAAGAAAAAATGCACGGTCTTTGGAAAAGAGGATGATCACATGACGTTTGTCTTCGAACCGGATCTCTCGACATTTGAAAAGGTGCACGTCTTTGACATAACACCGCCAAACCCCTCGCTCGTCGATACGCTCACAGGGCTCGAATCACTCGGGTTTTTCGAAACCGAAAACATCGTCTTCGAACACCACATCAGAGACATCAGTAAACTCGACACGGAAGTTTATCCCTGCAGAGCCGGCGGATTTCCCCATACGCTGGACCGGGACATCCCGCCCAAAGGATCAAGAATCGCCTGCTGCCGAACTGGTAGACAGATCTGTCACGAGAATTACGGTGATGACTTCGAGTTCGAAGACATATGCCCGATCACCCAGGTAGAGAGAGAACCGTTCATCGCAAGATGCTGTCGTGCGGAAAACAGCGGAATAGGGATGTACAACGGATACTTCGGCGCCGTAGTTCACTGGGGAGCGAACCCGAAAACGATTGCCGATGCACTTTTTGGAATGATAAAAGAATGGAGAGAACGAAATGATTAAACTCGGATTCCACGTATCGATCGCCGGGTCCTTACCTCTGGCCGTGTCGCGGGCTCAAGAGGCGGGATGCGACACCTTCCAGATATTCACGAGAAGTCCGCGTGTCTGGGCCGCCAAACCCATCGAACCAGCTGTCGCGAAAGCGTTCATCGATGCATTAAACGTCTCAGGAATCGGACCAGTCGTTGATCACATGCCCTATCTTCCAAATCCGGCTGCAGAAAAACCCGAGGTCTATGCAAGATCCATCTTCACTATGACCGAAGAGCTGAACCGCTGTGATCAGCTGAAGATCCCCTATCTCGTGACGCATCTGGGTCATCACGGAAAAGAAGACGGACATAAAAAAGGTCAGGAGAAAGTTATCGCGGCGATCGGTCAGGCGCTGGACGAATCCAAAGGCGAGACCATGATCCTGCTTGAAAACACCGCGAACGAAAAGAATACTGTAGGAGGAACGTTCACTGACGTGGGAATAATCGCTGACGCCCTCTCAAATGAAAAGCGGGTCGGATTTTGTTTTGATACCTGCCATGCCGCAGCAGCCGGTTATGATCTGAAAGGCCACGGGGCGGAGACGGTGTTTGGCTGGTTCAACGATGAAGCAGGAAGCCTCACACGACTCAAAGTCATCCACCTCAACGACATGAAAGGAGGGGTCGGATCTCATCTGGATCGACATGAACATCTGGGACTCGGCTATCTTGGAGAAGAGACCATCCATGACGTCTTAACATTTCCAAAGATCTCGCACTGTGCCTTTATTATGGAGACACCCTCTGACGAGATCAGGACAGATAAAGATAATATGGCCGTCGCACGACGGCTGGCCGTCTCATCCTGACCTCAGCAGAAAAATTCAGGGAAGCGGGTGAAAGCCCAGTGTCGAAATGAGTTCGTCGACGTTCAAAACGACCTCGGCCTCTGTTTCAAGCATGAGATTCACCCGTTCATTCCCACTGAATTTCCGGAAATCCGTTCTAAGAGCTATCACCCGTTTACCGGATGCAAAGGCATATCCCATCTCCCAGGCAGTACCTGAATCGACATCAGATCCGTCGATGACCCCGACAATGATATCCGCTTTTTTCAGTTCATAGAGATTTTTATTATAGATCAGCCGCTCACGATTCTCTCCTCTCGCCTCTGCAGTATCGTCAAACTCCTGTGGAAGATACACAGAAAAGAAATTCTTGCGAAGAACTTCAGCAAGATATGAATTGTACCGGCGTTCTCCCTCCGAAAAGAGCGGGGATGCCAGATATATCCGATAGTTTGCAAACACGCGGGCATCAACGAGCCTGAACTCCAAAAACCTCTTCAAAAAAACACCCGAACCGGCGGTCTTCTCACTCGTCAGATACGTCGTTGTTACCCCGCAAGTCGGGGACGAGTTCACTCCGAGAATACAGAGAGGTTCGCCTTTCACCGAAATGAGCTCCCTTACCTCCTGTTCTAACTGGTCAAGAAGAGCGGAAAACTCCAGGGTATCAAGCCTTTCAGAAAACGAACCCGGAGATCGGGGCGTCCCTAAATACAATGTTTCAGGACACGGCAACGGAACAACTTCGATACGAAACTCCTCACACCGTCTCCTGCATCGGGAAAAAACCTCACGATCCTCATCGGTCGTGATACCATCTGCACGAAGATTTTCGTTCAGGACACAGGGAGAGGAGAGGATAAACATAGATATACTATTAGTACCAGGAAAACATAAATAAAGAGCATGAACATGTTGATCTCCCTGATTGCATTTCGTGATAACTCCTGCGATCCAAAAAAATGTACAGTCAAAAAGCTGGAAAAGTTTGGGATGATCAACGTCGTCAAAAAAATGAATCATGTCCCAAAAACCACACTTCTCCTTGACCCTACTGCCGAATACGTCATCTCACCTCCCGATAAAAAATGGGTCACGTCCATCACCGCACTAGACTGTTCATGGATAGTTCTTGACACGACCAACCTCAATCCCTGGAAAAACCGGAGGGCTCTCCCGTATCTAGTCGCTGCAAACCCGGTAAACTTTGGAAAACCCTTCACCCTGACATCCGTCGAGGCGCTCTCGGCAGCTCTCGTGATCCTCGGAGAACATGATCAGGCTGTACGTATTCTGGAAAAATTCAACTGGGGTCTGAACTTTCTTAAACTCAACGAAGAGCCCCTTGAAGAATATGCCAACGCAAAAGACAGCGAAGAAATACTGAAAATTCAGAGTGAATACATCGGATAATCACCCTCAAACCAATATTTATACCCTTACAAAACAGATGGATACCTACTATGGGAGATGTGCTCATTTTAATCGGCTGCCCCCAGATTCCTGTTCAGTCGCCGCTTGTACTCTACATTGCAGACTTTCTTCAGGATGCGGGACACCGGCCGATCGTTGCGGCGAATCCGTCAGCAAAGCAGCTCATTAAAACCAGCGATCCGAAAAGTCACTATGTTTCAGCATACAAAGACCTGGATAAGGCCATCGGAGAGCTGGCTGACGGAACTATCCAGTATCCGCTGATCATATCCCTTATCCACAATGATGCAGGGCTCACGTACACGGCAACAACGTCAGCGGTAGCTCCCAAAGCTCTTCTCATTTCTGTTCTCTTCGGAGAACACGCATATGATCTCGCTGAAGAGATAGAATATCCAACAGAAAAGGTCGTGGCCCCGGTAACACACAACACCAGGCCCCTTCTCACAAAATTAGACGAGGTAATCGAATGGGCTGTCTTGAAAATATGAACTACGAGATCCTGGGGCGAAACTGCAGTTTCAAAGAAGCACGGGAAATCATCAGAACGAACAGCACGGAGAAATATGAGGTCCCGCCGGGATTCAAACTGCTGGAAAAAGCCTTGATCGGAGTTCCGCCGCTTATCATTGGTATCGCCAATGAAAAGCTCATTTACGCCTATACAAAACCCTGTCACGGCACATTTGTCGTCGTCGTCGAGGATCCGGAAGGCGTTGAGCATGTGCGCAGGAACGGAAAACCCGTCCAGTAATGCCTGACTTTCTTCTCTCATCACTGATAATCGCAGTCGGCCTCGCCATGGATTCATTCTCCGTATCGCTTGCCGGCGGCGCATCTCTCAAAGAAAATATTGTAAAAACAGCGGTGACTGCCGGCATATTTTTTGGGTTTTTCCAGTTTGCAATGCCTCTTTTGGGGTGGGCGATCGGGATCCCCATCACACAAGTGATCGATCCGTTCGGTTACTGGATCGTGGTTGGTCTCTTCTTCTTCATCGGCGGAAAAATGATCTGGGACAGTTTTTTCGGGGACGAAGATGGGGTCAGTTTGATAGGATGGAAAGTTCTTCTCCTTCTTGCCGTTGCAACAAGCATTGATGCCTTCGCCGTCGGAATAAGTTTCGCTTTAATTGGGGAAGCGATCCTTCTCCCGGCAGTGATCATCGGTGTGGTTGCCTTTTTGTTTTCATTCTTCGGGGTCCTCGCAGGTCACAAACTCAGCAGTATCCTTGGAAACAAAATGCAGATTCTCGGAGGGGTCATCCTCGTCCTGATCGGCATCAAATTTTTACTCGAATACTGTCTCTGAATCAGGCAAGACCCAAAAGCTCAGCAATACGTTCAGCTGAAGCCTGTAGCCGCTCACCGGCTCCTTCGAAATCAAATGAGTCGAGTGCTGCCTCTGTTCCCTGATTGGTCACTGGCATAGTGAGGATCTGGTTAAGAAAATCATCAGGATCGTCAGGAGACAACTCATCAAGTGAGGGAATGAACCCAAGATCAAGTAGTGACGAGGTGTTTGTGGTATTAAAGGAGGAAAGAGTACCCATGAGGTCATCGGCCTCACCTTGCGTTATCCCCTCTTTTGTGAAGGTTAACCCGAAGAGTTCCACCTTCATGTCGAACTTTTCCGTCACTGATTCATTTGAAAAGAGATTGTCGGTGATCGGTGTGAGATAAATATGCCCAATCGTCTCATTTCCCATAACGATATCTGTTGTCTGTGTTCCAAGACTTATACAGCCGGCACTCATAACGATCATCACTATCAGAATAAGAACTGCCGGAATATATTTCATTGAAAGAGAATTAGCGGGATGAAGAGAAAAACCTTGTCTCGCCGGCGAACACCCGACGTTAGACGTATTTGTAAGAAAAGTCAACATATGGGATATGCTTGAAATCCTCAAAGAATCCCTTCTGACATGCCCCATGGTCAAACGGGAGAAAGACGGGGTTGTCTACAATTATTTCATCAACCCAATAACTGACGGGATCCCGGAAGTCACTGCGGAACTCCTGCGTGATGTGACGGCTGCCATGCTGAAATCACTTGATTTGAAAAATGTCGATAAGATCGTGGTGTCCGAGGCGATGGGAATCCATATTGGAACGGCCCTAACGCTCGCAACCGGCATTCCCTTCGTTGTTATCAGAAAGCGGGAATACCGTCTGCCGGGAGAAGTTGTCATCGGCCAGGAAACCGGATACTCCAAAGGGACCCTTTATATGAACTATGTAAATAAAGGCGACAAAGTCGTGATCATCGATGATGTCATCAGTACCGGCGGCACGATCAAGGGGATCCTGCCTGCGCTGAAGATTGCCGGAGCAAAGCTGGTGGATATCCTTTTTGTCGTGAACAGGGGATCTCCCGATATCGGCATTCCCTACAAAACGCTTGTCACGATCGATGTTGACGAAAACGGTGTGAAAATCATTGATTCAGCTTTCTGAAATAATAACCGAGCTGAAAAGCCGGAACGCGAAACGGGTCGCCGTCCAGCTGCCAGAAGGTCTGAAACGAAAAGCTGCGAAGATCTCGGCAACGCTGAAAAATGAGGGATTTGAGGTCCTCGTCAGCGGAGATGCCTGCTGGGGAGCCTGTGATCTGAGTCTTGACGCTTTGGCATGGGCGGATGTTCTCGTCCATATCGGACATACCCCGGTCACCCCGGAAAAAAACGTCATCTATCTCCCGTTCCAACAGGACATTCCTCTGGAAATTTTGGAGTCAGCCGTACCTCAACTTAAGCAGTATAAATCGGTCGGGATCACAACGACGATCCAACATGCCCACCAGACCCAGGCGATCCGCACGTGGCTGAAGGATCACGGAGTGAACGCCGTGATCGGAGCAGGATCAACGCGAACACCTCTTGAGGGTCAGGTCCTTGGATGTACCTATGCTTCAGCAAAGAACGCCGATGCCGAAGCAAATCTGTTCATCGGGACTGGCATTTTCCATGCGATCGGTGTATCGCTCGCTACGAAAAAACCGACCTTTGCTCTTGATCCGTTCGCCGACGGTATCCTGCAGGAAGTATCAGCCGACCGTCTGCTGAGAAAACGGTTTGCGCAGATCGAAAAGGCAAAGAGTGCGAAGACATTCGGGATCCTGCTCTCTTCCAAATCGGGTCAGGCACGCCGTGAACTGGCTGAACGGCTTGCCGGTCTCCACGAAAATGCAACGATCATTCTGATTCGGGAGATATCCGAGATGCAGCTCCGAAATCTCGGATTCGATGCCTATGTGAATACGGCATGTCCGAGACTTGCTCTGGACGATCAGAGTCGGTTTCCGATGCCGGTTCTCTCACCTGCCGAATTTGAGATCGCTCTCGGAAAACGCAGCTGGGACGATTACGCCATCGACGAAATATTTCCATGAAACTCAGACAACTTGAGATGTACCTGCAGAAGGTACAGGGATTTCACTCGCCGGTAGCGGATCTGGAACAGTACATGACGCCCGCCCAGCTTGCAGCGAGACTTCTGCACGAAGCGGCCCTGGCCGGAGATATTGAAGGGATGACAGTCGTGGATCTTGGCTGCGGTACCGGAATGCTTTCGATAGGCGCTGCACTTCTCGGAGCAACGGTCATCGGCATTGATATAGACGAAGCAGCCCTGAAAACCGCCAAAAAGAATGCCGAAGCGTTTGGGGTCGATATCGAATGGAGAAGGATGCGTATCGACGAGAACGCTGAACTCATTACTGCAGACACCGTATTGATGAACCCGCCTTTTGGCGCACAGAAAGAGCATGCCGACCGGCCGTTTATCGACTTTGCTCTCAAAACAGCGCCCGTCTGTTACGGGATCTTCAACAAAGGAAGTATCCCGTTTTTCAAAGCATACACGAAAGATACCGCTGTCATCACTTCAAAAACAGCAGCTCTGCTGAATATTCCAAAACAATTCGCTTTCCATACAAAAGAAAATCTGGAGATCCCGGTTGAGATCATCCGTTTTGAGAGAATATCATGAATGAACTTACAAAACGCATAGCAGGTCTTGCTGCAGGCCACGGGGCAGCGGACTTTTACATCCCGGTGATTCCGGCAATACTGCCTGCATTGATCCCCATATTTACTGAACATGGTATCACGTCCTATGCGATGGCAGGATGTCTGTTTACCCTCGTAACCCTGACAATGGTTATCTTCCAGCCGTTAACCGGTTGGATGATCGATAAGGGACGCTGGGTCCCGGGAATATCCTGGTGTATCCTTATGACAGGTCTTGCCATCGGAATATTTGGATTTACCCAGAATTACTGGGTTCTTTTGATCATGGCAGTGTTTGTGGGAGCTGGAAACTCCATGTTTCATCCGAATGCCTATCAGCAGATCCATCAGTTCACCACATCGGCAAACCGGGGGACATTCCTTTCACTTTTCTCGGTCGGAGGATCCTTTGGTTATGGAGCCGCCCCACTCATTGCCGGAGCATTATTTGCATGGGGAGGATTTCCCGCACTCATCTGGCTGGTGATCCCGGCGGTCGTAGTTGCCGTTTTGCTTAGGAAACATCAGCAGAAACCGACGATCCTGCCGCCAAGATCCATGGAGGAGGGAGCTGTAAAACCCAGATGGAGAAATGCCGCACTTATGCTCAGTATAAGTTCACTGAGAACATGGGTTTACTACGGATTTCTTGCCTTCGCTGCCGTCTATCTGACTAAGTATGCAGGGGTCGATTATCTGCTCGCGACCGGCGTTGTCAGCGGCATGATCTTTGCCGGGATGTTTGGAACCCTCGTTGCCGGTCCTCTTTCAGACAAGATCGGACGAAAGGAAGTTATGTTCATTGCATACATCGGAGCAACGACCGCCTATTTCGGAATATTTCTCCTTTCCGGCATTGGATCGGTCATTTCACTCGTGATTGCCGGATTTTTTATGATGGCAACTGCCTCCGTGGAGATCGCGACTGTGCAGGAACTTATGCCGGGAAGTGTAGGACTCGCATCCGGGATCATGATCGGCATTCCTCAGGGGCTGGCTGCTGTAGCAATAATGGTTATCGGCATTATGGCGGACGCAATCGGTATGCCGACAGCATTATTTTCACAGGTATGGCTGATGGTTGCCGCCATCATTCTCTGTGCTGCTCTTCCCTATCCGCTGAAATTGCTCAAACATACCAGCAGAAAAGCAGAATAAATCTGGTGAGATCATCTCACACTTTTTTTTGTGCCGGAAAAACCGGTGTCCAGCTCCATTAATCGTGCCGCCTCCTGTATCAACCCGCAAACGCTATTTACCACAATGCCCAATTCATATAATATGGAATTCAACGGTGTAATTCTTGAAGACACATATGCAGAAGGCTTCCCGGTGTGGGCTGCCCGTGTTATTATCACTGCAGTAACGAAAGAGTGGGCATACAAAGCAGCAACTGAAGCAACCGGTTTTGCAACCTCGACCATCGGCTGTCCTTGCGAAGCGGGAATCGAACGGTTCGTTCCGGCATCAGAGACCCCCGACAACCGCCCAGGATACGCGATCATGCTCTGCTGCGGTAAGAAAGCACTCAAAGAACAGGTTCTCGAACGTATTGCCGAGTGTGTTTTAACTGCACCCACAACCGCAGTTTTCAATGGAAAAGCAGGTTTGGAAGAGATCATTCCGGTCAAACTCCACTTCTTCGGTGACGGATACGAATCCAAGGTCGTCGTCGGCGGCATCAACTGCTGGTCAATCCCAATCATGGGCGGCAACTTTATTGTAGAAGAAGAAGTCGGCGCAATCAAAGGAGTTGCCGGCGGTAACTTCCTGATTATGGGAGATTCCCAGATGTCTGCACTTATTGCAGCAGAAGCAGCAGTCGATGCAATCAGCTGCGTTCCCGGAACCATCACTCCGTTCCCGGGAGGAGTTGTTTCCTCAGGATCCAAAGTAGGTTCCCTGAAATACAAATTCATGGGCGCATCCACCAATGAAAAGTTCTGCCCCACGATCCGCGAGAAGGTCCCGGAAACCGAGATCCCCGAAGGCGTCAAGGCAGTCTACGAGATCGTCATCGACGGTGTCTCCGAAGCAGCAGTAAATGAGGCAATGAAAGCCGGTGTCCAGGCCGCATGCAGAGTTCCAGGCGTCGTCAAGATCACTGCAGGAAACTACGGCGGAAACCTCGGTCCCTTCAAGTTCCACTTAAAGGACTGCATCTAACTTTTTTTACTATTATATTTTTCAGCCAACGCAAATTCATCAGAACCTACGGAATTCTCCAAAGAACGCAGGAGAACCCTCTTTTAAATAATTTGCAAAAAAGGAAGACCCTCAAAAAATGAGTGGTCTTGAAAAAGGATTGTTTACCGGCGTCTTGCAGCGAACAAAATTCCGCAAGCACCAAGCCCGGCGAGAATGCCGATGATTGGGACCGGTGTGGAGGTCGGTGTTGGAACAACCTTCGGGGACAGCACAACGGTTCTCTCAACAGTCTGACCGGCTGAGAAAGAAATGGACTGGGACCAGTCATCATATCCAGTGTTCTGGAGAAGTATGGTGTGAGTACCAGCTGTAATGTCGTTTAAATTCACCGGAGTAACTCCTCTGAACACATTATCCACATACACATCAGCACCAGACGGATCTGATGAAAGCTGAAGTGTTGCGGTAGTTATTACCGGGGTAACCGGGACAAGTGTCGCAGAAATCGTTCTCGTCTCACCAGAACTCAATACGAATGACGTAGAGTAGGGGTTGTAGTTGTCAAGAGTGAAGAGGAGCGTGTGAGATGTTCCTGGCGTAAATGGACCAGCATTCAGATAGTTTGGATTGGATACCGTGGAGTACTGGGTGTTTCCAACATAACTTCCGTCAATATAAACGGCAGCTCCGGACGGATAGGAAGCGATCTGAACATATGCATTTGCACTCGGCTGGAGATTTGCCGAAACGGAAGTTGTCGTTCCTGTGTTGACGGTCGCTGTGGTCGAATAAGAGGTATACCCTGATTTCTTTACCATGACCTGGTAGGTTCCCGGGTTCAGACCGATCGTGAATGAGGTATCACCTTTGTAAACACCATTAATGTAAACATCCGCATTCGACGGGCTGGAAGAGACTGAAAGATACCCATATGTCACAGTTGGATCCAGCGTAGCGGAAACCTGCGTGGTCTGACCCGCACTCACGGTTGTTGAGCCGGACCATGAGTTATATCCGGACATCACCATACGAATACTGTGCGGACCTGATGGAAGAGTAACCGTGAGCGGACTGACACCTTTGTATACTCCATCAATATAGACAATTGCACCCGAGGGGCTTGAAGACACAGAAAGATAACCATTGGTCGGGATCGGAACCAATAAGGCATTGACCGTGACATAATCGCCTACCGTAAAGACAGTGCCGGCATCATAATGATAATCATAATACCCGGGTTTCGACACGGTAATGTAGTGATCTACCGGGGTACCGGTTGTGTAGATGGTAAAAGTACCCGGCGTGGTAATGGTCTTCCCGGTGCCGGAATCAGTTGCTGTTGCTCCAGATGGAGAAGACGTTACATAAATGGCTGCCGTATCCGAACCCACTTCAATTGCCAAAGCAGGTAGACAAAGTAAGGAAAGGGCAGCCAATACTACTAATACAGTAAGAATAGACTGTTTCATAGTTAATACAACGGAGTGATTACTAAAAAATCTTTGCTTAGAGGTGGGTATTCGAGGAACAAATACGCAGAAGCGCATCATATCCGGTCATTCCGATACCAACCCCCAATGTTTCCGCAGATTCCGTCAGCTCCATGATCCTGCCTGCAAGAAGTTCTTCGAGTGTTGATACACCTGTGATCCTGACGGCAGCTATCCCGAGTTTTTCAAACGTACGCATATCAAAAAAACCGCATCCGACAAAACCTCCGGGAGTTGTGATGAATATCAGATTCGACGGAGGTATCGGCAGGCAGAATCCTTCGACCATAACCCCGTTCACAGTTCCGGATGCATGTCCCGGACGATCATACTCTAGCTCCATACATATGTATGGGTAATCACAACACTAAAACGATTTCAGCGATAACACAAAAACTATGATCTGCGAAATACGAAAATACGGGGATCCAGTGCTCTTTCTGCATGCAGAAACAGTTGAAAAAATCGGCACAGAAGAAATCGATACGCTGACAGATATGTGGGACACCATGATCCACAACAGATGTGTTGGACTTTCAGCTCCCCAGATAGGCGTCTCAAAACGCCTGTTCATCGTAAACATCGGAGGAGTGATGATCAAAGGAGCCAACCCTGAAGTTCTCAAAGAAGGCACACTTGTTGAAGAGATGGAAGGAAGTCCGTGCATTCCGGGGATCCAGCGGCCGGTCCGCCGCCCGGGAAAGATCAGCTGCAGATATCTCGACATATCCGGCGAACTCATAGAGACGGAACTCAAAGGGGTAGCTGCACGGGCTTTTCTCCATGAAAAAGACCATCATGAAGGGATGCTCTTCCTTGACCACCTGAAACCGATACAGAAACGTATGATCCTCAAATCCCTGGAAACATGATCCGCGTGACTTATCCACAAACCAAACCCTGATAACTCCTGAGAAGGAATATTTGATAATGAATCTCATTCCCACACGTGAGGAAATAAAGGAAGTTGCTGAGCAAATCCGCCCCTCAATCGAGAAAGTTGCAGTAAAGAAAGGCTGGGTCCTGAATGAAAATAAAGATGTGACCGATTCAACCATCGAAGGAATTGCCAGAAACAAACTTGTGTATGGAAAACGCTTCTGTCCATGCCGTATCCCGACCGGCGATGAAGAGGCCGATAAGATATATCTCTGTCCTTGCAGGGACGCACCTGCAGATGTCGAGGCATTCGGTCACTGCCATTGTTATCTCTATTTCAAAAAATAAGATAATTCAAGTATTATTTCACACACTCTTTTTATAAAGATCATACTGCCGTTTTGGACAGGAAGTAAGTGATTTATAGGAAAAATGAAAATGATTAACAGATGGAGAGAAAAGTGTTTTTTGGGGTAATCCTAGCCCTTATTGTGGTAGCTGCTGTTCTAACGGCAGGCTGTATCGGCAACGATACAGAGAAAACGTATGTTGTAGGCATCGACGGTGACTACCCGCCGTATTCATACGTTGATGAAAGCGGAAATTTCGTTGGATTCGATGTTGAGTCCATTCAGTGGATTGCAGAAGAGGAGGAATTCAATGTTGAATTCAAGGCGCTCATCAGAGAGGAAGTCATACCTGCGCTTCTTGCAGGAAAAATCGATATGATCTACTCCAGTATGACTATCACGCCTGAACGTTCCGCGCAGGTTACCTTCTCCAAACCATACTGGATTGTTAACCAGAGTGTTGCCGTTCAGAACGGATCTACAGCAACCCTTGACCAGTTCAAAGCAGGCCACCTTATCATTGGTGTCCAGAGAAGTTGTTCTGCAGACCAGTATCTCCAGAACTTCTTTGGTGAATCAGCTTATGCCCGGATGATACAGGACGGTCGGATTATGCTCTATGACACCTTTTATCATTCAATGACTGCTCTAGATGATGGGCTCGTTGACGCAGTCATCTTTGATGATGGAATAATGGAATCCACCCTTAAAGGAGATAATAACTTTATCATAATCGGATATATTGAAACCAATGAAGAATATGGTGTAGCTATGAGAAACGATGACCCCGAACTTCAGACACTGATGAACGACGGACTCTCCAAACTGATGGCTTCCGAGAAATGGAACGAACTTCAGATGAAGTACATGATCGAAGCGTGAAAACGTAAAAAACAGCTGCCAAATCGGCAGTTCCTTTTTTTAGACGATATAGTGTCAATCTGATAATACATACATCATAATGTAAAGCCTGATTCTGGAGATATTTTCAAAAAACATAGCCCCTTTTCACTTCTAAAATCGGAAGTGACAGGATCGACACAAAGATCAGTTTTTGCGAAGGATCCTGGCTGCGAAATGTCCGGCGTTTTCTCCACCGTCCACCGCCATACAGGCGACTGGAACACCTTTCGGCATCTGGACGATCGACAAAAGAGCGTCCAGCCCGCCGGCGATCTTGCCGGAGACCGGGACACCGATCACAGGTTTCTTTGTTCTCGCCGCAACGACACCCGGGAGAGCTGCCGACATGCCGGCGATACAGATGAACACCAAGGCATCCGAAGATTTCACGTACTCATCCAGTTTTTCGGCATCACGATGTGCAGAAATAATCTGAACATCGAAGGAAATATTGTATGATTGAAGAACGGTCGTTGCCTTATCAACGATCGCCTGGTCCGAAACGGAACCGGCTATTACTGCGACTTCTGGCATCTGATAAAACCTCTATGGAATTAGT
>Ga0265295_1003389_pt1 | contig 23270 bp, 21 predicted proteins | sample Munlansysbiofilm_FD_192503 | JGI IMG/M metagenome (GOLD analysis project Ga0265295, IMG submission 192503) | Leachate microbial communities from a municipal landfill in Southern Ontario, Canada - Methane capture system biofilm | ecosystem: Engineered > Solid waste > Landfill > Unclassified ...
GACCGCTAACGATGGTTTGGTCAGGGCTGTTGTAGTTGGCCACTTCCAGCTGATGTTTGGCGCAGAGCTGCTCGATTAGCTCCGGCTCCACAGCCAAAAGTGCGGCCATGCCGCCGTTCTGCTGCCGGCAGGCCTGGTCCATAAGCTCTCCGCGTCTGGCCACCAGCTTCAAGGTCTGGGCAAAGCCCAGCGCGCCGGCACAATGCAGCGCGGCATACTCGCCCAGGCTCAGCCCGGCGCAGGCCTGCGCTTTGAAAGGATACTCGGCCTGCAGAGCCTGGTAGGCAGCCAGGGAGACAGAGAAGATACCCGGCTGACAGTTGGCGCTGGCAGTCAATTCGGCTTGGCTGCCATGAAAACACAGGTCGGATAGCGGGCGGCCCAGAGCCAGGTCGGCCTCGCGAAACAAGTCGCGCGCGCCCGCATACTGTTCGAAAAAATCCTTGCCCATGCCGGGATGCTGGGCACCCTGGCCGGAAAACATTAATGCGATGCGTATACTCATGGTGCGAAGTCTTTGACTAGAGGGCAATATTCAGGCGCGCAGGCGAGCTTTTGGGGCTTCTTGTACGAAACCCGCGGGGTGCCAGGCATATGCCGCTGTCCGATAAATATCTCTTAGTGCGGCTTGAGCAAATTGTCCAGCCCATAATGATGTATTTGCTCCACTATGGCCTCGTTGACATTTTGGCTGATCAGCTCTCCCACCGCATGTATGCCGTTTTTGACTGCCTTGGGGTCAGAGTTGCCGTGTCCTATAACACAGGTGCCGTTGACCCCCAGCAATGGGGCGCCGCCTACCTCGGCAGGGTCCAGGCGCCTCTTAAACTCTCTGAAGGCGCCGCGGGAAAGCAGCGCGCCCAGTTTCCACAATATTTTTTCCATTAATTGGCGCTTGAGCATCTGTCCCATGGACTTGGCCATTTGCTCGGAGCATTTAAGCACGACGTTGCCCAGGAAGCCATCGCAAACCACCACATCTACCTCGCCGGCAAACAGATGCCGTCCCTCGATATTGCCGATGAAATTCATGCTTTCGACGTCGCGCAGCAGCTTGAAGGCCTCTATGGTCAGGTGATTGCCTTTGCTGATTTCGGTGCCGTTGCACAATATGCCCACGCGGGGTTCTTTGCGTTTGAGCACAGTGCGTGCGTAGATGTCGCCCATGACTGCGAACTGCGCCAGATTGTGCGCCGAGCAGTCCACCGTCGCTCCTGAATCAAGCAATACAAAGCTGCCGTTTTCATGCGGCAGCACAGTGGCGATGCAGGGGCGCTCCAGGCCGGGCAGCATATGCATCTTGAGATAGGAAGAGCCTACCGCTGCGCCGGTGTTGCCGGCACTGAAAACCCCTAGTGCGCGCTTCTTCTTCACCAGGTCCACCGCTACATTGATCGAGGACCTGGGCATGCTGCGCACCGCGTTTACCGGGTGATCGCCCATGCCTATGCAATCAGGGGCCTCGACTATCTCCAGCTGAGGATGACCTAGCTTGCCGACGCAGCGTAAAGAGTCGCTGATGCGCTCGGAGTCGCCTACCAGAAAAATATGGTAGCGCTCCCCATAGCTGTCCAAAGCGGCAGCCACACCCTTGACCAGAGCCGCGGGAGCATCGTCGCCGCCCATTATATCGACCGCTATCGGAATGCCGGCCATCGGGCTTAGTCCTTCTTGTCGGACTTGAGAGTAATGACCTGTTTGCCGCCGTACATGCCACACTGGAGGCAGACGCGGTGCGGCAGGCAAGGAGCCTGGCAGTTGGTGCAATTAGTGGGTTGCACGCCGGCGTAACGGTTGGCGGCACGGCGGATGCGCACGCGCATCTTGCTGACTTTGTTTTGTTGAACAGCCATAATGCTAGCTCCAAATTCAAGTGGAAAAAATAGGTGGCGGGGGGCTGGGCCAAATGAAAAGAATCCCCTTCGTGTGCCTTCGTGTCCAGTCCCCGTTTTCTTGTCTTGCTATAGTTGCAGCGCGTCCAGCCCTTTCCAGGGGTCCTGTATTTCGTCAGACGCTTCTGCCTTCGTCTCGCATGTGCAGGGGGCCAGGTTCAGGTTCTGTCCGCATTTTGGGCACAGCCCTCGACAGTCGGGGTCACAGAGAGCTTTTTGCGGAAAAACAATTAATATATCCTCGCGTATGTCATTAGTCAAATCGATGTGTTTGCCGTAGGCGTCCTCATACTGGTGGCAGACTTTTTCGGTAGGCAGTTGCATGCTGCCGATTTTGCCGCAGCGGTCGCAGACCAGGTTGATTTCAGCCTGCAATTCGCCTTGCAAAAGCACATTCTGGCCGCCGCAGGGCAGCAGGCGCAATTCATAGCTCAAGGGCTTGGAAAAGGAAAACTGGGGTTCTTCCTCAATGTGCAAGTCCTCGAAGCTGATTTGGCCGTAAAGCCGGGCGCCTTCCGGCGGCAGCTCGACCAGTTCTAGCATTAATGTGTTTTTTAGTTCCATGACGATAAATTCAGGTGTCTGGCGGCCCTGCCCGGGTTCAGACCACGCCCACTTCTTTGAGGGTATCTATGAGTTTCTGGCGATTGCCCTGGCTGATTTCACAGAGGGGCAGTCGATATTCCTCCTTGATTTTTCCCATTTGCGCCAGCGCCGCCTTCACCGGTATGGGATTGCTCTCGATGAACAGGTCTCGGAACAGGGGGTAGAAATTCCTATGTATACTTAAGGCCCCGGCAAAGTCGCCTTGCAGCGCCAGGGCCGCCATAGTGCTGATCTCTGCGGGTATCAGGTTGGAGGCCACGCTGATAACGCCTTTGGCGCCCAGCGCCATCATAGGCAGGGCCAGATTGTCATCGCCGCTCAGCACAGTAATATCGCAGGCATTGAGAATGGCGCTGACCCGGTCCACGCTGCCGCCGGCCTCTTTGACGGCCTGCACCAGGGGGTTCTTGCTCAGGCGCAGCACGACATCCAGGGGTATCTCTTTGCCGCAGCGCCCAGGCACATTGTAAAGCACGATGGGCAGGCCGGACTTTTCCGCGATTTCGCTGAAATGCCGGTAGAGTCCCTCCGAGCTGGGCTTGTTGTAGTATGGGCATACCTGCAGGGTGGCGTCCACGCCGATTTCCGCGGCCATCTGGCTCAGATGTATGGCTTCCGCGGTGGAGTTGGCTCCGGTTCCGGCAATCACCTGGCAGCGTTTGTTGACCCAATGGTTGACCCGTTCGATCACCTGGATGTGTTCCTCGAAGTCCAGGGTTGGCGACTCGCCCGTGGTGCCCACCGGCACCAGGCCGGTGACCCCGGCCTCGATCTGCTCGTCCACCAGTTTGTGCAGTGCGGCATAGTCGATCTCCTGCTCTTTAAACGGGGTCACGATTGCAGTATAACAGCCAAAAAATTCCATTGTATTTCTCCGGTTCAAGTCGGTTATGGGCGCTAAGCTCGGACACCGGCTTACTATATATCAGGCTTTGACAAAATTCACGCCGGCGGGCCAGGCCTTCGAGCTTGCTGTGCCTAGACCCCGTCCAAAAAGGTCACCTGGCAGGATTTTGGACACTAAGACACACTAAGCCACACAAAGTCACACCAAGTCGTTTTCGTCTAAAATTAGAATTTCTTCCAAAAACTGCGTTTTTCAGGGGAATTTTGCTTTTGTGATTAACCAGTCATGGTCAATACTACGGGCAAAATCAGCATCATCAGGTAAATTGTGCTGCAGCAACGAGCCGTTTTATTCCTTAGCACAATTTACCATAAAGTATCGTATCTACCTGCGCCGTAGGCACATAGCCATGCTTAACCCCAGGCTTCAGCCTGGGGTGCAGGCAACCATCAAAACCGGCGCCTCGTAGAGGCGCTGCCCCTCTCCCTTTTTGGACGGGGTCTACCTAGCATTGAAAGAATCAGGGTTTTGTTTTGCTGGCCTGATCCACGGCTTTCAGGAAGCTGGCGAAGGGCAGCAGCGGCGGGTTTTCCCTGGCGGCATTTTCCTCGAGCAGCCCGGCGATGCGGTTTTGCCGCTCCAGGGCTTTTTGGAATTCTTTTTCAGCCTGTTGAAACTCTTTGCGGAAGCCTCTTTTTTTATTTTTCTGCAATGCAAGCAGGGCCTTGTTGAATTTATGCAGTGGTTCTTGCAATAGGAAGGGGGCTTGTTTGGCCAGTCTCGAAATCTTGTTTTGCATCAGGCTGATGGCCTGGGTGTTTAGCTTGTAGTCCTCCAGCTGTCTGGCCATGTCGCGCATAGGGACTTTTTTAATGCTCTGTTTTTCGCCGGGCTGCAGGATGGCGGGGTTGAACAGGTCTTCAAGCTCGGCCAGGATGCTGTCCAGTTCGCTGTAGCGCAGGCCGCGGGTGCTTTCAGCCTGCACGCCTTTTTCGTACCAGCTTTGCAGGTTGTCTCCAGAGCTTAAGCCGTCTCCCAGGAGAAATTCCAGGGCCTCGCAGGGACTGCGTCCATGCAGCTCCAGTTCCAGCAGGCGCTGCATAAAGACGGCGCTCTCGGGCAGGCTTTCCAGCCTGGCCAGGAACAAGTCGCAGTGCAGCATATACAGCCTGAAGACGGCGCTGGAGCCTGGCTCTGGGCTGTGGCAAAGCAGGGTTTCCAGCTTCGGGAAGCGCCCCTGCCGGAACTGTCTCTGCGCCACGCCGTAATCTGGCCGGTAATAGCTTAACAGGCCTTTGCCGGCGAAAAAAACGCGGCGGCAGACAGCGGCGGCCATCCAGTGCGCCGAGCTTGCAGCGCCGAGCGGCAGACCAAATTTCTCCTCGATGCGTCTCTTCAGCAGAGCCTGGCAGAGCTTATAGCTGATCAGCAGCGAGTCGCTGCCATAGGCAAAGCAGAGATCGCTTTCTTCGTCCTTGGCGGCGTCCTCGCCGGGGCGCAATATAGTCAGTTGCAGAGTCTGCCTTGGAACTCCGTCAAAGCCCAGGCAACGGTCTATTTCACGGGCGAAAAGCGTTGCGGCTTGAGCGATGGCCTTGGTGTCTTCAAGTGAAGAGCTGCGCACACGCAGCGAGAGCTCATCGAGGTTCTCCGAAATGACCGGCCTGATCTGGGCACAAAGAGCGCAGCATAGCAAGGCACACAAAAAAACAATGCTGTTAAACCGAAATGTCATTACTAGCAAAGTTCAAGTGATGAATTATGCGAACATTTTTAATTTGATTCTCCTATCCACTTCAGCTTGCAGATACGCCTGCATTTCCTGCTTTGACTTCGTGTCAGAATAGTGCGCTTTTTTATGATGATGTGCACAGAGCACAGCCAGGTTCCAGATAGCGTCTTCCCCTCCCTCAAAGAGCGGAATAATGTGATGCACCTCTATATATCGGCTGTTATCAGGGCGATAAAAGGTGTTTTCGCATCCTTGGCAAAGACACCTGTCGCCTAAACGATCTACTGCCATTTTAGCCCATTTTACTCTTCTGACGTAGGTTTCAAGCAGATACTCGCGTTTTTCAGGTTCCTCTTTGCTTAAATCGATGGTCTTGGTTTCCTCCAATTCATCATCGAGCAAATATATTTCGCGCAAAGTATAGTTCCCCGAGTTGTCCAAAAAACTGATTTTGCCCTGATCGCGCAGAAACTGCAACTGTTGTCTTACCTTTGCCTCAGGATTGTTATTTTCCGGCTTGGCCGCTGTGAAAACCGGCAGCTTGTCTTTTATAAAATCCTCAAGCGTAAAAGTTCTAGAGCCATGAGCGTTGCAGTGATTACGCACTTCGTTAAAGACCAGGTCAGTCCACCTCATGGTTGTTCTCCAGGTTATCGTTTTGGGCTAATGGTGGAGTTGGTCCAGGCACTAGGTTGTCCCTGTCCAAAAAGATGGTCTGGGGTGGGGGCGGCAGCGCCGGCATCCTTGCCAGCTCACCGTTCCCGTTCATGCTCGGCAGCTCAGTGTTGCTGGGTATGCAGTTCAACTTCAACTTGGTGTGTCTTAGTGTATCTTGGTGTGTCTTCGTGTCGAATCCCGCCTGCGTGCCTTTTAAGGTTGAGGCCTCGGTTGCTGTGATTTATTTGTCGGGTTTTTGTCCTAGCACGAGGATGGTTTTCAGTGTGTCGCGGGCATAGAGGCAGTAGGGGTCCAGCTCAGCTTGGCGGTTTATTGCTTGCGCCACTGGTTTTTGCGGGAACTCCAGGTCGGGTTGCAGCGCTGTTGGCAGTCCTAGGTTTGCGCTTACTGGCACCCTGAGTCTAAGCCCGCTGGGCAGCTTGATTTGCTGGCCGGCGCCCATGATTCCCAGGCTGGGCTTGCCCATGACGAGCAAAAGGCCTTCGGCCTGCGCTCTTTGCAGCAGGGACTCGGCGGTGCCCGCGGTTTCATGGTCCACCAGGGCGACGATGGGCACGCCTAATTCCTTGACAAATTGATAGCAGGCTTTTTCGGCGGCGCCGGAGAAGCCCCAGGCCTGGCGCAGGTCGAGCACCAGAGCCTGCCCTCGCTCGCCCTCGAATTGCTCCAGCAGCGAGGCGCAGTCCATCAGCAGGCTCTCGTCCCGGAAATTCTCCAGGCGCAGATAGAAGATGCCGTCCTGCTCCAGGAATGGCTCCAGCATTGCAGCGGCGGGGATTTTATCGTCTTCCTGGTCTTCGCTTTTTTCCTGTTCCTGGCATTGCTGTTCAAAAAACATGGGTACTTTCAGGGTGGCGGCCAATTTTTGCAGGATTTCCAGTTCTTGCCGGCTAGTCATTTCCGGCAGCAGCCCGTATTTTTCCAGTTCTTGGAAGAGGGCCGGCAGGTCTCGCTGCAGCCCGGGTTGTTTTTGTGCCTTTGTTTCGCAGGCCAGTCCGGCTGCGGCGATGCTTATCACTGCGATGCCGAGCATGATTGCCAGTTGCGGCGCCTTCATAATTGCAGCTCCCGGTCGTCCTCAATGACTTGTGCCCGTCTTTGACGGCGTTCTTCGGCCAGTCTTTGCGCCAGCTCGCTGTCGCTCAGAGCCAGTATCTGCGCTGCCAGCAGGGCCGCGTTGGTGGCTCCGCCGCCGCCCACTCCGACACAGGCCACTGCGATGCCGCCGGGCATCTGCACGGTGGAGAGCAGTGCGTCCAGCCCTTTGAAGGCCCCGTTTTCCACCGGTATGCCGATGACTGGCAGCAGGCTGTGCGCGGCCACTACGCCGGCCAGATGCGCCGCTCCGCCGGCCGCGGCGATGATCACGCCGAAGCCCTTGGCGGCGGCAGTGCCGGCGAACTCGGCCACGATTTCCGGCGTGCGGTGCGCCGACATAATGCGCAGCTCATGGCTGATCTCCAGTTTTGCCAGGCAGTCAAGGCAGCCTTGCAGCTTGGGCAGGTCCGATTTGCTGCCCATTAAAACAGCGACTTTTTTGGATGTCATAAGGTTCCTTTGCTCATTTCAAACAAGAAGCAGTAAAAGAGTATTATATTACAGGCTTGCAGTTAAGTCAAGGAAAACAGAGGCAATTTGCCAGATTCCGGTTTTTAGACTAAGGCGCGCCCCTATAGGGCGTCTCGTAGTTTGTCTGCTTAATCAGCTTCCTTTTAGTGTTCATTTGTGGGCCTTAGTGTACCTTAGACCCCGTCCAAAAAGGTGGTCAGGCAGGAGTTTGGACACAAAGACACACGAAACCACACGAAGGCACACCAAGTAGTTTTCGTCTAAAATTATAATTTCAGCCAAAAAATTACGTTTTTCACGCTGAAATTTTAATTTTTTCTTGAGAATCTGTCCATTTGGTGCCCCGAAGGGGCAACCTAATGTAGCCCAGGGTAAGCGAGGCCGCAGGCCGAGCGACACCCTGGGTAAAAGCCCCCCTTGAATCCGGCGCCCTGTAAGGGCGCCACAAACGGCCTTTCAAAGTTACGATTTTTTTTTGGACGGGGGCTAATACAGGGCGCGAGGCGCTGCAATTTTACGAGGAGTATATATGTCCGTCAACGAGCCATTGCCCGGCACCTCCGATATTTGGGAGCCGGAATTATCCGACTGGGTTTTGTTGGAGAACAAGGCGCGGGAGATATTCTCGCGCTACGCCTACAGCGAGCTGCGCACGCCTATCTTCGAGCGCAGCGATGTGTTTGTGCGCAACCTGGGCAGCGAGACCGATGTGGTGCAAAAGGAGATGTACAGCTTTAAGGATCGCGGCGGGCGCGACCTGACCCTGAGGCCGGAAGGCACCGCCGGCGTTATGCGCGCCATAGCGCATCGCGGCCTGAACCAGGGCGAGGAGGCCAGGGTCTTCTATTTCGGCCCCATGTTCAGAGGTGAAAGACCGGCCGCCGGCAGACGCCGGCAGTTCCATCAGATCGGCGTCGAAGCCGTAGGCTCAGACTCGCCCTGGATGGACGCGGAGTGCATCGCCATGCTCACACATTTTCTGCAAGAACTCGGCGTCAGCGGCAGCAAGGTGCTGCTGAACAGCCGCGGCCTGCCCGAAGACCGCGAGGCGGTAAGCAGCGCCTTGAAAGAATATTTCAGGCCGAAGCTGCCCGAACTCTGCGAAGACTGCCAGCGCCGCCTGGAAACTAATGTCTGGCGCATGCTGGACTGTAAAAACCCGGCCTGTCAGCAGACTGCGCTGCAGGCGCCGAAAATACTGGACCTGCTCTCCGAAAGCAGCCGGGAATTCTTCAAGCGCAGCTGTGAGGGACTGGCCGAGCTGGGGGTCGATTACGAGGTGGCTCCGCGCATGGTGCGCGGCCTGGACTACTACGTGCATACGGTCTTCGAGATCACTCATAGCGGACTGGGCGCGCAGGACGCACTGGCCGGCGGTGGACGCTACCGCATCAGCCTGCCCGGAGACAAAAGATGCCACGAGGGCATAGGCTTTGCCGCCGGTATGGAACGACTGCTGCTGGCCAGAGAAAGCCTGGGGCTGCAAAGCGCCGCCAAGCCAGAGGCGGATACGTATATCGTCAGCTTGGGGGAAAACGCCATTGCCGCAGGACTGCGCCTGGCCGACGAACTGCGGCGACTGGGCCTGGGCGGCAGAGTGAAAGCCGACTTGAGCGCACGCAGCATGAAGGCGCAGATGCGCAGCGCCAATCGCGAGAGGGCGCTAGTCGTGCTTATCCTGGGGGAGGACGAGATCGCCAGAGCAGAGGTAAGCTGCCGGAATATGCAAAGCTCCGAACAGCTCAGACTGCCCAGAACACAACTGCATGACTGGCTTAAACAGCAGCTGAAGACGCGCTAGATGGCGGCAGGACAGCAGGACACTCGAAGACGACTTGGTGTGCCTTCGTGTCTCTTCGTGTCCAAAATCCTGCCAGGCACTCTTTTTGGACGGGGTTTATATTAGGGTTTAATGTTTGTTGACTACTGATTTTGGGGTTTTATGTCATATTCCAGTAAATATCGTACGCACCACTGCAATGAACTGGGCAGCGAGCACATAGGGCAGAATGTCCGGCTTAGCGGCTGGGTCAACTCGAGCCGCAACCTGGGCGGCCTGGTCTTTATCGACCTGCGAGACCGCGAAGGAATCACTCAGCTCTTTATTGACCCGGAAACCAGCCCGCAGCTGGCCGCCAAAGCCAGAGAAATACGCGAAGAATGGGTGCTGGCAGTGGCCGGCACAGTGCGCCCAAGACCCCAGGAAATGGTGAACAGTAGCCGCAAAACCGGAGCCATAGAGTTGGAACTGAGCGAACTGGAGATACTTAACCGCGCCAAGGCCATGCCGTATCATCTGGAAGACCCCAGCAGCAGCGAAGACCTGCGACTGAAATACCGCTACCTGGATATGCGCCGCTCAGGATTGCTGGAAAACCTGAAGCTGAGACATAAAATAAGCAAGGTTATACGCGAGGTCCTCGATGAAAACGGCTTCATCGAGGTGGAAACTCCGATCCTAAGTAAAAGCACACCAGAGGGAGCCAGGGACTACCTGGTGCCCAGCAGAGTGCATCAGGGTAGCTTCTACGCACTGCCCCAGGCTCCGCAGCAATATAAACAACTGCTGATGGTGGGCGGAGTGGAAAAATACTTCCAGTTCGCCAGATGCTTCCGGGACGAGAACCTGCGCGCCGACCGACAGCCGGAATTCACCCAGGTGGACCTCGAGATGAGCTTCGTCGAACCCGAGCAGGTCATGGATATAGTTGAACAGCTGCTCTGCGCCGTTGTAAAAAACATCAAGCAGATCAATGTGCCGTGCCCATTCCCACGCTTGAGCTGGAAGGAGGCCATGCATAAATATGGCTCCGACAAGCCCGACTTGCGCTTTGCTCTTGAACTTCAAGATATAAGCGGTATTTTTAAGCATAGCCAGTTTAAGGCCTTTAGCGCGGCACTGGAACAAGGCGGCCTGATGAAGGCTCTAAAGGCGGAAGGTTTGGCGCAGAAATGCAGCCGCAAGGTGCTGGACCAGTTTACCGAAACCGCCCGTCTCTACGGCGCCAAAGGCCTGGTCTGGCTAAAGGTCGAGGCGGATATGAGCCTGTCAGGCTCGGCGGCAAAATTCATTAGCCCCGAAGAACAACGCGAGCTGCTCGAACAGCTTCAGGCTCGCGGCGGAGACCTAATCCTCATAGTGGCCGATGCCTGGAAAACCGCCTGCGAGTCGTTGGGCAGAGTGAGGCTGCAGCTGGCAGAATTCGCCGGCCTGGTTAATCAAAATGAATTGAATTTCCTCTGGGTGCAGGAGTTTCCGCTGCTGGACTGGGACGAGGAGAGCCAGCGCTTTGTCGCCGTGCACCACCCCTTTACCAGCCCGCTGGACGAGGACTTGCAGCTGCTGCAAAGCAAACCTGCCGAAGTGCGCGCCAAAGCCTACGACGTCGTGCTTAACGGCGTCGAACTGGGCGGCGGATCAATCAGAATACACCGGCCCGAGCTGCAGGCGCAGATGTTCAAAAGCCTGGGTATCAGCGACCAGGAGGCAAAGCTGCTTTTCGGACATATCCTCGAGGCCTTCAGCTACGGAGCACCGCCGCACGGCGGACTGGCCATAGGACTGGACCGCCTGGTCATGCTGCTTGCCGGCGCCAAGTCCATACGCGAGGTCATCGCCTTCCCTAAAACCACCAAGGCCAGCTGCCTGATGAGCAACTCGCCCTCGGCGGTCAGCCCGGCTCAGCTCGAGGAACTGGGGCTGAGCCTGGAAACCGAGGAAGGCTTGTCTGACCAGATTTTGGACACGAAGTCACATTAAGCCGAGGCACAGCAAACCCCTTACTGAGAAAGCGATGTCGCAAAGCCATACACAGGTCAACACCGCCAGCGGCAGGGGCATAGTCTCCCTGGCCTGGGACTGTGCCCAGGAGTATGAGCAGGTTCTGCTGGCCTACCTGGTCTGCGTCTGGCATCTGGAGCCGGGCAAGGCGCGCCGGCTATTGGGCATATTTTTCGACAATAAGGTGATCCGTATCCGCCTGGCCGAGGAGAGCCGCAAGGCAGGCAACTGCTATCGCGTGGTGCTGCAACAGGCCCTGGACCAGTTTCTGGCAAATACCAGCAGCATCGCCGAAGCGCAGATAGCCGTGCTCAAGGAAATGGAAAGAGCGCAGGCCAACCGCTTTTTTAACCAGGCCTGGGCCAGGCATACCATCGCGGAGGCCCTGCGCCGCGTGCTGTTCTTCTGCAGCGAGCAAAACGAGAGGTTTTTATACGACACCTTGCTGGCCGACTTTGCCCGCATACCCTATGCCGAACGCAAGGCGCGCCGCCCCATGCGAGAAATGTATCAGGCCTCCGAAAAAGTGAAGCTCATCTTCAGCGAGCAGATGGAGGCGGTGCTGCTGCGCACTATCTCAGACCCGCGCCTAGTCATGCAGGAATGGCAGGAGCTGCATCATATATTGCCCGAGCTTATTGCCCTGGACCCGGAGATGGCCACCCAGCATGACCTGGCCATACAGGACATGAAGGCTTTCTGGCTGGAGCTGCTGAAGGAAAACCTGCCGGGCAGCGATAAAAGCTTCTGGAGCATTATTCACAACCCTAAAAGCACGCTGGAAGACTTGCAGAAGGCGCATGCCTGCGCTAAAAGCCAGCGCGGAGTCTGCCGCCTGCCCGCTGAACTCAGCGAGGCGCTTAACTATGCCTGCCTGGCAGCCGAATTCCTGAAAAGCGGCGAAAATACCTTCGGAGTAAGCACCAGGATGCTGGGCCGGGGCTTCTTCTGGCTCTCCAAACAAAAATGGCTGGACCCCAGCAGCAGGGAGCTGGCCGAGAAAGCCGAGGGCAAGCTGCAAGACATGACCCTGGTGGTCAATGATTAATATATAAATTAACGGCTGTATGTCTTAGTGTGTCTTAGTGTTTCAAAGGCTTTTTGGACAGGGTCTCATTTAACGAGGTGGTTTTATGCGTTTCAAGGTAATGAGCTACAACATCCATTCCGGCATAGGCACCGACGGCAAGCCGGACTGGCGCCGAATCGCGGCACTCATCAAAGAGCAGAACCCCGACCTGCTGGCCCTACAGGAGGTCGCCATAGGACATGCGCGCAGCCCGCAATTGGACCTGTTCGCGGAACTCCAGGCGGAATTGCAGATGTACGGCGCCTTCGGCAAAGCCATAGCAATCAATGAGGGCAAGGGCGAATACGGACTGGCCGCACTAAGCAAGTACCCCTGCGAGTTAATCGAGAAGATATTACTGCCCACCCCGGCAGGCCATGAGCAGCGCATCTCCCTGCTGTTCCACATTCAGGCTCCGAAGAGCTTCTATTTTATTGTCAGTCACTTCTCCTACCAGGGCGAATTCGCGCAATGCGAGGCCAACCGCGAAGAGTCCGCCAGGCTCATCCGGCAGACCGTACTCAAAAATTCATACCAACCTGTGGTCTGGGCCGGCGACTTCAATACCTACTGGGGCATACCGACTATTGATTACATAGGGCGGCACTGGGACATACACAATCAGGCAAAGCCCGACCTGCCAACCGCATTTGGCAGCAAGGCAGGCTGGCAGCAGATAGACTATATTTGCTCGGCGCCAAAAGGCAATATGCGCTGCCTGGACTTCGAGGTCATCGACGATCTTGTGGCCTCCGACCACCGCCCGGTTTGCTGCACACTGGAGCTGTGAAGGCAATTATTGGTTTTCTCTGAGATGCGGCTATGCACTGCCCCGAATGGGCAATCTAATACGGTCCGGGGTATGGTCTGTCCCCTACCGGAGGCACGTGACAAACTCACCGGCGCGACATTATTTCCGTACTAGCCCACGCAACTCAACAAGGCCAAGCTAAAATCTAATTCCGGAGCAGCCCCGCAGTGGCGAGACCTTACAGCCCCGGGGCGCGATGGCTGTTATTCGACACTGTGGTTATCTTACTTCAAATCTTCATTACCCTTATTATTACCCTTATTAAGCGGTATTACCCCTATTCGACGCCAACGGCTTCCCGCTCCACGCCCAGTGCATTTCCGATTCGTCCGATTCGTCCGATTCGTCCGATGCGTCCGATGCGCTTTTTGGAACGGGAGCGGGGAGCACGCACTGAGCGTGTAATACATACCAGGGACGCTTTGTTTCGTTTCAGTCATAATCCAGATATTTCAAGTAGCTAACTCACACTTTAATACCGGTCATCGATCATCAAGTCAGATAATTCGCCGCTGTAATCAGAGGCGATAATTTTCATTCCGTATTTGCTGAAGAATCCTTCGCTGACATGATTATAATTAATTTTGAAATCCTCAACGACTGGGGGATAATAGTCTATGAACGTGCAATATTCTTCAAATTCCGTATCCAGGAGATCACAGAGCATTAACTGATAATAGTCAAAAATATCATTACTTGCGATAAAGGGATTTTTTTTAAGTATTTTCTTCAACTCCTTGCCAAGCAGTTGAGTATCCACTACTTTGATTGTCGCTGACGCGCTAGCGGAACAATCCATAGAACCTCCATGACAGCTCCATACGCTTTCTCCGTTCCAAGCGAATTTCCATTCCTGGCGACAAAAGTCATCGAACCCCATGCCAGCCATTTTTTCCCATTTCTTCTGGTTTTCAGCACTGAAAACTTCTACATAGATAGAAGCCAAAAAATCTGCCATCCTCTTATTCAGGCAGCAACTTTTTTGGATATGCTGGGCTAGCACCTTTGGGTCTGTAAGTTTTTTTGCCTTCAGATGCACTTGCGCTAGAAGCGTCAGCAATATCATCCTTGCTGACAAGGGAGAAGCGACCTTTTCAGCGAGCAAAAGCGAGTAAACCCTGAAAGAATTTTCCTTCAGATAATCGAGGCCATTTTCCTCTATCATTTCCTTCAGGCGTTTTGCAATAGAAGCTTTCTCGTCAGTTGGTTTCATAGCCTTTCTCATTGATCTTCATAGCCGACCCATTAATATATTCGTCTGTCTTGTAATTGCCACGACAGACATTGATAATGGAATTAATGCGTGGACCCTAGAAGTTTGCTCGCGCCAATAAGACACAATGTCAAAAAATGCCAGAGCAAAGCCGAAAACCAGGCTAAAAAACTTGGTATGTCTTGGTGTGTTTTAGCGTCCAAAATCCTGCCCGTCCAAAAAGGGGGGGGTAATAGCGCCTCTACGGGGTGCCGGTTTTGCTGGCTGCCTACACCCCAGGCTAAAGCTTGGGGCAGTAGCATGCTTATGCTTTTACAGCGCAAGTAGATGCGTAGTTTTATGACTCCTTGCGTTAAGGACAAAATGGCTTGTTTCTGCGGCAAAATTCATCAGATGTTTCTGATTTTGCCAGTAATATTGACCCTGATTTAGTTAATCACAAAAGCAAAATTCTCCTGGGAGACGCAGTTTTTGGGAGAAATTCTAATTTTAAACGAAGACGACTTGGTGTGCTTTAGTGTAGCTTTGTGTGTCTTAGTGGCCAAAATTCTGCAAAAAAGCCTTTGAACCACAAAAGACACAAAAGGCACAAAAAAAATATTAAAAGAAAGCTGATTAAGCAGACAAACTGCAATTGCTGTGAATGACGACTTTATTTGGCCACGATTTTGATAGTTTAAGAAGCCGCGGCTGTGAGCGATAAACACAAAAACATGAGATGGTCAGGCAGTGCTGACCGCTTGCGTCAAAACCAGATCCGGTCCATGCGCGTGTTCACCGCCGGAAAATCAGGAGCGCGCTCGAAGCCGATTCGTCCGATTCGTCCGATTCACCGATTCGTCCGATTCGTCCGATTCGTCCGATTCGTCCGATTCGTCCGATTCGTCCGATTCGTCCGATTCACCGATTCGTCCGATTCGTCCGATTCGTCCGATTCGTCCGATTCGTCCGATTCGTCCGATTCGTCCGATTCGTCCGATTTGCTTTTTGGGACGGGAGCGGGGAGCAGCCTAAAGGTTGAACTACATACCTTGAACGCTTTGTGCCACTTTAGCGTCATGCCTAAAAAACTCTGGGGTTTTGAGCAAAACCCCGAGCAAAAGTCGCTGCCGGAAATTTCGTTTCAGTCATAACCAAGCCAAAAAACAATCCAGCCCCGCAGGGGAGACACCTTGCAGCCCGGGGCGCGCGATGGCTGTTATTTGCCACTCTCGTTCCCTGTGGTTATCTTACTCCAAATCTTCATTACCCTTATTATTACCCTTATTAAGCGGTATTACCCCTATTCGACGCCAACGGCTTCCCGCTCCACGGCCAGTGCATTTCAAAAAACTCAAGTTTCGTTTCATCACTGTCTGGATCATGTCGCGGCTGATCCCTGGACAACGCTGTTCAAGTTCCTTCAATGAAAATTCGCCTGAAAATTCATTTAACGCCCGCACAATCACAGCTGTTTTTTCCCCGCGCGGAACCTTGCAGCTATCAAAGCAGCTTTCAAATTCCTTGTACAAGGTCCTGAAGCTGAATAAAAGGTAGTTGATATACGGCCAGGCGTCATGATGCCCACTGTGCCAAGCGCGGGAAGAAAGCTCGAGGGTCTCGTAATATTGTGTTTTGCCGGATTCAATTATTTTTTCGATGCTGATATAGCGTCCGGCCTCGTATCCGAGTTGATAGAGCATAAACAGCAAGAGCAAACGGGAAACACGTCCGTTGCCATCTCGAAATGGATGAATGCAAAGAAAATCAAGGTTGAAGGCAGCCAGCGCAATTAACGGAGAAATCTGATTGTCGCGAACAATCTCCTGGTATTTTTCAATCGCTACCTGCAAATAGTTTTCAACGTTTTCTGGTTCAACAGTTTTGAAACGGATTCGAGAGGAGCCGTCCGCATAGGTTTCAATAATGTCGCTGGGTTTGTCTTTGAACTTGCCTGCGTCCCAGGCTCCTGAGCGGGAAAGAGCATGAAATCGGCAAATAGTCTCCATGCTCAGCAGGAGTTTGTCGGATTGATTATGAATCAGATCAAGCGCATTTCGGTATCCCCGTATTTCCTCTTCGTTGCGGTCGCGCAGACTGCTGTTTCCAAAGAGGACGGTACCGATCCGTTTTTCATCAATGGAAACTCCCTCAATCCGGTTGGAAGAGACTGCGCTTTCAATCATGGAGAATTCACGCATGCGCTTAAGCCGTTGTGGGGATTGTCGGGTGAAAAGTTCCTGATGTCCCTTCATTTCGGCAAGTTCGCTGAGTTCCCAAGTGCTAATCAACGGAATGCTTTTCAAATTCGGCAGGAAGTATAGAAGCGTATTCATATGCTTATCACTGTTACGTTTGTGACTGAAGCAAAATTTCCGGCAGCAACTTTTAGTCGGGGTTATTGCCCCAAATCCCGGAGTTTTTTAGGCATGCGCTAAAGCGGCACAAAGTGTCCAAGGCTAAGGCCGCCGACGCAGGCCGAGCCGTTTTAGTGGCATTGCCACCCCAGAACGCGGTGCTCTCCAGCAGAGCCGTCTTCTGTTTCGCAACGCATCTTCAATGTAGCCTTTGATTCCTTGTTTGCAATCCTGCGTTTTTGGCCGGACTCCTTCATCACATAGAGCAGGTCCAAAAAGGTGGCCTGAGAGGAATTTGGACACGAAGACACACAAAGCTACACAAAGGCACACTAAGGCATCTCCGTCTCCATCAGCTTCCTCTTTTGCACTTTTGTGTGTCTTGGTGTGTCTTCGGGTTTCTTTGTGTGCCTTATTGGAGAGCGGGGTTTAAGCCTGCCATGCGCGCCTCTCTGTATGTCTTGTCGATTTTGTAGATGACAAGAGACTGAAACCTTCCATAAAAATCTTTGTAGCTGTTCTGCACGCTACAAAATCACTTGTGGCTATTATATTGCAATTTGATATCCACAAAGCTTTTTGTGGATATTGCGCTAGCGTCAAAGTTAAAAGATATCTTTGCCCTCCGCGATATTGAGCAGTCGTCCAAAGGCCAGTATGGCAGGCTGCCGACCACTGGCTGGACGGAGTTCAGTTAATATTCCCTCTTTTTTCAGCCTGGCAATAAATGACTTAAGGGATGCGGCGGGAATCTTTGTAAGCCTTGCCAGTTGTGAGCTTTTAAAGATGGGCTGACTAAAAAGAGCGTCAAGTAAATGGACCGTATATTGTGAACGAGTGATTTTGTGAATTTGCTCTTTCATGTCCTCATACAGCCTGAGGATTTCGCCCACCCTTGCGCCATTCTGCTTTGCCTGCGTAATCACTGCCTGCAGGAAGAAAGCAATCCAGCCATTCCAATCGCGGTCTGAAGAAATTCTCTTCAGGCGGAGATAATATTCTTCCCTATGGTTTTCCAGATAAGCAGACAAGTAGAACATCGGTTGCGACAAGACCTGCTTTTGGTATAAAAACAGCGGAATCAGAATGCGCCCGATACGCCCATTTCCGTCCTTGAACGGATGCAACAGCTCAAACTGGGCATGAACTACCGCTGTTTGCAACAGGAAGTCCATGTCGTCACTGTCCATGTAGTCTTCCCACTCCTGTAAAAGATTAGAAAGCTGCAAGGGATTTGGGGGCACAAAACTCGCCTCCTCGATGCTGCAGCCATATGTACCGATCCAGTTCTGTTCTCTGCGGAATTCACCCGGCGTTTTGTCTTGCCCACGCACACTGTCCAGTAAAATACGATGCAGTTCACGTACGAAGCTTAGGCGGATGGGGTAATCCTTCAGATGTTCCCGGGCGGAATAGAGAGCCTTGCGATAATTGAAAATTTCTTGAATGTCATTAAGCTTTTCCCCCTCTTTGATCAAGCCCGCCTCATGTTCGAGAACTTCGTCAATCGTAACCTGGGTCCCTTCAATTTTAGAGGAGAGGACGGCTTCCTGTGTCGTAAGTGGAGAGAGCATGATCGCGGGGTTTGGGATACCCTGCAACAAGCCATCATAGCGAGCCAATGTCGCATTAGCTTGCCCCACCAGTGGTAAGAGCCTGCGGTAGTCAAGATCCGCCAATGGCAATTTGTCAGCCTCATAGAGAGTCATGAATCGCCTCCTTGACTTAATACGGCTTCAACCGACAAGTTTTTCTTGTCAGTTGTGAAAAGCAATCCTTGTCTACGTGCGTTTCATGCTTGTTCATTTTTCCCTCTCCCACATACGCTTCATAAATTTCTCCTCAAAAAGGCGGATCTTCCTGCTTTCGTCATCCTGCTTTGCTCTTGGTATGGCTGAGCTCCTTTTGTTTGGCGACTAATCTAAATGTAGTCGTTAAAAACGGAGCTGCAGAAATTTCGTTTCACTGACGTGCAAGACAAAAGGAATCGACATCGAAGCGCATGCCATCATTCAGACTGACCGGAGCTTGTGCTGCTTGCAGGAAGATGTTTTTCAAATGTTCCTGGCTGGCATTTCCGAAATAAGCCAAGTCGGCATCAACAGTAGGGCGGAAATTCCGTCCCTTCTGCCAAATGACAAAGAGGTTTCCGCCCTTCAATACGAATTGACTGGCCGATGCGGAAATACTCAGGCGATACAGGAATCGTTCGGTGGCATAGTGAATCAGCAGACTCATGAAATTCAACTTTTGCTCCCTCGCGATATTCAACAATTTCGCATATGCGGAAGCCGCATGGTTGACCGGCTTGGGATTGCTCATGAGAACAGGCTTTCCACGTATGGGCTTATGATTTTCGTAATCCGGCAAATTGCAGCTGCATCCATAAGTTCAGAAACCGTAAAAAGTTTCAAGCGGTATCCTTCTCGGAGAGCCTCTAGCGCGACATCCATCCCGACCTTGTTGCGGAATTTAAAACAGTCGGCCACCGTCTTGGCCGCAGAATAAACCTTGACTTTCACTCCATGCAAATCATGAATTTCAACTCCGTAGTCATACGGTTTTTTGGTGAGCCTGATGCAGGAAAGAGCAGTGTGCTCCAGTTTCGGCAGTCTTGCGCCATGAGGAATGGCAATCCAGAGGGAATGCGGCAGCTGCGTGGTGAAATTATGAATCCGCAAGGCGGAAAGCAGGCATACGACGAAGTTGGCTTGTTTTTTTACCAACAGTTCCATGTCAAGGTATGGATTGATTGCCAGGCCTGGGGGGGAGTATACTCCGCGAGCCAGGCGTTCGATCCGACCCTGCCTGCAATAGCGTGAAAGCTGCTGGCGTGATACCCCCTGCGCCTCCGCTTCGGAAACACTGAAGCTTGTTTTGCGGCGAAGCAGCTTGTCGAGCGCATTATTTATTTCCGTCATCAGAGCACCTTATGTTACAAGATGCAAACAAATATAATTCATTGATGACATTCTGTCAACGGCAAAGAAGTTTTTCTTTGCGGAGAAGGTTTTAAGCATATCAGAATCTGCAAGCCTCATACACTATTGCAAATCCCGGCTTCTGTATTTTTCACCGCGTTGGACAAAGGTCCCGTCAAGCGAAAAACTTGCAGGGCCTTCGTGTCTCTTCGTGTCTCTTCGTGTCTCTTCGTGTCCTCCCCCTTCGTATGCCTTTATGGTTCAAGGGCTTTTTGGACGGGGTCTAATTAACCCTTGCCAAAAACCGGTTATGCTGTTTACCACTTTGGCATTTTTGCTTTGCGCAGGCGTATGTTTTTGGGCGTGACCTCGACTAGCTCGTCGTCGTTGATATAAGAGATGCAGTCTTCGAGGCTAAGCTGCCAGGGCGGGGTGAGCAATACGTTTTCGTCGGAGCCGGCGGCGCGCACATTGGTCAGCTTCTTGCCTTTGCTGGGGTTGACCATTAGGTCCCCCTCGCGGCAGTGCTCGCCAACTATCTGGCCGGCATAGATATTAATGCCGGGGCCGAGAAAAAGCTTGCCGCGCTCCTGCAGATTGAATAAGGCATAGGCCACCGACTGGCACTCCTGCATGGAGACCAAGACACCGCGGCTGCGATGCTTCACCTCTCCGGCATAAGGCTCATAGCCGTGAAAGACATAGTTCATCACGCCCATGCCCTTGGTGTCGGTGAGAAACTCGCTGCGATAGCCCAGCAGACCCCGTGTCGGGATTAGGTATTGCAGTCTGGCCATGCCATTGAGCGTATCCATGCCTTGCACGCGGGCCTTGCGCTGGCCCAGCTTCTCCATGACTGCGCCCAGGAAGCTTTCATCCACGTCTATGCTAAGCTCTTCAAAAGGCTCCAGGCGTCTGCCTTCCTGGTCCTCTTTGAAGATAACCTGCGGGCGGCTCACCTGGAACTCGTAGCCTTCGCGGCGCATTTTTTCTATAAGTATTGACAGGTGCAGCTCTCCGCGTCCTGCCACTCTGAAGCCCTGTCCTGAGCTCAGCGCGTTCACTTGCAGGGCGACATCGGCCATCACTTCGCGATGCAGCCTTTCGGCGATATGCCTGGAGGTGACATACTGTCCTTCGCGCCCTGCGAAGGGCGAGTCGTTGGGCAGGAAGCTCATGGCTATGGTGGGCGGGTCTATTTCCATAGGCGGCAGGGGCATGGGATCATCGGGGTCAGTATAGGTGCAGCCCACGGTGACCTCGTCCATGCCGGCGGTGGCCACGATATCGCCGCAGATTGCGGACTGCACTGCCAGCTTCTGGTTGCTCTCAAAACGATACAGCTTGCTGATGCGTGCCGGCCTGATGCTGCCGTCACGCATGACCACGGCGATCTCCTTGTTGATATTCAGCGTGCCGCCGCTGATCTTGCCTATGCTGATGCGTCCCAGGTAGGGCGAGTAGTCCAGGCTGCTCACCAGCATCTGCAAGGGGGCCTGGCTGTCGCCTTGCGGCGGGGGCACTCTTTTGATGATCAATTCACAGAGCGGGGTCAGGTCGCGATGCTCGTCGTTGAGGTTGTCCAGGGCGTAGCCTTCCCTGCCGCAGGCATAGACCACGGGGAAATCCAGCAGGCGCTCCGGCGCCTCGAGTTTGAGGAAAAGCTCGAAGACCTGGTCCACGGCCCAGTATGGGCGTGCCGCCGGCTTGTCTATTTTGTTGATCACCACTATCACGGGCAGTTCCAGTGCCAGTGCCTTCTTCAGCACGAAGTAGGTCTGCGGCATAGGGCCTTCCTGGGCGTCGACGAGGAGCAGCGCGCCGTCGGCCATGCGCAGCACGCGCTCGACCTGGCCGCCGAAGTCGGCATGTCCGGGCGTGTCGATGATATTGATGCAATGCCCCTTATAGGGGAAGGAGCCGTTTTTGGCGGTGATGGTGATGCCGCGCTCGCGCTCCAGTTCATTGGAGTCCATCAGCCGTTCGGCCACGCGCTGGTTGTCCCGAAACAGGCCGCCGAATTTGAACAGTTCATCTACCAGGGTAGTTTTGCCATGATCCACGTGTGCAATGATGGCGACATTGCGTATCTTTTCTTGTTGCATACAGGTATGTGTAATAAAAAGTCAGAAATAAGTGAAACAATTAATATAATGCGTTTTTTGGGCCATGAAGAGGGTGTCAGAGACCGAAAGGCAGAGCGGCTTCCGCACTTTGTCTATGACAATTTTTATTTTTCCATTATATTGTAGGGCAGGGCGGCTTTGGTGTCCTGCCGGCTGCCCAAACCACTTCTCCTCATTCAGTCATGATAAAGCCTAGTCGTTTTTTTCTGCTCCTCTTCTTGTTCGCCGCCCTCCTGGCGGCCGAGCAGCGCCAGCTTTATTTTTTGCAGACCACCGACATACATTCGGTGCTGGTTGACGAGGGTCCGGCCTACGGCTCACTGCTGCGCCTGGCCACTCTGATCAAGGAGCAGCGCAGCAGTCTTGGTGCGCAACGCTGCCTCTTAATCGACTGCGGCGACAGCATACAGGGCACGCTTATCGGCGCGCTTTCCAGGGGGGAGGCCGGCATGGCGGCGCTGCGCGCGCTGCGCTACGACGTCTGGGTGCCGGGCAACCACGAGTTTGACTTCGGCCTGGAGCGCTTCCTCGAGCTGGCCGAGCCTATGCGCCCCATACTGCTCTGCGGCAACCTGCGCGCCTATGAGGCGCCGCCCTTTCAGGCCTGGCGTCTCGAGGAGCGCAACGGCGTGCGCGTCGCCATGATCGGCATGACCGCCTCGTATATGCGCTATTGGCTGGGTGAAAGCTTCGGCGTGGCCTGCCAGGTGGAATATGCCAAAACCAGCCTGAAAAGGATTTTTCCCGAGCTGCTGACTGCCAAGCCCGACATGATCGTGCTGGCCATACATCAGGCCTGGGAGGGGCGCGAAGACCCGCGCCAGGTAAACGAGGTGGCCGCCATCGTCGAGCAGTTTCCCGAGATCGATCTGGTGCTGGGCGGGCATACGCATCGCTCGCTGCCAGGACAGCGCATCGGGCCGCGCAGCTGGTATGTGCAGGCAGGCTGGGCCGCCAAGCAGCTGGGACTGGTCGAGGCACTGGTGGATACGAAGCAGCGGCGCGTGCTGAAAATCAGCTCGAGGCTGCTGGACCTGCCGCCAAATGGGGAGGAGGACGAGGAACTGCGCCAGGAATTGCGCCCCTGGCTGGAAATGCTGCATCGAGCCAAAAACGAAAGCGTCGCCGAAGGCCCGGAAAATGACATATCGAGCAAGGGGCGCGCCGGGGTCGACTGCCAGGCCAGCGAGCTCTTCTGCCTGGCTATAGCCGAAGCCGTGCAGGCCGACATCGTGCTGCACGGCGTGCTGAGCAAAAAAAACCTGCCGGCAAAAACCGCGCTCAGCGAACAGGATATTTTTGACTTTGTGCCCTACGAGAATAATATCATCACTGCTTATCTGAATGCGGCGGAGCTGAAGGAAGTCATCCTCGAGCAGTGGAAGAACAAAAGCTCGTATACCTACTCCGGAGTGTATGGCATAAAGGTGAGAATCTCCGAGTCCGCGCAAAGCCTCGAGTTTTGCGATCCGGAGCTGTTCGATGCTCTCGAGCGGCGCAGCCTGAAACTGGCGCTGAATAGCTTTGCCGCCGCCGGCAGCGGGCGCTATCCCAGGCTGCGCACCATATTGCTGCAGCAAAGCTCAAAACGGCAGGATAGCGGCATTGCAACCCGGGATGCCCTGCGCGCCTACCTGCAAAAACACCCAGGCCTGACGATCAAGCCCCAGGCCTGGATGCAGATAGATA
>Ga0265295_1003390_pt1 | contig 23259 bp, 18 predicted proteins | sample Munlansysbiofilm_FD_192503 | JGI IMG/M metagenome (GOLD analysis project Ga0265295, IMG submission 192503) | Leachate microbial communities from a municipal landfill in Southern Ontario, Canada - Methane capture system biofilm | ecosystem: Engineered > Solid waste > Landfill > Unclassified ...
TCATCCTGATACTGAAAAGCGTCAGCGTGAAGGGCGTTCGCTTTTGTGGGACAAGCAGCAGGATGCTGAACAGCTAAAACAGTTCAAGGCTGCCCGTGTTCCCCAGAAACCTTACGTTTATCAAACGAACTAAGCCATTCCCATGGCAGTGGCCTCTGCGGCAATCGATACACTGGTGGACCCCGAGATAGACAGTACCCCCGATGTGGTGGATACGGTCGCTTTGGCTCGTCTGTACGGTGAGCCCCTGTTCAATATCCCGCAAGACCTGTACATTCCTCCCGATGCCCTTGAGGTATTCCTGGAAGCTTTCGAAGGGCCACTGGATCTTTTGCTTTACCTCATCCGCAAGCAAAATTTCAATGTGCTTGATATCCCCATGGCCGAGGTCACTCGACAGTACCTGAGCTATGTCGATCAAATCCGCAACCAGAACCTGGAATTGGCTGGCGAGTATCTACTCATGGCCGCCATGCTGATTGAGATTAAATCCAGAATGCTGTTGCCGGTTCGCAAGTCGGATAACGGTGAAGAGGTGGAAGATCCCCGTGCCGAACTGGTGCGGCGCTTGCTTGAGTACGAACAAATGAAGCTGGCAGCCCAAAAACTGGATACCTTGCCGCAGCTGGGGCGTGATTTCGAGCGGGCCAGTGCGCAGATGGATTTAAGCGTGGAACGCATGTTGCCCGAGGTCAGTACCGAAGACCTTCGGCAGGCCTGGCAAGACATCATGAAACGGGCCAGGCTTAATGCCCATCACCAGATTACCCGCGAGCAGCTGTCGGTACGTGATCACATGACGCATATCTTGCGAAGATTGTCAGATATCCGCTTCATGGAGTTTACCGACCTGTTCATGGAAAGGGTTGATGAAGGAGAACCGGCGGCTGTTATTGTGGTGCATTTTATCGCGATGCTGGAATTGGCCCGCGAATCATTATTGGAAATCACCCAGGCCGAGCCTTATGCGCCCATTTATATAAGGCTTGCCTATACAATTGCCGTGGAATAAATTGACCTTGTATAAATAAGAAAGGAAGACAATTGAAAGTAGTTCACACCATTGAGGAATTAAGGGACCAGCTGCGTGGCCAGTTACGGGCTTCCTTTGTACCCACTATGGGAAACCTGCATGAAGGGCATTTGTCCTTAATGCGCCTTGCCCGACAGCACGGAGACCCGGTGGTTGCCAGTATTTTCGTTAATCCGTTACAGTTCGGCCCTAACGAAGACTTTGACAAGTATCCACGTACACTAGAGGCGGATATTGCCAAACTGGAAGAACGGCGCGATGTTTATGTGCTGTTTGCGCCTTCGGTCAAGGAAATGTATCCCGAGCCGCAAAGCTATCGCGTGCAAACCCCTTCCGACCTGGGCAATGTCCTTGAAGGAGAATTTCGTCCGGGATTTTTTGAAGGCGTGAGCACCGTGGTCCTGAAACTGTTTTCCTGTGTGCAGCCCCAAGTGGCGGTGTTCGGGAAAAAAGACTACCAGCAGCTCATGATCGTGCGTAATATGTGCCGGCAGTTTCAGTTGCCCGTGACCATTTATGCCCATGAAACGGTACGCGAATCAAGCGGCCTGGCCCTGTCTTCGCGCAATCGCTTTTTAAGCGACGCCGAGCGTGCGGAAGCGCCCCTTCTGTATGCCACGCTTAACCAGGTCAAAGACAGGTTGTTGGCCGGTGAAACCGAACCGGCCGCCCTTGATGAGTTTGCCAGAAGCACACTGGCAAGGCGCGGATGGCAGGTTGATTATGTATCGGTCAGAAAGCAGCTTGACTTGCATGTGCCAAGCGCTGAAGAGATTGCCAATAAAACGCCTTTGGTGGTATTGGCAGCGGCCAAGCTGGGGGCGACCCGCCTTATCGACAACCTGGAAATAGCGCTTTAATTGTCCGGTTTTTACCAGAAAGGGTAGGTGCCAGGCTAGGGGATGGTTCGTATAATCTTTTTAGGTCTTGTATAAGAGTTAAGGGGGTTGTATGAATAATTCAAATTTAATATATCGACAAAGACTGGCACTGCTTACTCCACGAGAAAAAGAAGTGTTCAAACTGCTTGGCAAGGGGCTATCCAACAAGATAGTAGCCCCCATGCTGGGGGTAACCGAAAGAACCATAGAGGCTCACCGCGCACGTATCCTTCGGAAAATGAAAGCAAAAAATCTGGTCCATTTGCTCTATCTTTTAATTCCTTTTAGTGATTTTGACTGATTCAAGTACGTTTTTCATCAGGAAAACCGGCAAGCGGTTTGACTGATATTGCTTATGGCGTGTCAACCCGGTTTGGTGTACATTATTGTACGCAGGCTGGGTTTTTGTTTTTTGGCTGTCTGTTGGCGCCTGTTGTTCAATATCATACCCGCATTAACAGGACAAGCCTGTTTATCGGTTTTTATAATTAGAGTGCATAAATGGAAAAATTCAAGGTGGGTATAACCGGTGGAGTTGGATCCGGAAAATCAACCGTTTGCCGTTTGTTTGCACAATGGAATGTCACCATTATCGATGCCGATGCCATTTCACATGAGCTGACCGGGCCAGGTGGCAAGGCGATTACCGCTATTCAGAGTATTTTTGGCAAGCCGGCTATCAGCGCCGAAGGTGGCATGAACAGGGCCTATATGCGCAAACTGGTGTTTGAAGATGCCGGTGCGCGTCATCAATTGCAAGCCATTATCCATCCCCTCATCAGCCAGGAAATGGCCAGCAAAACCGCCAGTGCCACCGGCGATTACGTGATTTACGATATCCCCCTGCTGGTGGAGTCTATTCATAAATACAAGGATTTCCTGAATGTTATCTGTGTGGTTGATTGTGAGGAATCCGAGCAGCTTGTGCGGGTGCAAGCGCGAAGCGAACTGTCTGTTGAAGCGGTCATGAATATCATCAAGGCGCAGGCCAGTCGTGAACAAAGGCTTGCAGTGGCCACCGAAGTGATATTTAATGGTAGTGAAGTCACCCACGAACAATTACAGAAACGCGCTTTTGAATTGCACCAAAAATGGCTCTTGCAGGCACAGAAGTTTTCCGTTTCGGGCTGAACGCAAGAAGGAGCAAGATTGATTTTATACGAATATCCATTTAACGAGCGAATCCGGTCGGTTATGCGACTGGAGTATCTGTTCAAACGTCTGTTTGCGTTTGCCGGGGCATCTGATGCCATGCAGCAGCACGTGGCTTTATCGGTTTTGTTTGAAATCATGGACTCTTGTGATCGTGCAGAAGTGCGTACGGGCATTTTGCAGGATATCGACAAACAAAAAACCAATCTCGAGGCATACCGCCATTATCCCGATGTGGATATTGCGTCACTAAACCAGGCCATTGCCGATCTGGTGCGTGTTTCCGCCGCCTTGTCGGGTACCGGGCGTATTGGCCAGGCAACCCGCGAAAACGAATGGCTGATGAGCTTAAAAAACCGTTTTGCCATTCCGGGCGGTACCTCACAAATGGATATGCCGTCTTATTCCGCCTGGCAACTGTTTCCAGAACAAGAGCGAAAAACCGCGTTGCTTAACTGGATCAAGCCTTTCATGCCTTTGTATGATGGCGTGGCCCAGGTACTGAAAATGTTGCGTGAAGCCGGCCATCCGGTTGACGCAACAACCCAGGAAGGCGGTGTTTACCAGGAAATGCTGGGTGGCAAGGTTTATCAGCTTATCCGGGTGTGGGTACCCGAGCATATTCGTACCTACCCCGAAATCAGTGCTAACAAATATATTATCTGGATCCGTTTTCACCAGTTCTCGCCCGAGCAAAAAACAGAGTTGGTTACCAGTCCGGTTGCTTTTAAAATCGCCCTTTGCAACGTTTAAGCCAATAGGTATTGCAATTTATTTCAAATTGCGGGTGCAGGGTAGCCAGAACCCATATAGATCGTTCACAATATCGTTATTGATTTTTTAATAATGAATTGTTAAGCAATGGCCAATCAAACACAAGAAAATGTAAAAAAACCATTTAATCTCTTCCGGTTGGCAATATTTGTTTTGATTGTGATTGGTGGATACTTTGGGTGGCAATATTTTTTTAATGCTTCAACCAATAGTAATGCCCCGGCACAATCAAAAAACGCCGGTGGGCAGCGCTCAGGCAACGGGCCGGGTTCCCGCGCAGCAGGGCAGCTTGGCATGGTCACGCCTGTCAGGGTTGAAAGCGTGCAGCAAAAAGACATGGAAGTCAGGGTACCTGGCCTGGGTACAGTAACCGCTTTTAATACGGTCGCGGTGCGCAGCCAGGTAAGCGGCCCCATTGTGCAAATTGCCTTTACCGAAGGGCAGGACGTCAGGCAGGGAGACCTGCTGGTTGAAATAGACCCGCGTCCTTTCCAGATCCAGCTGCAACAAGCCCAGGGGCAACAGGCCCGGAATGCGGCGGAGCTGGCCAATGCCCGGCAAGACCTTAAACGCTACCAGACACTTTATAAACAGGATTCCATTGCACGCCAGCAGGTGGATGCGCAGGCCGCCCTGGTTAAGCGGTTGGAAGCCCAGGCTTATAGCGACAAAGCGGCCGTTGATGAGGCCGCGCTGAATCTTGAGCACACCAAGGTGCTGGCACCCATTAATGGCCGGCTGGGTTTGCGCAATATCGATATTGGTAATCTGGTTACGGCCAATGCGGCCGAAGCGCTGGTTACCATTACCCAGGTCAAGCCTGTTTCGGTGGTGTTTTCCATTCCTGAAGTTCATCTGGCCGAGGTGGCAACGCAATACACCAGGGATGTACCGCTGGAAGTGACCCTGATGGACCGCGATAACCTGCGTGAGCTGGCAACCGGGGTGCTGGCCTCCATGGATAACCTGGTAGATGTTGCAACCGGCACCCTCAAGCTTAAAGCCAATTTTGCCAATGAAGACGAACGCCTGTTTCCCAACCAGTTTGTTAATACGCGCCTGAAAATCCGCCAGGTGCCGCAGGCAATGGCCATTTCCACCGATGCCATCCAGAATAGCTCAAGTGGACCATTCGTGTTCAGGGTGACAAAAGAAAATACGGCAGAAATGGCACCGGTCAAGCTGGGGGTGACCGATGGTATCTATACACAGATTCTGGAAGGGGTGGTGTTGGGTGAAAAAATTATCACCGAGGGTGTTGACCGCTTGCGCAATGGTTCCAAAATAGAGATTATCCAGTGAATATCTCGCGCGCTTTCATACTTCGTCCGGTCGCCACCACCTTGTTGATGGTGGCTCTTTTCCTGACCGGGATAGCCGCTTACCGCCAACTGGCCATTTCAGCCTTGCCTGAAGTAGATTATCCCACCATTCAGGTGGTGTCGCTGTATCCGGGTGCCAGTCCCGATGCCATGGCATCGCTGGTGACCTCACCCCTTGAGCGCCAGTTCGGGCAAATGCCCGGGCTGATACAAATGAGCTCTTCAAGTTCGGGTGGGGCCTCGGTTATTACCCTGCAGTTTTCCTTATCACTGGACATGAGTGTGGCCGAGCAAGAGGTGCAGGCAGCCATTAATGCCGCTTCCAACCTGTTGCCATCAGACCTGCCCATGCCACCGGTGTACAACAAGGTGAATCCGGCCGATTCACCGGTGGTAACCCTGGCCATTACCTCGCCTACCTTGCCCCTGCACGAGGCTCGTGACCTGGTTGAAACCCGGATGGCGCAAAAACTGTCACAAATTTCGGGGGTGGGGCTGGTCAGCATTGCCGGTGGACAGCGTCCGGCCGTGCGCATACAGGTTAATCCCACCGCCCTGGCGGCCAATGGCATGACCCTGGGCGATGTCAGAAGCGGGGTAACCGGCGCCAATATCAACCAGCCCACCGGCAACCTGGATGGACCACGCCGTGCCACCACGATTTATACCAACAGCCAGTTAAAAACCCCCCAAGAGTACGAAGCGCTTATTCTGGCTTACCGCGATGGCGCACCCTTGCGCTTAAGCGATGTGGCCCGGGTGGTTAATGATGCGGAAGATACCCGGCAGGCGGCATGGATTGGCACCGAACCGGCCATTTTGTTAAATATCCAGCGCCAGCCCGGTGCCAACGTGATTGATGTGGTTGACAATATCAAGGCCCTGTTGCCCCAGTTGCAAGCGGCCTTGCCCGCCTCTATCACGGTGGATATCGCCTCTGACCGGACCGAAACCATTCGCCAGTCCATCTCGCATGTCCAGTCTGAAATGCTGATGGCCATTGGCCTGGTGGTATTGGTAACCTATGTCTTCCTACGCAGTTTAAGCGCCACGATTATTCCTTCCATTGTGGTGCCGTTGTCTATTGTGGGTACGTTTGCCGTGATGTACCTGCTTGGCTTCAGCCTGAATAACCTGTCTTTAATGGCTTTAACCATTGCCACGGGTTTTGTGGTGGACGATGCCATTGTCATGATCGAAAACATTGCCCGTCATATTGAAAAAGGGGAAACGGTCATGCAGGCTTCCCTTAAAGGGGCCAAGGAAATTGGTTTTACCCTGATTTCCCTCACCGTGTCCCTGATTGCCGTGCTGATTCCCCTGTTGTTTATGGAGGACGTGATTGGCCGGTTGTTTAGTGAGTTTGCCATTACTCTGGCCGTGGCTATTTTAATTTCCCTGGTTATTTCCCTAACCCTGACCCCCATGATGTGCGCCCGTATGCTTAAGCCCGAAAGCGAGTATCAGGATAACGCTTTTCATGCCAGGATGGGCAAGGCCATTGATGGTCTTATCCACTATTACGATCGCATGCTCAGGGTGGTGCTCAGGTATCAGGGCACCACCCTGGTGGTGGCGCTGGCGACCCTGTTGCTGACCCTGTTTTTATATTGGTGGATTCCCAAGGGGTTTTTTCCGCAGCAGGATACCGGCCTGATCCAGGTTATTACCGAAGCGCCGCAGTCCTCTTCATTTCAGCAGATATCCAAACGCCAGCAGGAAGTGGTTGAGCTGGTTCTGCAAGAACCCGATGTTGAGTCTGTGTCGTCGTTTGTGGGGATTGATGGCAGCAATACCACGCTTAATACCGGCCGTTTGCAAATATCGCTCAAGTCCAATGAAAGCCGAGCCAGTATTGCGGCCATCATGCAACGCCTTGAAGCGCGCCTTGCCCCAATCAGCGGCATCAATGTTTATCTGCAACCGGCCCAGGACCTCACGATTGATACCCAGGTGGCCCGTACGCAATATCAGGTCAGCCTGTCAAGCATTGACGCTGCCTTGCTGAAGCAATGGGTGCCCGAATTTGTGGGCCAGCTCAGGCAAAGTCCGCTGTTAACCGGCGTCACCGACAATTACCAGACAGGGGGATTGCAAGCCAATGTGATGGTAGACAGGGATGCGGCCGCGCGTTATGGGGTGTCCATGGCGCAGGTTGATGAGGCGCTTTACAATGCTTTCGGTCAGCGTCAGATTTCCACTATTTTTACCCAGTCGGCCCAGTACCGGGTCGTGCTAGAGGCTGATCCCGAATATGGGCAGTCACCGGCAGACTTGTCCAATGTTTATGTGGCGTCAAGCAACGGCAGTCCGGTGCAGCTCACCCAGATTGCCCGCATTGATAACTCACAAACCCTGCTAGAGGTGATGCGGGTTGATCAATTCCCGGCGGCGCTGGTTTCTTTTAACCTGGCCGAAGGGGTGTCCCTTTCTGCGGCAGTCGATGTGGTTAACGCGGTCAGGGCACAAATTGGTATGCCGCTGTCGGTAGAAATGCGTTTGCAGGGGGCGGCCCAGGCGTTTGAGTCTTCCCTGTCCAGTACACTCTGGTTAATGCTGGCGGCGGTGTTTACCATGTATATTGTGCTGGGCGTGCTTTATGAAAGCTACATCCATCCCATTACCATTTTGTCCACCTTGCCGTCGGCCGCCGTGGGGGCGCTGCTGGCCTTAATCATGACCGGCAGGGAGCTGGACATGATCGGGATTATCGGCATTATTTTGCTGATTGGCATCGTCAAGAAAAATGCCATCATGATGATTGACTTTGCCCTTGAGGCGGAAAGGCATCAGGGCCTTAGCCCCCAAGAGGCCATTCACCAGGCGGCGCTGTTGCGTTTCCGGCCGATTCTCATGACCACTCTGGCGGCCCTTTTTGGTGCGATTCCACTCATGCTGTCTACCGGCACCGGTGCCGAATTGCGCCAGCCGCTGGGCCTGGTGATGGTGGGCGGCCTGATTTGCAGCCAAATCTTGACGCTGTTTACCACGCCAGTCATCTACCTGATGTTTGACCGGCTGGGCAAGCGGCATGCCGCCACCACCGCAAGGGATGAAAGCAGTGAGCCTGTCTAGCCCCTTTATTTCGCGCCCTGTTGCCACCTCTTTACTGGCATTGGCGATTGCCGTGATGGGGGCGGTTGCCTATTACCTCCTGGCGGTTGCCCCGTTGCCGCAAGTGTCTTTCCCCATGATTTCGGTGCGCGCCTCGCTATCGGGGGCCAGTCCCGAGAATATGGCCTCCAGTGTGGCGACCCCGCTGGAGCGGTCTCTGGGCAATATCTCGGGCGTGATGTCGATGAGTTCGCGCAATACCGAAGGCAGTACGCGGATATTCCTGCAGTTTGAGATGAACAAGAATATTGATGATGCCGCGCGTGAAGTGCAGGCCGCCATCAATGCCGCCCGGCCCCTGTTGCCAAGCAGCATGCGCACGCCGCCCACTTACCGCAAGGTAAATCCGTCTTCTTCACCCATTATGGCACTGGCGCTTACCTCTGAAACGCTTGACCAGGGCCAGCTTTATGACCTGGCTTCAACCATTTTGGCGCAAAAACTGGCCCAGGTGGAAGGCATTGGCGAGGTAACCATTGGCGGCAGTTCCCTGCCTGCCGTGCGGGTGGATCTGAATCCCTATGTCCTGTCTTCTTACGGTATCGCCCTTGACGAAGTGCGCGCGGCGATTACCTCGGCCAATACCGTCAAGCCCAACGGTTTTCTGGAAAATGCCGACTACCGCTGGCAGATTGGCACCAACGGGCAATTGGACAAGGCGGCTGATTTTGAAAACCTGGTGATTCGCTGGCAGGATGGGGCGGCGGTGCGCCTGAAAGATGTGGCCAAGGTTTACGATTCAATCGAAAGTGTTTTCAATAGTGGCTTTTACAATGATGAAAATGCCATTATTATGCTGTTGCGCCGGCAGGAGTCGGCCAATATCATTAAAACCGTAGAACTGGTCAAGGCCGAATTGCCGGCCCTGAGCCTGCTTCTGCCTTCACAGGTAAATCTGGATATCGTCCAGGACCGTACGCCCAGTATCCGGGCCACCCTGGCCGAGGCTGAATTTACCCTGATCCTGTCGGTGGTGCTGGTGACCCTGGTGGTGCTGGTTTTTTTGCAAAATGTGCGGGCCACCTTAATACCGGCTATTTCGGTGCCCTTGTCTTTGCTGGGTACCTTCATTGTCATGTATTTCCTTGAGTATTCGCTTAACACCATTTCCCTGATGGCCCTGATTGTGGCCACCGGGTTTGTGGTGGATGACTCTATTGTGGTGCTGGAAAACATTACCCGCCACCTGGAGCGTGGTATGCGGCCTTTTGCGGCGGCCCTGCAAGGCGCCAAAGAAGTTGGTTTTACCGTAATGACCATGAGTGTTTCCTTAATTGCCGTATTTATTCCCCTGCTGCTGATGGGTGGATTGCCGGGACGCCTGTTCAGGGAGTTTGCGGTCACTTTGTCGGTGGCGATTTTAATGTCCCTGCTGGTTTCCTTAACGCTGACCCCCATGATGTGTGCGCAGTGGCTAAAAAATCAGCCGGTTCAACGTAAAGAGGGCTGGCTGACCCGGCAATGGAACCGTTTTTTCGATGCCATGCTGGGCGGTTACAAGAAAACCCTGGGCTGGGCCCTGCGGTTCAAATTTCTCACTTTGCTGACGCTGTTGTTCACGATAGCCCTGAACGTTTATTTATATACGATTGTGCCCAAAGGTTTTTTTCCGCAGCAGGATACCGGCATGATTCTTGGCTTTTTCAGGGTTGACCAGGGCACTTCCTTCCAGGCCATGGTGCCCAAGCTGGAAGTTTACCGTGAAGAAATCCTGAAAGATCCAAATGTGGATACCGTGATGGGTTATGCCGGCGGGCGCGGTGGCAGTAATTCCAGTTTCTTGATGATCCAGCTTAAACCGTTTGATGAAAGGGAATTGTCGGCCAACGAAGTGATTAACAACTTGCGCCGCAAGTTTCCGGTTATTCCGGGGGCCCAGCTGTCATTGGTGCCGCAGCAGGATATCCGTGTGGGCGGGCCGGGTGGTGGTTCAACGGGTTCTTATGACTATACCTTAATGTCCGGAGACCTGGAGTTACTTAGGGAATGGATGCCTAAAGTACAAAGAGCCATGGCAGCCTTGCCTGAAATTACCGAGGTGACGGCGGCGGTGGAAGACAAGGGGCGCCGGATTGAATTGGTGATAGACCGTGAAATGGCGACTCGGCTGGGGGTGGACATGAGCCTGATTGCCGGTTCCCTGAATAACCTGTTCAGCCAGCGCCAGGTGTCGGTGATTTACAGTGCGCTTAATCAATATCATGTGGTGATGGGGGTGGAGCAGCAGTATGCCCAGGATGCGCAGGTATTGGATACGATTGAATTAATGACGGCAGATGGCAAGCGGGTGCCCTTGTCGGCATTTGCCACTTTCAAGACGGCTAATGCACCGCTTAGCGTGCAGCACCAGGGTTTGCTGGCCTCTGATTCCATTGCCTTTAACCTGGCGCCGGGGGTAACGCTGGAGCAGGCCAGCAACGCGATTGAAAATGCCGTTGCCCGGTTGAATTTGCCCACCAACGAAATCCAGGCCGGTTTTGAAGGCAATGCGCAGATGTTTCAGCAAACCATGAGCCAGCAACCTTGGCTGATTTTGGCCGCGCTGGTGGTGATGTATATTGTGCTGGGCATTTTGTATGAAAGTTACATGCATCCTTTAACCATTCTGTCCACCTTGCCATCGGCCGGCGTGGGTGCTTTGCTGGCTTTGCTGCTGGTGGATATGGAATTTACGCTAATTGCCCTGATCGGGGTGTTTTTGCTGATTGGCATTGTGAAGAAAAACGCCATTATTATGGTGGATTTTGCCTTGCAAAAAGAACGCCAGGAAGATTGCCTGCCCGAGCAGGCGATTTATGAAGCCTGCCTTGTCCGTTTCAGGCCCATCATGATGACAACGCTGGCCGCCATGTTTGGTGCCTTGCCACTGGTGCTGGCCACCGGTGCCGGGGTGGAAATGCGCCAGCCGCTTGGGGTGGCTATTGTGGGGGGGCTGTTCCTGAGTCAGGTATTAACCCTTTATACAACCCCGGTGGTTTATTTGTATCTGGATAAATTGCGCTGGCGCTTTGCCAGAAAGAAAAAACGTACCGGGGATGTGGTTCCGGGTATTGAAAGTTAAAGGTTGAAGAATGAGTGAAGCATTAAGCCACGGTTCCTGTATACCGGCCAGGCATTGCCGGCTGTTTGCGGCCATGCTGGCGTTGGCCCTGTTAAGTGCCTGTACGGTAGGCCCCGATTATGTACGTCCTGCTCAAGAAATGGGGCAGGTCTACAAGGCGGAAAGGGTGGATGGCTGGGTGCAGGCCCGGCCCGGTGACGATTTGTCCAAGGGCAACTGGTGGGAACGCTTCAATGAACCGATATTGAATGATTTGATGGTGCAGCTAAATGCATCCAACCAGAATATTGCCCAGGCAGTGGCTCGTTATGATGCCGCCAAAGCCTTGAGTGCACAGGCCCGTTCGGGGTTTTTCCCGGTATTGGGGAGCGGTGCCGGTTATGACCGTTCAGGCGGCAGCAACCGCCCGGGAACCTCGCAATATGATTTAAGCGGCTCCCTTAACTGGGAGCTTGACCTGTGGGGAAAAGTTCGCCGTCAGGTACAAGGGCAGCAGGCCGCACAGCAGGCCAGTGCGGCCGACCTGGCCAATGTCAGGCTAAGCATGCAGGCGGAACTGGCGCAACATTATTTTAACTTGCGTATGATTGACGAACAAAAGCGTTTGCTGGAACGCACCCTGCAGGCTTATGAGCGTTCGTTGCGAATGAACCAGAACCGTTATGAACAGGGGGTGTCGGCACGGGGTGATGTGGTGGCCGCTATGGCACAGGTAAATAATGCCCGTGCGCAGGCCATTGATATTGAAGCCGAGCGGACCCGCACTGAAAATGCGATTGCCGTGCTGACCGGGCAGTTGCCGGCCAGCGTGAATATAGCGCCCATGGCTTTCGAGGTAACGGTGCCCGCGATTCCCGTAAGTGTGCCGTCAACCTTGCTGCAACGCCGGCCCGATGTGGCGTCTGCCGAACGCAGGGTGGCCCAGGCCAATGCCGATATTGGGGTGGCCCAGTCGGCCTGGTTCCCCGACCTGAGGCTGAATTTGTCGGGTGGCTTGCAGGCGGCCACCTTTTCAGACTGGGTTTCTTCCCCGCTTAATGTCTGGTCATTGGGCCCGGCGCTGGCCATGACCCTGCTTGACGGGGGGGCACGTACGGCCAGTATCAATTATGCAAAAGCGTCTTATCAGGCCGAGGTAGCGGGGTATCGGCAAACGGTCCTGACGGCTTTGCAGGAAGTGGAAACGGCAATAAGTACTTTAAGTGTGCTTAATCGCGAGCTTGAAGTCCAGTTGCAGGCATTGGCGGCTTCACGTGAGTCATTGCAAATTACCCGCAACCAGTTTGAGGCGGGCCTGATTGATTATTTAAGTGTGGTGCAGGTGGAAACGTCTGCCTATACCGCGGAGCGGACGGCTTTGCAATTGGAGAACCGGCGGCTTAATGCCGCGGTTGATTTGATTAAGGCGCTAGGGGGCGGCTGGCGCGAACAGGCAACACCATAGTATTGTTGTGGTTTGTTTGCGGAATTTTCCAGGCTTGTGTTAAAACTGTAGTATTTAGTTAAGCCTTTTTGACGGGTGTTATATGCCGATTTTCAAATGTGATTCCAAAAGTGATAACCCCCAGGTTTTTCCGTTGGACGATATTGTCTGTGGACTGCGTGAGGCGCGCCATAAGTGGCGGGTGTCGCAAAACCGCCAGCACGAGATCGGGGGGCGGCATTTGCCATCTCCCAGTGCGATTAGTGATGCATTGGATTCGCTGATTAGTGCGTTGTTCCCGATGCGTTTGGGGCCTAATGATTTGCTGCAGGAAACTGAAGATTATTATGTGGGCTATACCATTGGGGTGGCGCTGAATGTGTTGCTGGCGCAGGTTCGGCTGGAAGTGAAGTATCAGTATCGTAATGACAGTCAGGATGAACAGGTGCTAGAGGCGCGTGCGGTCGAGGTGATGAAGGCATTTTCGATTGCCTTGCCAAAGATTCGCAGCCAATTGGATACCGATGTGAATGCCGCTTATGTAGGTGATCCGGCAGCCGGCAGTGTTGATGAGGTGCTGTTGTGCTATCCGGGTATTCTGGCCATGATTTATCACCGGATTGCGCATGCGTTTTATAAGCTGGATGCCAAGCTGGTGGCGCGTATTATTGCCGAGCTGGCGCATAGTCAGACGGGTATTGATATTCATCCTGGGGCGCAGATTGGTGAAGGGTTTTTTATTGATCATGGCACGGGTGTGGTAATTGGCGAGACAACGATTATTGGCGAGCGGGTGCGGGTTTACCAGGCGGTAACGCTGGGCGCGAAGAGTTTTCCGGTGAAAGAAGACGGGTCGTTACATAAGGGGTTGGCAAGGCATCCGATTGTTGAGGATGATGTGGTGATTTATGCCGGGGCCACTATTTTAGGCAGGGTCACGATCGGGAAGGGGGCAACGGTGGGCGGTAATGTGTGGTTAACGCATGATGTGGCACCAGGCAGTTTTGTAAGCCAGGCTTCCAGTAGCGATGAGCGTTTTTTTCAGAAAAACGGAGACTAAAAGGTTTTCCCCGGCTCTCCCGCTCCGCGAGGGAGGTGTCGTGTTTATTTAGAACCACCCCGTTGCTACGAGGGAGGTGTCGTGTTCATTAAGAACCACCCCGTTGCTACGAGGGAGGTGTCGGGTTCATTTAGAACCACCCCGTCAGGCTTCGCCTGCCACCCCTCCGCAGGAGGGGAATTATTCAAACCCTTTGTATCGTTGAAAAGAGCTCAAAAAATTCCCCTCCTGCGGAGGGGTGGCGCGTAGCGCCGGGGTGGTTCTAAACAGGCCGATACCTCCCTTGCAGCGCCGGGGTGGTTAAACGCTTTAGTTGTTCACCACCCACTAATCCCCGCAATCCCGTGCGCGCCGTTTTGTTGGGCGACGGGTAGCAGGGTTTCATTCATGCCGCCAATGGCAAAAACAGGCAGGCCGGCTTCGGCGCCCAGTTCGCTGAATGTTTCCCAGCCTAACGGAGCTTGGTTGGGGTGGCTGGCAGTGGGCAATACATGACCCAGGACGGTAAAGTCGGCCTGCAGGATATTGGCATAAAGCAGGTCGGCCAGGTTGTGGGCAGAGACACCAACCAGTTTGTCTTCAGGCAAGGGGCGTTCTTCCAGAAGGAGGGCGTCCTGGGCTCTTAGTTGTACGCCATCGGCCAGGCTCCACCAGGCTTTGGGGTGGATGCTGTTAATCAGCAGGCGGGCGCCTTTTTGCTGGCAGCGCTGGTGAGTTTCCAGCATGAGCGCTTTCAGGGATTGCGCTTTGGGGCCTTCGTCCCATTCAGGTTCGCGTAGTTGAAACAGGCGTATGCCCCGGTCTAACAGGGTGTCCAGTTTTTCCAGCCAGGCTTGTGCGTTGGCGGCAGCACCGATCGCACTGATGGCATAGCGGTTGGGGATGCCCAGCCATTTAAGTGGTGGCAAAGAGGCGGGTAATAGCTGGCCCAGTTGTTCTGCGTTTTCGGGCAAGGTCCAGGCCAGTTGCTGGTTCTCAAGGCCTTTGGGGGTGCCTTGCCAGCGGGTGACTTTCCAGAAAGCAAGGTGGACGATGGTTTTGGGGTATTCGTGAACGAAGTTGACCCATGGGGTGGCCTGCTCAACTTCAATATCCAGTTCTTCTTTCAGTTCACGGCACAGGGCCTGGTGGACGGTTTCACCGGCTTCTATTTTGCCACCGGGAAATTCCCACCAGTCTTCCCAGGGTTTGCCTTTGGGGCGCTGCCCCAGCAGTATTTCACCGTTGTCACGGATGATGACGCCAACGGCGACATGAATGTGTGGTTTTGACATGTTTGTGTATTTTGGCTTAACGGGTTTAATGGTTTATTGACGGGTTCATTGATTTATGTGGCGGGCAGCCCAGTCGCGCGCGAAATGGCGGGCCACGCGGCCAGAGCGGGAACCCCGTTCCAGTGTCCATTGCAGGGCTTCGGTGCGACTGGCCTGAATATGTTCTTCGGGGCAGCCCAGTTCACGCAACCAGTGGTACACAATGTCCAGGTAGTCGTCTTGTTTGAAAGGATAGAAAGACAGCCACAGGCCAAAACGTTCTGATAGCGAGATTTTTTCTTCTACGGTTTCACCTGGGTGGACTTCGCCATCGCTTTGGTGTTTGGCCTCCAGGTTTTCGCTCATGTATTCAGGCATTAAGTGACGCCGGTTTGAGGTGGCGTATACCAGCACGTTGTCACCGGCCGAAGAAATAGAGCCGTCCAGAATGGATTTAAGGGCTTTGTAGCTGGCCTCGCCTTCTTCAAAAGAAAGGTCATCACAGAAAATGATGAAGCGTTCGGGGCGTTGGGCAACCAGATCGACAATATCTGCCAGGTCACCCAGGTCGGATTTGTCCACTTCAATAAGGCGCAGGCCCCGGCTGGCGTATTTGTCGAGCATGGCCTTGACCAGGGAGCTTTTGCCGGTTCCGCGGGCACCGGTCATGAGGACGTTGTTGGCCGGTTTTTTTTCAAGAAAGTGCAGGGTGTTGCGTTCGATGATGTTTTTTTGCCGGTCGATATGTTTCAGGTCATTGGGGGTGATGGCCGAGATATGTTTGACGGCTTCAAGCCAGGCCGTGTTGCCTTTTTTGCGCCACCGGAAAGCGCTGGCATGCCAGTCGGGAGAGGGGGGAACAGGGGGGAGCCATGCTTCAAGCTGGCTTAAAACGCGTTCGGCGCGTGAGATCAGGGTGGTGAAATCGTGGTTGGTCATTGCGGCAAAATTGTTTGGAAAATCATCAAAAAATATACATTATCACTGAAATAGGGTTTTTCACTTTGATATTCGGGTGAGTCGAATATAATTACAGACTTTAACAGTATTCTATATTGGTTTTTTTTCTTAATCTGTTGGATTTACCTTGAACTTAGCCGAGATTATCAGTCCCATTGCCAATGACATGAAAGCGGTCGATGCCGTTATCCGTCAGCGTTTAAACTCTGAAGTCGTCATGATCCGCACCGTTGGTGAATATATCATTAATGCAGGTGGCAAGCGCATGCGGCCCGCCATGGTACTCATGATTGCCAATGCATTGGGATATAAAGGGGCCGATCATCATCTGATGGCGGCCATCATCGAGTTCATTCATACTTCAACTTTATTGCATGACGACGTGGTTGACGAGTCCGACCTGCGACGCGGTCGCAGTACGGCCAATGCGGTGTTTGGCAATGCGGCCAGCGTGTTGGTGGGCGATTATCTTTATTCCCGTTCATTTGAAATGATGGTGGATCTTGATTCCATGCGCATTATGCAAATCGTGTCCAATGCCACCACCATTATTGCCGAAGGTGAAGTCTTGCAACTGCTAAATGTACACGACCCCGATGTTTCGGTAGAGCGTTATTTGCAGGTGGTGCGTTATAAAACCGCAAAATTGTTCGAGGCGGCGGCCCAAACCGGCGCCGTTATTGCCGGTGCAACGCCCGAGCAAGAGCAGGCGGCTGCCGACTATGGCCGTTATGTGGGTACCGCGTTCCAGTTAATTGATGACGTACTTGATTATTCCGGCGATGCCGAGGCACTGGGCAAGAACGTGGGCGATGATTTGCGTGAAGGCAAGCCAACATTGCCGCTGATTCGTGTGATGCAGGTGGGTACGCCCGAACAGCGTGACCTTATTTACAAGGCCATTGAAACCGGAGAAGCCGATTTCACCGAGGTGGCCCGTGCCATCCAGGCTACCGATGCCCTTGAGTACACGCGCAAGATTGCACAGGAAGAGGCCGAACGTGCCTTGAATGTGCTGGCACCGTTCCCGGATTCTCCTTATAAAAACGCGTTAACTGGCTTTTGTCATTTTTCAATTAACAGAAACAGCTAATTAGTCTTTTTGGCAGGAAAGCATCTCCAGCTAAGGTATGCGGAATAAAAACCCCAAAAAACTGGAGTTTCCCAGCGGTTTGGGGTTTTTTTATTGGTTTTTTAAATGTTGCTGGACACCAGATTGGCATTATGAAAAACATAAAGCGGGGTGGCGGGCCAGGCACCATCGTATACCTGCCATTTAATGCCCGCGTCACTAATTTGCATATCTGCCGTTGCCAGGGTGTTTTCATGGTCTGAATCATTGGTTTGTTTGCGGTAAACCGGAAACGTGGCATTGCTGGTGTCAGCCAGGATTTCCAATGGGTGCCTTACGTTTTCAGCCAGCATCTGCTGACAGCGCAATTGGCGCCAGCCCGAAGAACCGGTAATGATTTGCGGGTAATTGACGGTTTCAGGGTGAATCGCATGGTTGGCATGAACGCTGTTGGCACTGATTTTTTTAACCGAACAAATTGAAGAGAAAAACTCGATACTAAGCAGGTCGGGGCTGTTCTGGTGCGCCAGGCTTAAATGAAAACCGCCGGCCCGTGGCTGGTTGCATAATAATTCGACAGCCTCTTCAAGACTCGGTTGCGCCAGTATGGCACGGGTCAGCACCATGCGCGGGATGCCCACGCCAACATGACGCGCCCGCAGGTTGTTAACCGCCATGGCCAGCCCGGCATCGGTCACGGCAAAGGTATGCCCGGGGATGGAAGCCGGGTAAATAAATGACGTAAAGGTTGGTTGGTTTTCAATCTGCACCCGGGCAATGGCACAATAACCATTGAATTCGGGGTAACCGTCTTCGTTGTGGCAGATGCGCCTTTCAACTTGTTGTGCCGTTTGCGGGTATTGCACGGTGGTGCAGCCGTCTTTGCTCATGGCCCAGATATCGCCCCGGCAATTCCATAAAAATACATCGGTTTCATTCAGTCCCAATCCATTTGCCAGGCCCCTGATTTCTTCCCAGACCAGGGGGAAGTGTTGCTGGACTAACGCTTGCATTTGAGCGGCACGAGGATCATTTTTGAAGGCGGTAATAGAGGCCCAGTCTTCAGACTTCAGCAAAAACGCCTTGGCGCCAGCAAACCCAAATTTACCCAGTTGCTGTCCGGCCTCATAGGCGGTACCCTTGACGTCAATAAAAGGCAGCATGCCTCCCCCTTGTAAAAAATGTGATTGTATTAAACCAAAACGCCTATTATATCCGTACCCAGGCACCCCTTTTCCTGTCGCTTACCCGCAGTAGTCCGGCAAAAAGGCCGCGCCTCAGGATGGCACAGGAGGCCAAAGCGGTTTTCGGGTTTACCTTAATAGGGGTGTTTTTACTGTTCATGAAAGGACGAATCGGGTTATATTGAATGCGCTTGGGCATACCGTTACCAACGGCTTGCTGGCATGGATATTTACTCAATAATTCAGGAGACCTTATGCTAAAGAATAAAATGAAAGCCGCCTTACTGGGTGTGGCCATTACCTTTGCAGTACCTGTTGCAACAACCGCTTTCGCACAGGAAAAAGAACTAATCGTTGCCACTGATACCGCCTTCGTGCCGTTTGAATTCAAACAGGACGACAAGTACGTGGGTTTCGATATTGATTTATGGGATGCCATTGCCAAAGAGCTTAACCTGAAATACCGCCTGCAACCCATGGATTTCAGCGGTATCATACCGGGCCTGCAAACCAAGAACATCGATGCGGCACTGGCTGGCATTACCATTAAAGATGAGCGCAAAAAAGTCATCGACTTTTCTGACCCTTACTATGAAAGCGGCCTGGCTATCCTGACGTCGGTTGAAAATGAAAATATTAAAACGGCTGCCGATCTGGCTGGTAAAGAGGTCGCGGTTAAAACCGGTACGGCTACTGTGGACTTCCTGAAAAAAGAAGTGCCCGATGCCAAGCTGAAACTCTTCCCGAATATTGACAATGCCTTCCTTGACCTGGCTACCGGCCGGGTTGATGCCGTGGTGCACGATACCCCTAACGTCCAGTACTATGCCAATACGGCGGGCAAGGGCAAGGTGATGGTGACCGGTGCTTTGCAAAGCGGTGATTTCTACGGTATTGCTTTCCCCAAAGGCAGTGATCTGGTTGAAAAAGTTAACGGTGCCCTTAAAACCCTGAAAGACAGCGGCGAATATGACAAGATTTATGTCAAATGGTTTGGTGAAGAAGTCAAGTAATCAAGCCGGCGCTTAAGGCGTTTAAATAGGCATTGCAAAACGGTGATTGTTGTCTTGTGCTGGCAATCACCGTTTTTGTTTTAATGTATTGTCATTATTGTAAATAATAAGGAAAAGCTGATGGATTTTGATTTGTCGGTTGTTTGGGATGCTTTGCCCAGTTTATGGAAAGGCACACAAGTCACCATCAAAATTACTTTTTGGGGTTTGTTTGGCGGTGCCTTGCTGGGCGCGCTGGCCGGGGTCATACGGACCTATGTACCAGGCTGGTTTTCAGCAGGTTTTATTCGCCAGCGTCCGCTTAGCGGTGTCCTGTTGCCGCTGCTTTCCATGATTGCACAGGCTTATATCCTGATCGTACGGGGCACGCCTATTGTCGTGCAGGTCATGTTTATTTATTTTGCCTTGCCCTTAATGGTAGATGTGCGGGTAGATGGCATGAGCGCGGCTATTGCAACCCTTATCATCAACTCGGGCGCTTATATTGCAGAAATTGTGCGCGGTGCGCTGCAATCCGTGCCTAAAGGCCTGTTCGAGGCCGGGCAGTCCATGGGCTTGCCCTTTCATAAAATCCTGTTGCGCATTATTGGGCCGATTGCCTTCAGGCGCATGATTCCGGCCTTGGGCAACCAGTGTATTATCAGCCTGAAAGACTCTTCCCTGTTTATCGTGATCGGGGTGGCCGAGCTGACCCGGCAGGGCCAGGAAATCATGGCCAGCAACTTCAGGGCGGTTGAAATCTGGGGGGCGGTAGCGGTCATTTACCTCATTCTTACCGGATTGATTGCCCTTATCCTGAAAACAATGGAACGTAGGATGCGGATAATATGAGCATGGTTACCTTTGAAAATGTGGTCAAAAAATTTGGCAATAATACCATTCTTGATGACATCAGCCTGACGATTGAAAAGGGGGAGGTCGTGGTGGTAGTGGGGCCTTCGGGGTCGGGAAAATCCACTTTCCTGCGGTGCATCAATGCCCTGGAAACCATTCAGGGCGGCGATATCCGGGTAGGCAAGCTAAGCGTACGCGGCAAGCCGGCCGAAGTGCGTGAATTGCGCCGGGAGGCGGGCATGGTGTTTCAGCAGTTCAACCTGTTTCCGCAATTAACGGCACTGGAAAATGTCATGTTTGGCCCCCTTCATGCCCGTGGCACATCTAAAAAGCAGGCCCGCAGCCAGGCCATTGCCCTGCTTGAAAAGGTCGGTCTGGCCGAGCGCATGGACCATTATCCCGGAGAATTGTCGGGCGGCCAGCAGCAGCGTGTGGCCATTGCCCGGGCGCTGGCGGTTAATCCGTTGCTGATGCTGTTTGATGAACCCACCTCGGCGCTTGACCCTGAATTGCGTCATGAAGTGCTTAAGGTCATGAAGGACCTTGCCGAAGAGGGCATGACCATGATTGTGGTCACCCATGAAATGGACTTTGCCCGCAAGGTGGGAAGCCGGTTAATTTTTATTGATCAGGGTAAAATAGCACATGATGGTCCACCATCTGAATTATTATCTAATCCTCCAAGTCAGCGTTTGAAAGACTTTTTACAACACGTCGTGTAACGTACCCGTTAGTTTTAGGAATCAGTATGCCTCAGTATCGTTCAAAAACCTCTACCCATGGCCGCAATATGGCCGGTGCCCGTGCCTTGTGGCGTGCCACAGGAATGAAAGAAGGTGATTTTGGCAAACCCATTATTGCCGTGGTTAACTCTTTTACCCAGTTTGTGCCCGGGCATGTGCATCTAAAAGATATGGGGCAGCTGGTGGCGCGTGAAATTGAAGCGGCCGGCGGGGTGGCCAAAGAGTTCAACACCATTGCGGTTGATGACGGTATTGCCATGGGTCACAGCGGCATGCTGTATTCCCTGCCTTCGCGTGAACTCATTGCTGATTCGGTTGAATACATGGTAAATGCGCACTGCGCCGATGCCATGGTGTGTATTTCCAACTGCGATAAAATCACGCCCGGCATGCTGATGGCAGCCATGCGCCTGAATATCCCGGTTGTATTTGTCTCGGGTGGGCCGATGGAAGCCGGTAAAGTCACGGCGCCAGGCACGGGCCAGGTACTGGCCAAAATTGACCTGATTGATGCCATGATCAAGGCGGGTGATCCCACCGTTTCCGATGCCGAATCCCTGGAAACCGAACGCAGTGCCTGTCCTACTTGCGGATCATGTTCGGGTATGTTTACCGCCAACTCCATGAACTGCCTGACCGAGGTGCTGGGCCTGTCCCTGCCGGGCAATGGCTCCCTGGTGGCGACCCATGCCAAACGCAAGTCCCTGTTCCTGCGTGCGGGCCGTCTGGTTGTTGATCTTTGCAAACGCTATTACGAGCAAGATGACGCGTCTGTCCTGCCCCGCAATATTGCCACTAAAGCCTCTTATGAAAATGCTATGGCCCTTGACGTGTCCATGGGCGGCTCAACCAATACCGTATTGCACTTGTTGGCCGCCGCCCAAGAGGCCGGGGTTGATTTCACGATGTCTGACATCGACCGCATTTCCCGTCACGTGCCATGCCTTAGCAAGGTCGCACCGGCCACCAATAAATACCACATGGAAGATGTACACCGTGCCGGTGGCATTATGGCCATTCTGGGTGAGTTATCCCGTGCCGGCCTGCTTAACCTTGAAGCGGGCAACGTCCATGGCGGTACCTTGGGCAAGGCGATTGAACAATGGGATATCAATGGCGGCCATGCCGGCGATGAAGTGAAAGAATTTTACAAGGCATCACCGGGTGGTGTGCCAACCCAGGTGGCTTTCAGCCAAGAGCGCCAGTACCCCAGCCTGGATCTTGACCGGGCCAATGGCTGTATTCGCAGTAAAGAACATGCCTATTCGCAAGATGGTGGCCTGGCGGTGCTGTATGGCAACCTGGCAACCAATGGCTGTATCGTTAAAACTGCCGGTGTTGATGAAAGTATCCTGAAATTTACCGGCAAAGCAGTTATTTATGAAAGCCAGGAAGAGGCCACTGCCGGTATCCTGGGCGATGACGTTAAAGAAGGCGATGTGGTCATTATCCGCTACGAAGGCCCCAAAGGTGGCCCGGGTATGCAAGAAATGCTGTATCCAACCTCTTACCTGAAATCCAAGGGGCTGGGCGCCAAAGCGGCTTTGTTGACCGATGGCCGTTTCTCAGGTGGTTCTTCGGGCCTGGTGATTGGTCATGCGTCGCCTGAAGCGGCCGAAGGTGGCAATATTGGTCTGGTCCAGCAAGGTGACCGTATCGAGATTGATATTCCAAACCGTACCATTCATCTGGCCATTTCCGATGAAGAGCTGGCGCATCGCCGCGCGACGATGGAAGCCAGGGGTGACCGTGCATGGCAACCTGAAAACCGTGAACGTTATGTTTCACAGGCCCTGCAGGCGTATGCCGCCATGGCCACCTCGGCCGACCGTGGTGCCGTGCGTGATGTCAGTCAGTTAAAGCGCCGTTAATTTTTTAACGGTAACTGGATGGGGGCGCTGTTGTGCCCGTGTCCGGTGGCAAGGCGTTCCCAACGCAGGCGTGAACGAGCCCCTGAAACCGGGTTTTCCGGTTCAGGGGTTCGTTTTTTTCAGGGTAGGGAACCACCCCGTCAGGCTTTGCCTGCCACCTCTCCGCAGAGGGGAATTTTCTTGCTTCGTGGGAACAGGGGTGTTTTTGTCTGGTGGGAACCTCCAGCCAAGTGGCTAGCCTGAGTTTCGCAGGCCGGTGGCAATCCCGTTAATGGTCAGGTGGATGGTGCGCTGGCTGCGGGCGCTGGCAAACTTGCTGACCTTTACTTTGCTTTTTTCATACTCGCGTTGCCGGCGGATGACTTCAACCTGCAAGTAATTAAGCGGGTCAATATAGGCAAAGCGTTCTTGCAGGGCAGCAACCAGTTCCGGGTTATCGGCCAACAGTTTGCGGCCGGTAATTTTCTTGAGCATGGCCAGGGTTTTGGCGTGTTCGGTTTCAATCATGC